>Ga0315537_1002269_pt1 | contig 14770 bp, 12 predicted proteins | sample SalMarSW160270MG_FD_203091 | JGI IMG/M metagenome (GOLD analysis project Ga0315537, IMG submission 203091) | Salt marsh sediment microbial communities from the Plum Island Ecosystem LTER, Massachusetts, United States - Salt Marsh Sediment SW1602-70 ... | reverse complement strand
CCCTCTTGCCCAAAGTTCCTTCAATCTGATAGCTGACAAAAATTATGGTATTCTTTTCGTCGTCAGCCCAGCTTTTGAAGTATTCTATCACAGGGCCGCCTTCAAGCATTCCAGAAGTCGCTAGAACGATGCATGGTTCGCCTTCGATTATGCTTTGTCTAACGCTGGGATGCTCCACAATCGTGAAGTAGTCCGACTGGAAAGGGTTAACCTCTTCGTGGAGGATGCTGTGGCGAACTTCCCTGCCCAAGTATTCGGGATACGCGGTGTGAATTGCCGTGGCTTCTGAAATCATGCCTTCGATGAACACGGGTGCTTCTTTCATTAACCCTCGCTTCATGTAGCCGTCAATGATAAGCATTATTTCCTGCGCTCTGCCCACCGCCGGCACAGGAATGAGCACTTTGCCTTTGCGCTCCAAAGTTTCATTGATGACATGGGTTAAGCTTTCTTCAGCTTCAACTCTGGAGGGCATGAAGTCGTCGTGCCCGCCGTAAGTGCTTTCGGTGATCACGGTTTCAATTCGCGGAAACTCTGTTGCCGCCGCCTCCAGCAGCATAGTCCTCGCGAACTTGTAGTCGCTGGTGTAGACAATGTTGTGCAAGCCTTCGCCGATGTGCAAGTGCGCCATGGCAGCGCCGAGTATATGGCCAGAATTGTGCAGGGTCAAACGAATGTCCGGCGCTATGTCAGTGACGACGCCGAACCGAAGAGGAATCGTGTGTAAAACGCACTCGCGAACGTCCTTTTGATCGTAATGCGGTGTTACTCCCTGCTTGTTTGCCACATCCAAGTAGTCCAGCTGAAGCATCGTCATCAGGTTCGAAGTCGGCGCAGAACAGTAGACAGGGCCGTCATAACCGTACTTGTAAAGAAACGGCGCTAAGCCGCAGTGGTCAAGGTGAGCGTGGGTTATAACTACCGCGTCCAACTGGTCTATTTGAAATTCTGGGCAGTCAAACCTTGGAAAAGCCTCAAAAGGCCTTTGTGAGCCTGGGTTGATGCCGCAGTCTAATAGGACGCTGCTTTCTCTGGTTTTGATAAGGAAGGCTGAGCGACCTACTTCCTGAGCTCCTCCCAGCACCGTCATCCTGATGTCGCCGACCTCGTAAGCTTTCGGTCGGAAAATTCTTTCGCCTACAGTGCGAAGTATTCTCTCGCGTTCTTTGCTTTCTGAATGAAGGTAATGGCGCATGTGCGTAACAATTTTAGACCGTATCGGAGGGCTTCTCAAGACACGAGGACGCCACTTGGTTTTCTTTATAATCTCCTGCAGAACCGTGCCGTTTCTTCCTATAACCAAGCCTGGCTTCTTTGTTTCGATTATTATTTCGCCTAGGCTGGGGTCAAAGTTTATGTCTGTTATCTCCGCTTCTGGGGCGATTAATTCCCGTGCCATCTTTTCAGCTTCTGTTTCTGGAAGCCTAACCGAAGGGTCGGGGCGGACGACTATTCTTTTCCGTATTACGCCGACGATTTCTGCCACGATGCTGCTTTGATCAACCAAAATCTCTGGTCTCTTAGTGTAAACAGCAAGCATCGGACCTTCATATTCGATTCTTGTAACTTCTGCTTCTCTTGGAACGTGCTCAAGTATGTAGTGGCTTATTTCTATCTTGTCTTTATCTGAATTTCTCGCCACGATTCTTAACTTCCTTAACTTGCCAGAAGCTTGCTTTTCTCCTCGTTTGTCAACTCTCGATAACCGTTCTCGTCTATTACTGTGACGTTGTAACTGTCGCCGCTTGCAACATCACGCTTCATAGCCGCGTTAACAGCTCTAACAATCGTGGGCAACAACTCATTAACAGACATGTCCTCGCGGTACTTGTCTTCCAGTACACCGTAAGCAATAGGTGAACCAGAACCAGTTGAGACCACTTTCTCCTCCGTCAAACTGCCAAGAGGATTTAAATTAAACACATGTGAACCTGTCTCGTCTACGCCGCCTATTAGAACTTGCGTCGCCAACGGCACGTACCTGGCGGAGAACAGTAGGTTCGCGATAAGCCTTGCTGCAGAACTAACAGGCATGGGTCTGTTCATGTTGATTTTGTAAAGCTGCGCGTTAGCGATGAGTATGTCGACGACTCGCTGCGCGTCAGCAACAGTCCCTGCGATAGTCATGCCTAAATGATCATCTATCTTGTATACTTTCTTTCCGAATTTGTGGGCTACGTAGAAGCCCATGGTTACGCGGGTGTCTGAAGCCAATATGACGCCGTCTTTACAGACGACGCCGAGGGTTGTTGTTCCTTTTAGGACTAGTTGGCTAGCTGCATTGTTCTGTGTCATTATTCTTTTGTCTCCCTAAAACTGAATTCTTAGAATTCCATCGCTAGGAAGTAGCAACATGTAATCTTTCTGTGAGATTTATTAATATTGCGGTTTGAAAATTCTGAATTAAACACCATGTCTACGTCGCGGCGATTCATAAGCTGATTGCAGCAAGAACATTGCAGAACAAATTTTCCGTTTAATGTTTACGTTTCTTAAAGTAGATTGCTAAGACTGCGCCGATCACGACCACCGAAGCCACAGGAGCCACCACAAGCGTTGCTGGAAACGGAACTTCCACGCTGAAGCTGACTGTTTCAGAGGCGCCCACGTTCCCAAACGTGTCTTTCGCGTAGACCGTGACGTTGTGCACGCCGTTGGTTAACCCGCTTATAGTGGCGTTGCCAGTGACGGTTACGTTGTCTTGACCGTCCAGACTGTAGCCCATCCAGTTAACCGGCTTATCCACGGTGAAAACCAGGGAAACACTGGACCCATTATACGCCTGGTTCACCGGCGAAATTACATCGATGACGGGCGGGACAGTGCCGTAGCCAACGGGCGTGTACACCTCATTTGTAGCGTGCCTCGTGACAGCATATCCTGGACTTGGAGGTGAATCGAACCCTAAGAAAACACTTGTCGAGCCTCCGATAGCGTAGATTTTATCATTCAAAACAGTTACGCCCATGAAAAGGCGGCTAATGTTTTTGCTGGGACCAAGAGTCCAAACATCTTTCTCCGGGTTATAGATGCGAAGAGATTCGTCCACGACGTAGATACGTTGTGGCGCCATTTCACCTGTCGTCATAAACACAGACCCATGGCTAACGCCGCCATTAGGAGGCCTAGCTCCTTCGCTCCACGTATCAGTTGAAGGATCATAAATCTGGAGTAAAGTTACGAAAACCGAGTCCCTTGGAGAGTCTTCATAAGAGCCGCCTATGTGGTAAATTTTGTCATCGAAGACAACTGCTGCACCATGCTTTACAACAGGCATACGCGCCTTGTTGGTCCATGAATCCGTGTCTTCGTCATAAACAGCAGGAACCGATACGCTTTTAGGATATACTGAAGCGCCACGTATAACGTAGATTTTTCCGTTTATCACAACACAGGTCTCTATAGAACTGGCGTTCGGCATTGACGCCTTGGTTTCCCACTTGTCCAGAGCAGGATCGTAAACCTCGGTGACTCCTGTGTAAGTCCCCGTTAACCCTTTTGCGGGATCACGGCCTCTTTCTCCGCCTATGACGTAAATTCTGTCCCTGAAAACTACCGTGGAAAAAAAGTATCTTGGAGTAGGCAGAGGCGCTCGGGTTTCCCAAGTATCTGTTGATGGATCATAGACCTCGTTTGCTTGCGTAGTGGTTCCGCCTTCTGTGTCTCCACCTATGCAGTAGATTTTGTTTTGGACAACTTCGAGGCGAAAAATGGCTCTCGGAGTCGGCATGGGCTTCTTGTAGGTCCAGGTGTCTGTTGCTGGATCATACTCTTCATTTGTGCCTACAATTCCATTCTCCGCGCTGCCTCCGATGGCGTAGATTTTGCCGTTCACCACCGCAACGCCTAAGCTGCTCCTTGCCACGTGCATCGGCTCTTTTGTTGCCCATGTGTCTTCGGCTGTGTCAGCTGAGGAAAACGCGGGCTTAGCCACCATTACGCATGACGCTGTCAGGAAGACGAGGGCAAGCAGCAGAGCAACGGTTTTTCTCATGCTAATCCCAGATGTTATACTAGGGTTGTTTCTGTGATTAAAGGGTTTTTGTCAAGGATTCTTGACTAAACGGGCTTTTTTTGGTCAAGATTTCTTGACAAACGGCATATTTGGAGCCTAATAGCCAATCAATACAGAAACCAGTAGAGGGAGTCTATCCCGTGGCGCTTCTCTTGGACCTATTTATAGTTCCTTTATATAAGGGGGTATAGTCTTTTCCGAGCATTAGAGTTTAGCGGATAGCTGCTGAATTCGAAAAGCTTTAAACCTTATGCTATGAATTTATGACTACGCAACGAATAGTGGTTGATTTGTCTTCACCCTACCATTACATGCAGCTTCCGAGAGAGGTCATCGTTGGAAAAGGAACCTTGACGCGCGTTAAGGAAGTTGTGCAAAGGCTCAGCTTAAGCGGGTCAGCCCTCATAGTTACAGGAGCAAAAAGCTGCGAGATTGCAGGAAAACAAGTTCGCGATCTCCTCGAGCAAACAGGCATGAACGTGGACACTCTTCTGGTTGAAACAGCAACGATCAAGGACGTTTTGATGGTTGAAGAGAGAATAAAAGATTGGAAACCACGCGTGCTCATCGGCGTTGGCGGTGGAACCAAAATAGACGCTGCAAAACTGAGTTCGTCTCGTCAGGGCATCCCGTTTATAAGTGTGCCCACCACTCTTTCCCACGACGGCATCGCGAGCCCACTGGCTTCCGTAAAAGGAACCGACAAGCCCTATTCGATCATGGCGCAGGCGCCTTTGGCGATAATTGCGGATACCGACGTAATTGCGCAGGCTCCATGGCGCTCAGTCATAAGTGGCTGCGGCGACGTGATCGCAAAGTTCACAGCGGTCAAAGACTGGAAGCTGGCGCACGCTGAAAAGGATGAATACTACGGTGAATACGCTTCTAGTCTTGCCTTAATGAGTGCCAGATTAGTAATACAGAACGCGGAGCTGATAAAGCCTGGAAATGATGAAGGCTTGCGGGTGCTCCTTGAGGGTTTAATAAGCTGCGGGGTTGCTATGAGCATCGCAGGAAGCAGCCGTCCCTGCAGCGGCTCAGAGCATTTGTTTAGCCACGCTCTAGATATGCTTCACTGCCCTCACGCAATGCACGGAGAACAATGTGGCGTGGGTTCAGTGTTGGCTGCTTATCTTCACAGGGCGAATTGGAAGCGAATCAGGGACACTCTCAAGCAGATAGGTGCACCCACGACAGCGGGCGAATTGGGCGTGAAAGACGAGGATGTGGTTAAAGCCTTAGAGATGGCGGCGACGATACGGCCAGAAAGGTACACCATTCTTCACAAGCTGAACCTTAATTATGAAGCGTGCGAAAAAGTTGCAAAAATAACGGGAATAATTAGTAGTTAACTTGTTAAAATTAGTCAAGTGTGCTGTGGCCGAATTGGGGCGAATTGGTTTGCCTTTTAGCTTTTTGTTTCTGGTTTTGGCTCAGCCTTAAAGGTTTCAACGAACTTGATTTCCGCCATTTCAGGCAGAAACTTTTGCACATCCATGGCGATGCCTCTTTTTGCGATTTGAACTCCTTCGATATAGAAGGTGTCTTCAGGCATTTCTATTGTTAAGGTTTTTTCTTGGATGGCGAATTTGAATTTTTCCGCTTCCACGACGGGGATTCTGCGGTGAATGAGGGCGGCTATTTTTTCTTCGTTGGTTTTGAGTTTTTTGTTCACTGTGACTTCGTAGATGAGGGTTTTTCCCGCTAGTGGCGGATTAAAGTCGAGAAGCACTCGTCCAGCGCCGATTGAGCGTATGGTGGCCATTTTTCCGTTATAGTCAACGCGCATTCCGATGGTGGGGTTGTGAACGTCTTTCGCTAAAAGCTGTTTCAGCGGGACGCGTTTGATTTTTTCTGGGTCTCTTGGTCCGAAGGCTTTTTCAGGTGGAATCTCAACTGACGTAGCCTTGTTTAGTTTCATGGTTGTTAGGCTTTCGTCTAATGTTTTTAGCACCCAGCCTTCGCCGATTACTACGAGTTTTGGCTCGTGTATTTCGCCTTCTTTGTGGAGGCGCTCTTTCTTGGCGGTTTCTTCAATTGTAGTGTCGAAAACTTCATTGGTTTCTTTCACTTTAGCCGTATAATTGATTAGTATGAAATCTCCTTTTTTCAGGGGCATCGTAAATCATCCTTTGTCTTGACGGGTCGAAGTTAAGTTTCACACGCTAATAAAAACTTTCCTTAAGCCGTAACTGCTGCGCTCTCGAAGGGCTACCCCCTCCCTTATATATACATTGAAGCTTTAGTTCACTTGATGGGTGATGAGAACGTCAAAGAAAAAAGCGAAGTACAAAAAGCTAACCACAGAAGAAGAAAGCGTCATCATCCACAAAGGCACGGAAATGCCCTTCACTGGCAAGTACTACGCGTTTTGGGAACGCGGCACATACGTCTGCAAACGGTGCGGTGCGCCGCTTTACCGCTCTGAAAGCAAGTTTGAGGCTGGCTGCGGATGGCCAAGCTTCGACGACGAAATTCCAAGCGCAGTGAAGAGAACTCCTGACCCAGATGGAGTTCGCACAGAAATCACTTGTGCCAACTGCGGCGCGCATTTGGGCCACGTTTTCGTTGGAGAACGCTTCACAAAAAAGAACGTTCGGCACTGCGTGAACTCGGTTTCCATGGATTTCATTCCAGACGAAAAAGAAAAAAAGCCTGAACCAAAAGAGGGAATCAAGAAAACATAATCAGAAACATGATTAGAAGATCCACACTGGTCTATTCTATTGCGATCACAGTTTTTTGCCCCAATAATCCAAATACGAATAATTCTCAAGCGGTTTTCTGGATGGTGCACGCGGCTTTTCAGCTGGATACCCCAATGTGATTAACGCTTGAGGCTCGACATCATCAGGGATCTTCAAAATCCTTCGTACTGTCTCTTTGCAGAATATCGGCGCGCAGAACCAGCAAGCACCCAAACCCTTAGCGTGCGCCGCTAGAAGCATGTTTTGTATAGCAGCGCCTAAACTCTGCACTGCCAAATCACGCTCGCTTTTTTGTCTCGATTCATCTGCGTACCTGAGCATGTCCTTCATGGTTAGGCACGCAACTATGAGCACTGGCGCATGAGTGAACCGTTCAGCGGATGCTTTACGCTGGTTCTCACGAGCTTCACAGGGTACGCCGTCTTTAGTCATGTCCGCTACCCACACATCAGCCATAGCTTCCGACAGCTCACGCTTCAAAGACGCGTCAGTTAAAACGATGAATCTCCATGGTTGGGCGTTGTGCGCTGATGGCGCCCACTTTGCGGCTTCCAAAACTTGACGAAGAATATCAGTTGAGACCTTTCGAGAGGAGTAGTTTCTGATGCTCCGTCGTTTCTTAACTGAGTCCATAATGTGGTCCATGAGCATCGGTTATTCAATGCCAAGCAGACGCATTTTAGTCTTTGCCAACATCACGTAAGAGTTCAAGCGCTTCTTAACTCACAGCAAGTTAAAAGCGCATATTTGGAGCCGAAACGATACAAGATTAGTTAATTTAGAAGACACATATCTATTGAGAGAACCAAACTATTTTTTTACAATAATTCTCTAAATAACAGCATTGCCTTTTCGGCCATAGACGAGTCAGATACTCTGACTCCGCTTAAGTTGTTTGAATCGTACTGTCGCCTATATTTCTTGAAGTAGACCAGAAGACCTGCGCCCACAACAACCGCTGATGCTACGGAAGCTATGACTATTGTTGTTGGGAAAGGCTCTAAGGCGACAGTGAAGGTTATCGTTTCTGAAGCACCTTCATTTCCAAACGTGTCTTTTGCGTAGACTGTTACGTTGTGCAAGCCGTTGGTTAACCCGCTTAAAGTAGCGTTGCCCGTGACGGTTACGTTGTCTTGCCCGTCAAGACTATAGCCAGTCCAGTTAACACTCTTATCGGGTGAGAGAACATCTACTGAGAAAGTTAAAGGTACGCTAGAGTCGTTGTACGTCTGGTTCAGCGGCGACTGAACCGATATTTTCGGCGGAGTAGTCGTGAAGGATTTCATGAGTGGGTAACGGTCAATATTACTAGCGCATAACGCATTTAGTCTGCTCCAGTAATCCTTCGCCTCACCCGATAAGCTTGAAGGGTCAACATAGCCATGCGGTCTTACAAAATAGGGTGCGTCACCTGTTCCAGCGGTGTCTATCTCTGTGGCGTTAGGATACCTTGTAAGGTAGTCGCTCCAATAGTTGCCAAGACCACGACCGTCGTCCCAGATGTTAACGGAAACTATACCGTATCCTAAGTAACCAGTATCTTCCAGCATTATCGTGTTGTTGATGAAGTTGTTGTGATAGATAGTATTGCTTGAACTGTCATATAAAAGAAAAACGGTGGAGCAGCCTGTAAAGTTGTTTCCAACAATCACGTTATGTGAGCATTCAACGAGAGATATGCCAACCTTGTTGTCTACAAAGTTATTTCCAGCTATGATGCTAAAGCTTCCACGTACAACGTCGATTCCAGCAGTTGGCATTAAAGGCAAGGCACTTGTTCCCGTTATAGTGTTATTCGTAATAGTGACGTTCGATACATCACTTAAAGCAATGCCAATGTTACCACCTGTAATGATAAGGTTTCTTAAGGTTTCATTTTTCACTGAATACATTTGAAAACCTGAAATTACGTGTCCATTTCCATCAAATACGATGTTGTTTGTTTTTACTGCTATATTTCCAATGACATTACTGGTTAAAATGTAGCTGTCACCAAGTCGTTCGATGGGCGCTGTTGAGGGGCTTATGCTTCCGTCAGCGTTTATGCTGATGTCGCCTTGATATTCTGCTTTAATGGGTTGAATACAAACTACGCCTAGAGTCATCAGGCCTATCAGGATTAGGGTGACGACAGCAGTTTTTCTCATGCGTGAACTTACCCAACAGAATATTGGCTCTTTTTTAATATATGGGTTTTTGTCAAGGTTTCTTGACTAAACAAGCCAGAAACGCCCAGTTTTTAGTCAAGATTTCTTGACAAACGATATATTTGGAGCCTAATAACCATTCATTGCAGAAACCAGTAGAGGGTCTATTGCCATTACGCGTTTTCCTAACCAAAAAATTCAACCTGCACAAAAAACACCTTAAAAGTTCAACCTGTGTTTCATGCTTTAAATAAGGGGGCTATAGTCTGCAGAGAGCACTAGTATCCACCAACATTCAGCCAAATCAACTACTATTTCTACCTATTTATAGAGGGCGTATAAGTCAAAAACAGCACATCAGTCCGAAACAGAAACTACACGTTCTTTGCCGCTAATTTCTATTAGGCTCAATTATAACTTTCAAAGAAGCTCCTGACTCCGCCATCAGCCTGAAACCTTCCGCTGCCTGCTGAATGCCGAACCGGTGCGTAATCATGTCCGCAACATTCAGTTTTTTCTGAGCCAGAACCGCCAAAGATTCTTCCAAATCCCGCGGCGCAGCGCCATAACTGGTCTTCAGCGTAATCTCGTTTCTCCAGAACTCAGTCATGGGTACGGGAATTCTCACCGTTGGGTCAGACACCGCGAAGAACAGGATGGTTCCTCCCTTGTCCACGCACTCCATCGCTGTCAAAGCTGCAGATGCACCACCTTTGCAGATGAACACTTGGTCTGCCAGTCGTCCCCCATTTATTTTCTTCAGCTCCTGCGGAACATTCAGTCTCGCATCTATGGTGCGGTGGGCTCCGAATTTTTTAGTCAACCTGAGCCTATACTGGTTCACGCCAGCCACGATGATGTCTCGGACGCCTTGCGCTCTTGCAAGCTGCGCGTGCAGGTTCCCAGCTAGTCCGCCACCGATAATTAGCAGTGTGTCCTCTTTCTGGAGTGCTGCAAGCCTTTGCCCGCGAACCACGCAAGCCAAGGGTTCGATAAAAGTGCCTTCCTCGAAAGACATGCCGTCAGGAAGCTTGTAAACGCCTTGTTCAACATTGATTTTGGGCACGCGCACGTACTGGGCGAAACCACCGGGATAATAATTCGTCGTATGCAAAGTCTCGCATGCCGTGTGATGCCCCCTTAGGCAGTAGCGGCACTTGTTGCATGGCACATGATGCGACACGAAAACTCGGTCGCCCACTTTGCACCGTGTAACTTTATCGCCTTTCTTCTCAATTACGCCTGTCGCTTCGTGACCGAGAACTCTCGGCGCTTTGGGAACGCGGTACCATTCTGTGACGTCGCTTCCGCATATGCCGCACGCCATGACCTTAAACAGTATTTCGTCATCCGCGATTTCTGGCGTAGGCATCTCTTCGATTCGAACGTCTCGGTTGTTGTAGTATACAGCTGCGAGCATCTGTTTCACCAGAGACAAAGCGAAAGCGCGTTAGGCTTTTCCTGCTTTTACCTGTTCAAACAGGCTTTGAGCTTCTTCGGGCGTGTAGTTGTCGTGGATTATGGCTCTGATTGCGCGTATTGCGGCTACGGGGTGTTCTGTCTGCCAAATGTTTCTTCCAAGGTTTACGCCTATGGCGCCTTTCTGCACGCCATCATAGACGAAGTCGAAAACTTCACGTTGAGTTTCGGTTTTGGGTCCGCCTGCGATTACCACGGGCACTGGGCAACCTTCAACCACCTTTTCGAAATTTTCTGAGCAGTAATAGGTTTTTACCACTCTGGCGCCTAATTCAGCGGCTATTCGACAGCACAAAGCCAAATAACGAGCTTCACGTTTTTCAAGTTCTCTGCCGACTGCGGTGACAGCCATCACAGGTATCCCATAATCCTCACACGCATCTACGAGTTTCGTCAAATTTGTCAGGCTTTGATGCTCGTACTTGCTGCCTACGAAGACGGACATGGACACGGCGCTGACGTTTAGGCGGATGATTTCTTGAATGGATGTTGTTATAGCTTCGTTGGCTAAATCCTCGCCCACAACGCTGGTTCCGCCTGAAACCCGCAGTATCACGGGCTTATCCATAGCTGGGTCTACACAGTTTCTAAGCACTCCGCGGGTCAACATTAATGCGTCTGCGTACTGCAACAGCGGCTTTATGGTTTCACCGGGCTTTTCCAGTTTGTGTGTCGGTCCTTGGAAGTATCCGTGGTCTATCGGCAGGAAAAGGGCTTTGCCATCCGCTTGGATTAGGCGGGATAAGCGGTTTTTCATTCCCCACTCCATCGTTTACTTCTCCTCGGAACCTTTTGGTCTAAGAATTAAATAACCTTTCTCTATGAGCCAGTGGTGAAACTGCCATGTGGTGTACCTGCAAGCGATGCTGCATGTCCGCCTGATTTTCTCGTACTCTTCTGACTTCTCAACCAAGCGGTTCAATTCCATCTGCACTGGGCACTTCACGTCGTTGCAGAATTCTCTCCGTTTATATTCTACGAATCCTTCGAGAGGCATGTTTCATCGTGGCTACTCTTGGCTAGAAGCTAATAAGCATATTCGTTTTGGGTGTGGAAGAATACTCTGCTCTTTCTATTTATGGGTAGAACTTTGGTTTAGAACTGGGTTTGTTTGTTTCGAGTTTAGCACTCTAGTGCTCTCACAAGTCTATAGCCCCCTTATATAAAGACTGAAATAAGCGTGGAACCACTGTTTGACTATTCAAATTATGGATGGAATAGGCTTGTTTGTCAAGAAAACTTGATAAAAACCCTTTAATCACGGAAATAGCCCATAATTAAGCAGGGTCTTGCTAAAGGGATTATCAAGACAAAACTTGGCCCCGTTTCATACAGATGCCCTGGAAGCGCAGCCGAAAAAAGGTATCGAGTGGTTTACTTGACTTGGCGCATTAGGCGCTGATAAATGTAAATGAAGTAGATTAAGGCAAAACCCGTTAGAACTACTTCGAATGCGAGTATGGCTGGGTTCTGCTCTACCGCCATAAAGTATCCATGCTGGAGGATGTCCGCGAACACTAGGATTTGGAGGAAAATGGCGCCGCCTAAACAACTTAAGCCTAAACTGTGAAAGACAAAGCGCATTCTGCGGCTGAACGCTGGCGTCGAAGTCATCGATGATCGTGAATATTGAGGGCTTTTTTAGAGCTTATAGCTTATGAAACAGCAAACAGAATTAAACCTAAAGATTACCACTCAACATCACAAAAGCAACGCACCTACATGGAATAGGCAAGCACAGTCATCTTGTTTCTTTTTCGCCTTGTTTCTTTTCCTCTTCGGCGACTAACCTTTTCAGTTTCTTCTCCATCTGTAGCTCGTAAGCGTGCTCTTTTATTGGAGGCGGTAGGTATTTCCGCTTATGAACCGTATCAGAGGGAACAAATCGTCTTTCCCCGACTTTGACCTTGACTTTCTCGCCATCAACATAATCTTCAAACTCTTCCAAAGCCTCTACCATCCAGTAGCCAGCGCTTTCAGTTACAACCTTAACCTTATGCAGCCCCTTATAGTAACGAACCTCTTCGCTCATGACAATCCACAACACATATTTCGTTTGACAGAAAATATAAACGCTTGCAAAAACCTCACCAGCATAGCCATTTGAAGACTACAAGAGGTACTCCTTGGATTTTTCGACAAGCGTCACTTGGCTTTTCAGGTTCCGCACGAACTTAGCGAACAAATCTGCATTTTCAGTGTGGACAGGAAAAATCCGCTTAGCGTTAATCTCTTTAAGCGCCTTTTTCAGCTGCAATGGCATAATGTGCCCCGAAACATGCACATGGTACTGCGGCAAGCCATAATGCCTCAGCCAGTTAACTAGCCTTTCATAGTCAATCTCCATCTCCTCGTTGAACGGTTCAGACGCAGACAGGACGTAGCAACTACCCGCTGCGGGCTGAAGCGGGACAAGCTCCTCAAAATCGTAAAAGGACAAGGCTAAAACCACTTTGCACTGCTGCTTCGAAACTTCGAACACGTCGAAAATCTTGTTTTGCTTGTCATACCGCTCAATCAGCTGGCGTTCCCACTTGTCAAAACGTTTCTTCGACTTTCGAAAAATCAACATCGATTCATCATCTAACGCCGGAATACATAGGCCTTTATCTTTTCGCAGTGCATCCAGCAAGTACGCTTGCTTCAGTGAAACAGCCAAGCACCGCTGGTTCTTCTTGGCTATGTGATAAAAAGAATTCAAGCGGTCAACATCTGAATAGGCAAACTCGGCAAGCACAATACCATCAGCCCCTGCAACGATGTTGTTCAATTTGCCTTCAACCTCAGCTTCGGAGGAAACTGTAGCGCCAGTCATGTTCGTGGCTTCAGTTATGATTGCAGTGGGCTTCGCTTTCTTGGCGTTTTCCACAAAATCACGGGTCATCTCAGGCTTGGCACCGTGATCCCTAAAATCTCCAGTGTAAACAACTGTACCGTTCGAAGTGTGTATGACAAAACCGTAAGCGCCTGGAACCGAATGGTCAACGTGAAACGGCTCAATCTCCAAGCTGTCCACGACGATTTTCTTGCCCGTGCGGAAAGCCTTGAACTCGATGTCGGAGACGCTGAATTCCAGGTCTGAACGGCGAATTTCGCTCAGCGCCTGCAAGATTATTTGTGTTGTTTCCCCACAATATACGGGGATTTCACGTTTTATGAATGATAAATAAGCGGAATGGTCCAAGTGGCCGTGTGATATGAAAACGGCGTCAACTTCAGGTGGGCTTTGGTCGAACTTATAGACGCCTGTGATTTGTGGGAGGATTCCGAGTTCTTGAAGACTTTTTTCGCTTCTAGGCGAAAGGAAAGGCGGCGAATAAAACTGTTTCTTCATGGCGAAGGACATGCCGAAGTCAAAAAAGACTCGTGTGTCTCTATCTTGAAGTAGGATTTTGTTTCCGCCGATTTCGTTGACGCCGCCGTAGAAGGCTAATGTTGTTGTGTTCTTGACCATGTGTCCTTTTTACCTCGGCGCTTCGGTTTTTCTACAAACTTTTGACATGGCTAACATTATGGATGGCATGGTGAAAACGCTGAAAACCCGCGTGTACTTAGAGGCTCCTGCCTTTTTGATTGTGTTAAAGTCACCCCCACCCTTCAAGTAGCCGCTTATGAATGCTCTGGCAATGGATTCGGCTTTGCCGTTGCTGTACAACGGCTGAAGATAATGACCCGAGTAATACAGGAATACTGCTACGTCCCACGCCTTGTCGCCATCGTGAGAAGCCTGCTCAAAATCTAATAAGTAAACCTTGTCGTCCGGGTCGAATATTATGTTCTCTGGTTTCGTGTCGCCTAATGTAACATTGAGAGAATGCACCTGCGCGAATATCTTGCCCACTCTCATTATTTTGGTAAAATCCTTTTCTGTTTTTTCTCTGCTCTTTGATGTGGCGATGCGTTTGATAGCGTTGCTGAGGTTTTCTCCTTCTATGTATTCCATGAAAACTAAGCGTTCGTTGTGGCTCACGTATAAAATCTTTGGAACGTTAAATCCTTCACAACGTAAAAACTCGCTTATTGCGCATTCTCTTTCAAGTCTGGATTGACCTAAGACAGCGAAGGTTCGAGCTCCAAAGGACCACAAGGATAGTGGAAACCACTTGAAACCAGACCAGTCCTTAAACCGTTTGACAACAACTTTTTTCTCTATGCCCTTCGGGTAGGCTTTGATCAAGTACACATCATTTAAAACTCCGCCGACCGGTTCAAACTCGATTTTGGCTTTCTCGCCGTTCAAAAGCATCTTTTGGGCAAAGGCGTCGATGTCAAGTCTATCCGCCAAAGAAACTAAGCCTTCTGCTGTGGGAACAAAAACGTATTTTTGAGGGTCTACAAAGCGTCGCGCCAAATCAGCTTCTCTTTTCATAGTGAATTTTTGAAAGTTTAGAAGGGCTTCGGTGTTCTGCGAAAAAAAGTTC
>Ga0315537_1002268_pt1 | contig 14770 bp, 12 predicted proteins | sample SalMarSW160270MG_FD_203091 | JGI IMG/M metagenome (GOLD analysis project Ga0315537, IMG submission 203091) | Salt marsh sediment microbial communities from the Plum Island Ecosystem LTER, Massachusetts, United States - Salt Marsh Sediment SW1602-70 ... | reverse complement strand
TTGGTCCACAAGGCGACCCATCACTTTGACCTGGTCAATTTCTGGTTGGCCAGCCACCCCAAGACCGTCTTTGCCATGGGCGACCTCCGCTTCTATGGCCGCGAGAATGCCGAGCAGCGCGGTGTCACCGAGTTCTATTCGCGCGCGTACGGCAGCGAGCAGGCCGAGAACGACCCGTTTGCGCTGCACCTCGAGTCGTCCGAGCGGCTCAAGGCCCTCTATCTCGAGGCCGAGCACGAGGACGGCTACTATCGCGATCAGAGCGTCTTTGGCGATGGGATCAGCATCGAGGATACGATGGCGGTGATGGTCCGCTATCAAAACGACGCGGTCATGACCTATTCGCTTAATGCGTACCTGCCGTGGGAGGGCTATCGCATCGCCTTCAACGGGAGCAAGGGGCGTATCCAGATGCTGGTTGCCGAGCACTCCTATGTCAGTGCAGGAGGCGAGGCCGCTGCCGAAGGGGCGGCCAGGGCCAGACGGATCACGGTCTTTCCAATGTGGGGCGAGCCTTACGACGTCGAGATTCCGGAAGGCGTCGGCGGGCACGGGGGCGGCGACGCCGTCATGTTGGACGACATCTTTGGCGAATCCGCGCCGGATCCCTACCATCGCGCCGCGTCACACGTCGACGGTGCCATGTCGATCCTGACCGGCATCGCCGCCAACAAGTCGATCCGCACGGGGTTGCCGGTGACCGTCGACGATCTGGTCGATTTCTAACGGCATACGGTTGTGACATACAAAACCGCCTCTCGCTTTGAGAGGCGGTTTTCGGTTGCGATCTGGCTGCTGCGCCGCGCTAGCTCAAGTATGCTATGCTTCCGGCTTGGCGGCAACCTCGTTCAGGTCCTTCATTAATGCGTCCACGTTAATGCCGTGTGCTGTCGCGCCTTGCTCGATATTCTCAAAGCGGGCGACTGCACACCCGACGCACATCAAGCCGTGGCTGAGAAAGACCTTCAAGCTCTGCGGGTACTTTTTCAGCACATCGCCGATCGCCATATCGGCCGTAATCGTCTGTTCCTGAGTTGACATAATAACTAGGGCTCCTTTACCTGTCCTTGCCGGGCGCCGCTCCCTGCACGCGCTCTGCTCGATTTCCTCCCAAGAGGATAACACAAAACATCCTGCTCTGCAACTCTTGGACGCGGCCACCTGCTCCACTCTTACCTCAGCGGCACCCTCCTCTTCACAGGCCAACAGGCCGCTGCGCTATCCTTGGCAATGGCACGACCCGGCATCCTAGGCGAGGGTGGCTCTAGCGCGGCGAGACGCGTTCAAGGATAGGGCCGATGGCAGATACGAGCTCCATGCTCGCATCTACGGGAAGGGCGCCTTCTGGAGCCAGGATCAGTCGCCAACCGCCCGTCGCGTCCAGCGCCGCTGCTACCTGCCCCTCGAGATCGGCAGCCGAGCCAGAGGAAAAAACACGCGGATCGAGCCCCCCCACTCGTGTGAACCGGAACGGCTCGCCCTCCTTCGCCAGGAGACGCGACGCAGAGCATCCCTCCCAGCCGATAGCCTGGACAGGATAGCGGCTGACCCATACGAGGTCGGGATCCCCTGTCTCCAGGCACAGGATACGGATCGGTGCGCTGGCAAGCGCGTCGAGCACCTGCAGGTCGAATGCGAGGCCAAAGGTCCGGAACTCGCGGGATCGCATCCGATCTGGACTGGCATAGGGCGTGACGAACAAGTAGCCATCTGCACCGGCCTCCAGGCAGGCGCGGAGGTAGCGTGCCGTCCCTGCGGCGATGGTCGCCAGTGCAGCGCGCACGTCGCCAGGGTAGGCACGGAGATCGGAGAGGATGCGCCCGCCACACAGCGCATCGGCGGTTGCCAGCGGGCATGGCACCTGGACCACGAGGGGGGCATCCTGTGCTGCCAGCCGTGCGCGTACGAGGTGCACGGCGTCGATCTCGCGCTGCAGTGAGCTATGGGGCACATCGAGCGTCGGGAGGCGGCGCCACGCGGTCGGATAGCCGATTAGGGGACTACCGAGGACGGGGGCCACGGCGTCTGAACGAAAAGAGCGTACGTCTGCTCCCCACGCCTGCGCCAGGTGATAGGGGCTGGGTGTGATCATCAGCAGGTCTACGTCGTAGCGCTCAGTGAGATCGAGCGTCGATCGGGCCAGTCCATCGGCCGTCTCTGCCTGTAGGTAGGCGCAGCGCCACAACGTAAAGGGGATCCGGTCTACACGTCGCCCCTCCAACGCGGCGAGGACGCGCGCCCGTCTATCCATTGGGCTCGTTCACGCGCTGACGAGCCTGTACCCGCGCCCGCGCACCGTCTCTAGGTACTTGGGTTCGGAGGGATTGGGCTCGATCTTTTTGCGGAGACGGCTGATCAGTTTTTCGATGCGCGCGTCGTCGACCTCGTCGATATAGTCCTCGCCCCAGACCGCCTCCACGATCTCGTACTTGTCGCAGATCTGGTCCATGCGTCCATAAAAGAGGAGCAGGGCGCGGTATTCGAGCTCTGTGAGTGTCGGTGCGACCTCCCCGTCGACCCACACCTCGCCGCTCTCGGCGTCGACACGTACGCCGAGCGGATAGGGGCTCTGGGCCAGGCGCTGGCGCCGCACGAACCCGGCAAACACACTGCTAAAGACCACGTATTGGCCGTCGGCACTCAACAGTCCCGTCTGAACCAGGGGATCGAGCTGCGCACGCTCGATCCCCTCCCCTGCGTCAAAGTCGATCAGTGTGCGTTGCTCCTCCGCGCTCAAGCCGTTCCACAGCTTGATGCACTCGCTGCGCACGCTGACGTCCGAATCGAGCTTGTCGCGCGCCAGGCGATCGCCGTGCTCGTCCTCGATCCCACCGACCGAGGCGAGGACGTGACACACGGCCTGCAGCAGCCCTGGGTGGCCGCCGCTGGTCTGCCACACGAAATTGGTGTCGTGTGGGGTCACGGGCAAGCCCTCCTCGCTCATAAAGGACGACACGGCGTGCTGCACGTCGTTGTGGTTCAGCGGGCCAAGGTAGAGGGTCTGGTGCGCAAAGAGCTCACAGAACTCGCCAATCTCGCTGCCGCCGCGCATGCGGTTCAGAGGGCGGTTGGTGGCGACGACATAGATCAACTGGTGCGGGTAGCGATCCACGAGCGCGCGCAGGTTGAGGAAAACGCGCGGCTCGATCTCGCGAAAGGGCCCGTCGAACTCGTCGAAAAGATAGACGAACCGCCGGTCCAGCTCCTCGCACAACGTGACGATCCCCTCGTTGAACCCGAGCGGGATCAGGAAGGGGTTGTCCGAGTCGATGACCTTGTCGTAGGCCTGGCGCAGTTGGTCGCGAAGCGACGTCGGCAGGTCGAGCCGGGCGAGCATCGAGCGGGTGCTGCGTAGGATCAGCTCGTAGAACGCCTGCTCCGTCATCTCTACCATGAGGTTAAAGTCGATGTAAATAAAGATGTGCTCGCTGTCGTTGGCGACCAACGGGCGCATGGAGGCAAGCGAGCGCAGCAGGTGCGACTTGCCCATATTGCTCAGCCCGACGACGGCGCAGCACTCGGCGTCATCGACGTACCCGAGGATCGCGTCGAGCTCCTCAGCTCGCGAGAGGTAAGCTGTCTCAGTTGGTGCCATACCTGGCTTGGCCTAGATCGTTATCTCGATCGCAGTTTTCGTATTGCGAACACCAGACCCGAGAGGCCAACGGCAATGGCGCCCATGCCAAGGCCGCCGATGCCCGTGGGCGGTGTCGTTGCACCTGGCTTGGTGCTGACCTCGTTCGCGGGTGCACCCCAATCGCTCAGGGCGTTCGGCGTCGCAGTCAGCACGGGCTCCACGTCTTCGCTCTCACTCTCACTGTCCCCAGCTACCACGCGCGTGGCGGTGGCAGTGGGGATCGGCGTCCAGGTGGGACGCGTGGTGGCTGTCCACGTCGGCAGCGCTTGGGTGGGGACGGGGGTAAACGTTGCCGTCCACGCCACAGCGACCTGGGTCATGACCTGAACCGTCTGTGTCACTGCTGCTGCCTGCTGTTCTCTCTGCCTTGGTACGACGACCATCAGGGCAAAGACCAGGGCCAGGACGCCGAGTACGATCAATCCCCCCATGGCGATGGCAATGAAGAGAAAGACCCGGTTGGGCCCGCCGCCTCCCTGGTTCCCCTCCGGTTCGCCCTCAGGGGGCAGGCCTTCGAGGTTGCTGTCTCCGAAGGACAATCGATCGTCGAGGCTCATCGCTATGCTCCTCTCTCTATGCGGTGATCCAGTCTTGGACAAGTATACATGTTGCAAACGCTAGCGCAGGATCTCCAGGTTGGTGAACGGCACAAAGACTCTACCCACCGTCTGCAGATCAACGACTGCGCCGTGCACACGCACGTCGGAGGCCAGGCGCCGTGGCCCTGCGGGCAGGGAGGCGACCCGTCCTACGAGGTTCTCATAGGGTGCGCGCATCGCGCGCACGGTGGTGCCGATCTCGATCTGTGCGCCCGCCTTGAGGGCAGGCGGCTGGACCTCGGTCGTCAGCGGGATGACGACCTCGGGCCGCTGTACCTCCCAGCGGGGCTGGATCGTGGGACTGATGCACGTCTCGTGGCCTACGTTGGCCTGCAGCAACTGGTATGCGCGGTCACTCATGGGCCAATCACCGAACCCCTCTGTGGCCACGACGGACAGGCCGCTCTCTTGGATGGCGGGCAGCAAGGCGCTGCTCACGCTGCCCACGATGATCGCTGCGACCTGGTTTCTGACGGCAGCCTCGATCGCGCGTTGGCCGAGGCTGCGGCCCCCGATCAGCACCGTGCCCATGTGGCTGACCCCGATCTGCTCGCCCCTCAGTGGCGTCTGCCCGTTGGGCGCGGCGCTGTCTAGCCGGCCACGCAGCTCACGCCCCGTGCCCCACAGGCCCTGTACCAGTGCGGCTGCGATCTCCAGCGTTGCACCTCGCTCTGGGATCACGTTCACGACCTTGCCTGGGTAAAAGGCGCGTAGTTGGACGTGTTCTGGCATGGTCTCGATCAGGATCTTGCCCCGGCGGGCGTCGATGAGCCGGCCCTTGACCGGTGATATGCATTCGCGCAGCAGGATGCGTCCCCGCCGGGCAATGACCTCACCCTGCTCGACGAGATCGCCGATCTTTTTGACCAGGAACCTGTCCGGGTCATCGACTTCGACGTGCAGCTCGTACTCCAGATCGAGCAGATGGTAGCCCATGGCCATGTCTGCTTCAGCGAGCGCGCGATCCGACGCGACCTGATCGCCGTACCCGCAGAGGACCTGTCCCGGTACGGGCAGGACGCGCTTGCGATAGATGGTTGCTGCTGGCGTAATGAAACACTCTGCGTAAAGCATCGTCCTCGGCCTATCGCTCGATCTCGGATAGCCAGTCGTCCATCCGTGGACTGAGCTGTTCTGCTCTGTCGGGTAGCGGGCGCCCACGTGCATCGACGATCAGGCCCACTGTGCCTCCACGGTAGACGACGCGAGTCGGCTTGCCTGGACCAGCGCCAATATCGATGCCCCGTCCTGGTACCAGTTCGAGAGCCGTGCCCAAGGCAAAGGCCTGGCGTGGCAGGACGTGCAGTGTTCCGTGCGCGACCTCGATGCTCGGCGCTTCCCTGCTCTCGGCAGGACGTACGGTCACTGCGGTCTCGCCCGCACGCCCTCGACCCACCACAGAGACGGCCGCGCCCAGGTACGTGAGCCCGCCAGAACGCAAGGTCTGCACCAGCGCCAACGGGCGCTCCTGCGCCACAGCTCCCAGGGTGGGCAGCAGGTCATATTCGTCCAGGTAGAGCCCGCTGCTCCCGAGCGGCTGCAACGCGTCGAGCAAGACCAGTGCCGCCAATCCGTGATGGGGTACGTGGACGAGGACGCCGCCTCCAGCAATGATCGGCTCACACGGCGGGACGACCAGATCCTTCAGGCTCGTCACATCACGGCCCAGCCAGCTAGGTACCAGGTCCCGCAGCGTGAGGCGTACCGCTTCGCGCACCACCGCCTGTTCGAGCAGAACCTCCTCTCTCGTCTGCGCGATCGAGTGTGGGCGAAAGGCCTTGTTCAGCAGGCGATCGCGCGCCTCTACAGGGTCCAGTTCGAAGGGTAGCCAGCGCAGGATATCTGCCATCTCGACCCGGTCGAGCAGACTGCGCAGGCTGTAGCCGATCCCCAGATCCGTACGTACCGTGGTGAGAGGACGTCCGCCCTGGCACACGCTGAGGACAACGTTGGCGCTGCCGACGTCGACGCTCAGCGCCGGCTTGTCCGGATTCCATGCGTGTGCGCAATAGCGAACCGCATAATCCGTTGTGCGCGCCGTAGGCAGCACGACCGGCGAGCCCCACGCACGCAACGTGTCCCCCCCGGGCAGGTACTTGAGCTGCTGCTCGTAGAAACAGAGCTCGATCTCTTCCGCCGCAGGGCCGATATTCTCCACCTCCGGCGTGGGCCGGACATTGTCCACCACGTGTACCGGGGCGACCTCTTCTATCAGCTCGGTAATCTCGCTGCGAAGCGCTGCGTTCCCGGCATAGATCACGATCGGTAACTCTTCTCCCAGCAGGTAAAGGGCGACGCGTATCACGTCGCGTACCAGGTTCAGCACCGGCTCACGTGCACCATCGTCGGTGCCGCCCACGATACAGAGCAGGTCGGGCGATGCATGCCAGATTGCGTTGATCAGCTCGTCGCCCGTGCGAGGCGGGTCGGGCGGACCGTCCTCCTCTATGGCCGCGCCGCCTAGCGTGACGGTCTCGACGACCTCGGCATAGGTGTGCAACGTCGCTCGCTGAGCGCTCGCCACGCTGATGCCGGGAGTAATCCCGGCCAGCACTACGCGCAGGGGGCGCGCGGCGCTGCTCACTGCTGCGAAGCGGTCGACACCGACGCCGTCGGGCGTCTCGGGCCACTGCAGATGACCGTCTGCGTCGAGAAGAGGCCGGTTCACGATCGTTTCGAGCTGGCGTACGGCGTGCATGAGGCCGATGGATACATCGTCCCATGGATCGTTGACCGTGCTCGGCGCATCGGCGTAAGCGACGAAACGGTACTGTCCCTGCACAGAGTCGATCAGCACAACCTTGGTGATCGTGCTGCCACAGTCGGCGATCAGGATAGACTCTGGCTGATGCTCGGATCTTGTCTCGCCCATCGGCTGTGCCATCTCGATTCGCTAGATCCCAGGAATGTACGGTCGTAGTGTCTCGATCAAGAAGCGCACCCGGTCGATGAGCAGCGCAATCCGCGATATAGCACCGGTGGCAAAGAGCGCGCCAAACGTGAACAGGACAAAGACCTTGCCGAAGCCAGCCGCAACCTGCTGGATCCGTCCTCCTGTCCTCTCCAGCGGCGTCGCCCCTCTGGAAGTGGTAAAGGTAAAGTAGAGCAGCGTGCTGATCGTGCCCACGGCGATCACGACCACGTCCAGCACATAGCTTCCCGCCGCCATCCCCTCCTGCGCTGCCCGGGCCTGGTAGGCGGCCGGGCGAACTGAAGCAAAGGTAGCCTGTACCTGCGGCATCAACGTTCCCACCAATGCGCCGCCTACTGCCAGCGCCGCACCCACGCCAAACAGGAAGGCAAGCGTGAGCCGGCTGATGCTCTGCCAAGGCCGGTACAGGCGGGCGAGCAAGATCAGGCATAGGATCGTCGGTACCACGTAAAACCACTCCCTGGCGCCGAGAGGAACGAACAGCCGGGGGACCAGCACGCCATGCCAAGCTTGAATGGCAGCGTAGGCAAGGGCAACGCCGACAAAGATGTATGCCACGACGCGATAGACGACATCAAAGAACGGGAGCTCTTTGCCCAGGTAGGCATAGACCAGGAGCGTGAGGCCGAACGCCACCCACATACCGACGGTATCCACATTCATCTAGCGGCTCCCACTGGGAGAGGGATGCGGCTGTTGTGCCGTATCCTGTCTTCGTCGCGCGGTCAGGAGCGAACCAATGCCACTGACCAGCACGACGCCGGTGAATAGGATCAAGGCGTTGGTCTGGACGACATAGCTCACCCGCGCACTGGGCACGAAATTGGCTCCCGTCAGCTCTTCATACTGCGCCGTTGGTCCCAACCCTCCCAGGATACCTGCCACCTGGCCGGTTCCCAGTTCAGCATAGTAGGGTGCGAGGTACGGCATGATACTGGCCGGGACTGCTGCGAGCAGCACGATCGCTGTCCTGGCCTGGACTTGCTCGATCCACCAGCGGATGTGCTCGTGGTCTCCGCTGACAGTGACGATCATGTCCAATCCAGAAAAGGTCTGGAGTTGCTGCCCGAGCGCAGTCTGCGCTGGATTCCCGGTGGTTCCCATGCCTGCTGCGCCGCCGATGGGGTTCTCCATAAAGGCCAGCAGCGATGCCGGGTGAGGAGGCAGATACCCGAGGTCGATATAGTCTTGGCCAGGTACCAGGCCCTCTCTCTCGGCAACCAAATCTGCGGCCATGGCCGCCCCTTGTGGCGTCAGGCTGAGGAGCACGATGCCCAGCTCCCTGTGCTGCAGGTGCCAGATAATGGCCCGCGCCTGCGGCGTGAGCGTGCCGTCGAGCGACGCATCATAGTCAAAGACGAGCAGGACAGTGTCTCCTGGCTGCAATCTCTCGATCGCGTTGTAAAAGGCGCGCGTCTCTGCAAACTCGGGCAGTCGGACCAGAGAGCGCAGTGGCGCGATCAGGACGGTAGCGATCAACAGGCCATAGATCGCCCAGCGCCCCAGACTGTTCAGGATCTCACGGCCTGGCGAGCCCGAAACCCGGACTCGCCGGCTGGTCGGCATTTCGAGTGTACGTACGACCAGTTCTGCCTCTGCCTGGTGTGCGTCTGGCACAGGCGGGACAGGCTGAAAAGCCGATTTGGGATGGATGGCCAGGATCGGTTCCGGGCTCAACACGCCTCCCAGCCCGGCCAATGGACCGCTGCCCTCGACCGTGGTTTCTTGCGACGATCGAGTACCCTTGTCTTGCAGCGAGGACAGCCAACCTAGCGTCTCCTTGTCCTCCAGTTCCTCAGTCGGTGGGAGAGAGAGCACCTCCTGGTCCGGTGGCACCTCGTGCTGAGGCGTATAGATTTCCTGCATCCATGCTGGTGGGCCCGAGCTTGGCTCATCGAGCGGCTTAGCCTCTTCCTCGACTGTGCTCGAGGCAGGAGGTCCTTCGGAGAACGGCAGCCAGTCCGGCACGCCTGCTCCGGCCTCGGGCAGCGGATCGGTCGCTGGCTGGTCCTCGCTGACCGCCAGATCGCGGAGCCAATCCGGCACTTCACTATCACCTGACTCCTCGTCGAGGATGAGGCTTTCCTCTCGCCCGTCTGCGTCGCGGTCGAGCTCTGCATCTGGCTGAGCAGCATCTGTTCCGAGCAGGGCGCCCGGTTCTGGCTCATCCTCGCCGACCGCCAGGTCGTGGAGCCAATCCGGCACCTGGTCAGCCCCAGCGTCCTCGCCGAGGACGAGGTTCTCCTCTCGCTCGCCCGCTTCGCGCTCGAGCCCCGCATCTGGCTGGGGGGAGCTTGCTTCAGGCGAGGCACTCGGTTCTGGCTCGTCCTCGCCGACCGCCAGATCCTGGAGCCAATTCGGCACCTGGTCATCCCCAACGTCCTCGCCGAGGACGAGGTCCTCCTCTCGCTCGCCTGCGTCGCGGTCGAGCGCTGCGTCCGGCTGGACGACGGTGGGTGTATGATCGAGTGCGGCGGGCTGCTCGTCGATCAGCGCCTCCATGTCGCGGAGCCAGTCCGGCATCTGATCGTCCCTGATGCCCTCCTCACTCTCTTGGCCGCTGTCGGCGACCTCATCGGCTGCGGGTGGCTGCTCGGCGATCCCTTCGTCGAGCTCGCGAAGCCAGCCCGCCGTGTCCTCGTTCTGAATGTCCAGCTTGAGGTCGGCTGCTCCCTCGTCTCTTTGGTCGCTGCTGGCGGCCTGATCGGCTGCGGGCGGCTGTTTGTCACCTTCCTCGTCGAGGTTGCGAAGCCAGTCCGATGCGTCCTTCTCCTCAATGTCCATTTCGAGGTCGATCGCTCCGTAAGCGGTCCCCTCGTCTCTTTGGGCGCCGCTGGCAGCTTGATCGGCTGTGGGCGGCTGTTCGTCGCTCCCCACGTCAAGGTCGTGAAGCCAGCCCGCTGTGTCCTCGTCCTCGATGTCCAGTTCGAAGTCGGCTGCTCTCTTGCTAGCCTCTTTGTCTATCTGGGCGCTGTTGGCGGCCCTATCGGTTGCCGGCGGCTGCCAGGCGTCTCCCTCGTCCTCGATGCCTTGCTCCAGATCGGTCAGGGCATCGGCAGCCTCCTCTTCGGGCTGCGGCGTGCCGGGTGCCTGCGCCGCTGCCTCCGCATCGTCATCCAGGGAGCCAGGTGGTGCGGCCTCCGCTTCTTTCTGTTCGGCGAGCCACTCTGTGATGCCGGATCCTGAATCGAGGTCAGCTAGCCATTCGGGGACATCTTCTCCCGTTCCATCGCCCTGCAGCGCTGTCAGCCAGGCGGGCGTGTCTGCCTCCTGACCGGCAAAGAGTTCCTCCTCCTCGGTCCCTGTTTCGTCCTCTAGATCGGGGAGCCAATCTGGCGCGGCGGCGTCGGATACGGGCTCAGCCGCTTCTAGCCCGGCAAGCCAATCGGACATATCGGTGTCCTCGGCAGGCGTGCCGGTCGCAGCGTTCTCAAGGCCCGACACGGGCGGCTCTTCCTCGAGATGCACCAGCCAGTCTGTAATGCCCGATCGCCTGAGGGGGACGCTCTCCTCCCCCTCTTCCACATCTGGTTCCGGCAGATCCTCTGTGCCTGTAGCTGCCGCCTCAGCAGCGGTCGGGGTCTCTACCTCGGACGATGCCTCCTCTTCCAGGCGGATGAGCCAGTCGGCTATCTCCGACTGTTCCTGCGTCAAAGACGGCTCCTCCGCATCCTGCTCTCGCTCTGCCGGAGCTGCTTCAGAAGCAATCCGGGTGGGATGGTCCGCGGAAAGCTGGTGGCTCGATCCCTGGCGCTCGTGCTCGTATGCCTCTCGCAGATCGTCGCTACCCCCCAAGACAGGTTCGTCGCTGTCTTTTTGCATCGGTGCTGCGTCGACCCGGAACCCGGCTGCTTCCGGCGTGATCCCCAGATCGACGAACGAGAAGCCCTGCTCCTCCTCGATCTTGTCCAGGAGCCACTCTGGTGCCTCTTCCCAGCCGCGCATGCCGCGCAACCAGGAAGGAATGTATCTTCTCTGGCCTTGGCTCATGGCCGATCACCTACCTTGGGATCACGAATCGCCATAGGGACGCTCTATTCCCAGCAAAAGGCGCAGGCCCGTGACGAGGATGCCCAGCGCGATGCCCAGCAAGATGCCTCTCGAACCAGCCAGCACGGGCACGTTCATCGTCCACGTCCGCAGGGCGGCTGGCAGCGCCCAGCCACCGCCGACGCTCAAGCGGATCGAGCCGATCAGGACGACGATGGCCGCGACGAGCATGACCAAGGTGGCTGCTCCACGAATCCGAAAGAGCCGCCACGCTGCTGTAAAGACAAAAAACGCCATCAACGAAAAGAGCGACGCCTGGAGTGGGCGCTGCACGTAACGAAAGGCAAAATCGACGACATAGCCCGTCGGACCCACCCAGTTTCGCACTCCCTCTGGCACACCATTGGGAGAGAAAATGCCGGGAATGAATACGACCAGGAAGGATACGAGCAGCAGCACGCTGTAGGGCGCTCGCTTCCCACCTTGAATGCGGCGCGCGTGGACGCGCACGACGTTGAATACGCCGAGCAAGAGGGCAAAAGCGATGACGATCACCGTCCATTCCACGAATACGGAGCGCAGTGCAGTCAGCACGTTGTTATCGACGATCAGCGACAACAAGGTCACGACGCCGATCGAGACCGCGATCACTGTGAGTATGAGTGGATAGACGCCCTTTGGGTCCGCCTTCAACGACGATCCTCCACTGTGTCTAGCCCGTCAAGGTCACGATCAGGATGCCGATCACGATCGCGGCCACGATCAACAGGCGCAGGATGTCCTGGATCCACAGGCTGGCTTTGTGTTCGGGGCGATCCGTCAGGTACGCGCCCGCGGCAAAGAGCTCCTCGCCGATAAGGAGGGGGTCTGCGGTGGCAAACATGTATGGCTGTGCGTTGAGCGAATCTGATCCGGCGACCTGGGCAATGCCGCGCTGTGCCCCGGGCTCTGCCAGTAGCAGGTACTCGTCGCTAAACGGGCCGGTCATGACATTGGTCGCCACGCTCTCGTCGCGGATCACTTCTACGGCGCCGATGGCATAGGCCGTCGGGTTAGGCGCGATGAGCTGGACGTCCGTTGGGCGATACCCGGCCGCGCGCCCCACGCGCTTGTGCGCATCGTGAACGACGTCTTGGGCGACGAACAACAATGTCGGGTCGGCGACGGTGACGGTCGGCGCCGAGCCAACCGCGGCGCCGCGCTCTGCGAGGTAGCGCAGGATAGTGAGGCCAGAGAGGATCGTCGCCGTCCTGCTGCCACCGATGCCAGTGTCGCCCAACGAGACGTGAACGATCTTGCCACGCTCTACGGCTACATCCAGGAACCCGCTCAATGCCTCAAAGGCTCGGATGCGGCGAAAGGGAAAGCGCTGCACGAGCGACCGCGTGCCTCGCGACGCATCGCGAGCCCTCCAGGTGAACCACCATAAAAGGCAGGCAATCCCCAGCAGGATCACCAATGCTACAGGAGTCGCCCAACCACTCAACGTCGTATTCATGGCCTCTCAATCCACGGGCTGCTCTTCCAGGCGCGCGAGCAGATGATCGACTGCTGCCGGGTCCTCCAGCCAGGTGACGCACGCGCGTAACCCCGCGTCCTCTCCCAGCCAACCAATGGCGGGTCCCAGGGTGCCGAGCAGAGGCTGCAGAAGCAGCAGCAGTTGAGCACCGACGGGGAGCAAGGGTTTGCTCGTCTCGAACAGCAAGAGAGCCGGCGCAGCGAGGCCCCGATCTTGGATCCATGCTGCGAGACGGTCGATCTGAGCCCTGCCTGCGGCTTGCTCGTTTCCCTGCTCAGGGTTCTTGGCTGATCTCATGCGCCACGTGCACTCGAAGCGACAGAATTTCAAAGGGGGGATGATGGAGGACCAGGCCACCCCGCGTTGCGCGCCCCCCTGCATCGCAAACCTGGCTTCTGTCTCACTATCAGGGATGCCGATTGTCCTGCATCCCGCGACTTCCGACGATGACAGCTCGTTCGTGCCTCGACCTGGGGCTATGATAAAGCCTTTGCTTATGCATAGATAGGCATATGTAAGACTGCTTCTCGTACGAGCCTAATCTCATCATAGTATAGATCCCTGGTTTTGTCAAGGGGCTTATGTAAAATCTGCGCGGGGCTGCACTAGGGGTGAAACGTTCGATCGCCCTTACGCGTATAGCAGATAGCCCGTTCGAGAGGATCGTGAGCCATTCGGGGTGGACGGCTCAAGCGCTCCTGCCGAGCGTCGAACCGATCAGGTCGCTGTGGCCCTGGACAAAGGATTGCGGCGACATGGCCTTCCGCCCGGCCTGCTGGATCTCGATCAGGTGCAGGGCGCCCTTGCCGGTGACGACGACGATCTGCTCTGCAGACAGTGCGATCACCTGGCCGGGTTCGCCGCTACCCTGCCATTCTGGCAGTGCCCGTGCCCGAAGCACGAGCAGCCTCTGCCCCTTGTCGGTGGTATAGGTTCCGGGCCAGGGCGTGTAGGCGCGGATCATGCGATCGATCTGTGCCGCTGGCTGCTGCCAGTCGATCCGCCCATCCCGCTTGGCGAGGCGCGGGGCGAGCGTTACGCCCTCCTCTGGCTGCGGTTGCGGCTCGATCTCACCGGCAAGCCAGCGGGGGAGCGTAGTGGACAGTAGGTCTGCTCCGAGCTCAGCTAGGCAGGGGGTCAGGCTTGCCGTGGTATCGCCCGGGCGGATCGGGCAGCGGGCCTGGGACACGATGGGGCCAGTATCCAGGCCCTCGTCTGTCTGCATCAAGGTGACACCGGTTTCTTTATCCCCGTGCAGGATGGCAGCGGCGATCGGCGCTGCTCCTCGCCATCGGGGTAGAAGGGAGGCGTGCACGTTCAAGCAGCCGTGCGGCGGAAGCGCGAGGACGGCAGGGGGAAGGATCAGGCCGATTGCGGCGGTAACGTACAGGTCAGCACTTGCCTCTTGCAGGCGTTCGATGGCCTCTGGCTTGCGCAGCGTAGGTGGCTGCCAGACTGGCAGGTCGTGCTGCAGCGCATAGGCTTTGACCGGAGAAGAGACGAGCTTGCGCCCGCGTCCTTGGCGTCGGTCGGGCTGGGTCACCACGAGGGCCACCTGGTGTCGTTCGGCCAGGACGCGTAGGCTCGGGATCGCGTACTCTGGCGTCCCCATAAACACAACTCGGGCCATCTCGCACTCCTCTATGCTCGCTCAGGACAGCTCGAACCGATTGTAGCACGCTTTCGACGCACGGACAACAGTTGACATTTCGTGATGGCAATGTTAGAATAAAAGTGTTTCCATAACCTTTGTGTATCGCTCCCCAATTTCTCAATCAAGGAGGCATGATGGAAGAGAACCAGGTCCCCAGCGCGGCCGAAACGGTCGAGATCAGTGACGACGACAAGTTGTGGGCATTACTCGGCTGGATCACCGGCGTCGTCGCCCTCATCGCGCTGTTTATGGAGGACAAGAAGCAGAGGCCGTTTGTCAAGTACAATGCGGTTATGGCGCTGGCAGTGCTCGTTGTGATCTCGGTCCTGGTCAGCATCATCTCGGCGATCACCTGCGGTATCGGTGTAGTGACGGCGTTGGCCTACATCTACCCGATCTATCTTGGCATTCAGTCCTACCAGGGCAAGTGGGTAGAGGT
>Ga0315537_1002264_pt1 | contig 14782 bp, 10 predicted proteins | sample SalMarSW160270MG_FD_203091 | JGI IMG/M metagenome (GOLD analysis project Ga0315537, IMG submission 203091) | Salt marsh sediment microbial communities from the Plum Island Ecosystem LTER, Massachusetts, United States - Salt Marsh Sediment SW1602-70 ... | reverse complement strand
TTCAATATCGACAGGAATATCCTGCAGCCGGTCGAGGGCTTTTTGCATTTCCGGACCAATGACTCCGTATATATCGAGCATCTCTTTTGCTCCGTCGTATGATCCCTCTGCTTCAATAGTAAGAATTGCCCGTGTGAGCTTTTCCACTGCATCTTTTATTTTTATCTCATCGATGCTGAATGTTCCCGCTTCCTCATCTAATCCAATCGCCGCCTCATCGATCAGATAATTAAAAATCAACGAGACAGCCCTGCCGTGTGCTTCGTTGATACCGAATCGAATTGAACGAAAAGTACTTGCCAGATAAGTAACGTACATTTCTTCTTCCAATTTCTTATCCAGCAGGCCTTTATCGATCAAATATTGAAGAGCGAAAAGTCCTGTAATATCCGCTTTTGCTTCTTCAATCGCAGAATACAGGTCTTTCAACTCCTTCCGTACGTTCGTTGGATTACCATTGACTGTAATGCTATGCGGCCCGAGTCCATGCATTAATTCATGTGCAAGAATATGAGTGAAAAATGCCTCGAATGAAACACCGGCTCGCTGTGCAGGATCAAGCACGATATTTGAAATAGGAACAAGTATTTTATTAAACTTCGCTTCCTGTACATTCTTCAGCATTACCCGCTTCGCACCCTTATCACGGATAACTTTTTCATCATTCGGAAGATTGAAAGCCGCAGTTTGTACTCCTCGATTGCCCTCTCCTGCTGCATAGATAACATCAACAACACGGATTGGAGACATTGTACCCAACTTCGGATTTCGGTATTTTGGATCCATAGGAAGATTGTTTTCGATATCCTGAAGGTAGTCGCCGAACTTCGCTAATTTCGCCGATTCGGCATCGTCGCGCAGGGTTACAAATACTTCAAATGCTGCCTTATATCCGAACAACTCGTCCATATATGTTTCATACGGGCCGATTGTCAGATCAATCGGTGCATCCAATTCCATCCAGGCGATATCGCTTGCATAATAATCATTTGAAAGAAACGCATCTGCACGTGCCGTAAGATATTTCTTCATTGTTATATTCCCGGTTAAGGCGGCAGCTTCTTTTAACAGCCCGCTTGCAGGTTCAAGCCACTCTTTATATTCAACGTTATAGGGAATGATTTTTAAGGTTCGATCGGGATTGCGTCTGATTGTCGAGAAAAATCCTATTGCCTGTTCCCGTTCCTTCTCTGAAAGTGCAGTAATCCATTTATTAAATTCCTCTTTTGTCATATCTTCAGGATAATAATTGGCTCCGGCAGGTTTTTCTTCAGGGGCGCTGTCGATAAACGGTTCATTCTTATCAAGCAGAGACCATGGCCCCATGTTGATACGAAAATAATGCAGTTTTTCTTTTCCTTCTGCAGATGTATCTTTCATAAGTTCTTGCAGCATTTCCTCATTACCCTGCCACACCTGTCGCAGAAATATCGGATCCATCAATCGTGCCGCCTCTATGATCTTATCGAGTGCTTTCTTGTCTCCGGCTGTAAGCTTTGAGATATCGGCAGATATATCAGTAGGATAAAATCGCGTAATTTTTTGACGAAGTGTCATTTCAGTGCTTCCTTTTTGTTTTTCCCTGCTATTACAGGCAATACACACAAGAATGAAAACAATTAGAATTGAGAACAAGATGACTTGTTTCATAGGTTTTCATCTTTCATAAAGGTTTGACATCAATTCATTTGACTACAATTTGGGCAAAGAGGACGGAAAAATCAAGCAACAATGAATATTACTTATAATTCCGAGTTCTATTTATCAGTTATAAATAAAAAAACCCAACCTATTTTCTAGATTGGGTTTAACAACTACAATATTTAATTTTTTAGATTATATTAAATTTACAAACTACTTCTGCCTGAATAGTATGGATGTGATACTTAACATCTTTTATAACATTTGATAAACCCATGCCGAAACTTAATTCCGGTGATAATGTGATTAATTTGGAAAGCGGAATATCATAACCTCCACCCATCTTTAATTCAAAGCGGGCCGGTGTATCCTTAATTGTACTTTTACTTTTTTGACTACCACCACCTTGCAATGTATATGTTATCTCGGATTCGGCTGACTCGCAAAATCCTATTTGTGGTCCAAAAAAGAAATAGAGTCCACCATTAAGACGGTAACGAAACAAGGTTTCAATCTGGAAGTACGAAATACTAACATCATTATCCTGCGTATAATTTCCATAATAAGGATCGGTGCCTGAAGCGCTGGATGAGCCACCTCTGCCATCATAGAATACAAGTCCGAAAATAACACCGAGATTTCTTCCCCTGTCAAATGACATATCCGCTTTTCCAGCAAAAGCAATACCAAAGCCCGTTCCTCCCTGATCAAGATCAGAACCACCATGTAAATTCATATTCATTCCAAATGCCGGTCCGACAGACATATGAAATTGCGAAAAAGAAGTTGAAGTAAAACCAACTAATAAAATGATTGTAGAAAACAATATAATTCTTTTCATAACATACCCTTTATTTTATTGATAGTTTTTATTGGTTTAAACTGACCAATAGAGTGTACCAAAAATGCTCTAATATTGCAATAATAAAAATATTAAAATGCCGAACCGAAAGAACGTCCGTACCGCCTATTAGAATATTCTTATATTTTATCACGAATGAAAAGCTTCTTCAACTTCTTCTTGAGCTTACTCCCTTCTTCAATTTCAGCAACTAATGCACGCCAATCGTTTTCCTGCGGGGGCGGAATAGACTGAGCAGGCTGCTGTTTCTTTATTAACTGCGGCCTAACCGATCCCTGCGACGTCCTGTGTGCGGCATCGCCCCGGCGGTCATGTGACAAAAATTCACGCCGGTTTTTGCCGGTCGAATCTTTATACCTCTGCTCACCATGCGGCTTTTCTGATAAACTCCTGCGTCTCTGTTCTTGGTGCGGTTTTCCGGAAGATCCTGTATACTTTCGTTCACCTTCAGATTTTTCTGAAAAGTTTTTATGTTTTTGTTCACGGTATGGTTTTTCTGAAGACTTTTTATGCCTTTGTTCACCGCGGGATCTTTCCGAAGAATCTCTATGTCTCTGTTCGCGATGCGGTCTCCTGGAATCCTTATGCGGACGATCATGACGTTCATCTCTTTTCCCATGCCTTCTGTCACGACGATCTTCCGATGATTGTGATCCAGCATGTTTCTCCGATGGCAATGCCTTCTTTGTATAATCGAAATCCGCATAACGCTTCAATTCAAACCGCTTACCGGTGTACCGTTCAATACTCTTTAAATATTTAAGCTCCTGGTTCGAAACAAATGTTATGGCATCTCCGGTCGCTGATGCACGGCCTGTGCGGCCGATACGATGGATATAATCCTCTGCAAATGTCGGTGTATCAAAATTCACAACATGTGATATTCCTTCCACATCGATGCCCCGTGCGGCAATATCGGTCGCAACCATGACTCTAAATTGCCCCTGTTTAAATCCCGCCAGCGCCCGCTGCCTCTGTGCCTGCGTTCTGTTCGAGTGAATAGCAACCGCATTGACTCCGCTTCGTTCCAGTTTGCGTGATATTTTATCTGCGCCGTGTTTTGTGCGCGAAAAAACAAGGACACAATCCAGCTCTTTTGATTGAAGAATGTGGAAGAGCAGATCTGTTTTTAATTCCTGAGAAATCGAATAAAAATGCTGTTTCACTGTCTCAACGGGTTTTCGCCGTTCGCCTATCTCAATCAATTCCGGATCGTTTTGGATAGACGCAACAAGCAACTTCACCTCGGGCGACATTGTTGCAGAAAAAAGCAATGTCTGCCTCTTCGCCGGAACACGGCTGATAATTTTACGGACATCCTGAATAAATCCCATATCGAACATCCGATCCGCTTCGTCAATTACCAGTATCTCAACATGAGATAAATCGACGGTACGGCGGTTTATATGATCGAGCAGTCTTCCCGGTGTAGCAACTACAATATCCATTCCCCGGCGAAGGCGTTTAATCTGGTTTTCCATATTGACACCGCCAAAGATGGCGATGCTTTGCATATTTGCGAAACGCCCGTATCCTGTTATAAATTCTTCCACTTGTTGTGCAAGTTCGCGTGTCGGCGTTAGGACAAGTCCGCGCGTATGGCGGCCTTTATGAGATGGAGCGTGTTTGAGAAAATAATTAAGCATCGGAAGCACAAACGCAGCGGTTTTTCCAGTGCCTGTTTGCGCACAGCCGATAATATCGCGTCCGGCAACGGCCAGCGGAATTGCGCGTGATTGAATGGCAGTTGGTGCAGTATATCCCGTTGCGAGAATACCCTGCACAAGTTGGTCGGCTAGACCAAGTTTTGAAAATGGCATGAATAAATCCTTACTATAAAATCCCTTTAGAAAGCTCACTTAAGTCATTAAACGTTGAGCTTGAAAATCCATCATATGACATCATAACAAACAATAATATGTTTTTCTAACGGAATAAATGAAGAAACACGCTGTAGAAGTTGGAAACCAACAGAAGTTACAAACGCCCGGAGAAGTTAACTCAGGAAAACGCATATCAGCGAAGACGGGAGTATTTTTCCGTGCACTACTTTAGCTTTTATCATCAGAGAGCGAGTCTCGAATGTCCGCTCCCGATGCTGTTCATACTGCACGGATGCGGTCTGCCGCAACTTGCGGCCTATAATATTAAGTTACGAATTTTTTCGTTCGTTTCCTATGCATTTCGAAACATAATTATTCCGATTTTCAGAACACAAAACGAATCCTGGAATCCATATACAACTTATAACAAAACGATATTATTGCGTTTGCATTCTGCGATCATATCTTCAGGCCAGATACTGGCTTGAATTTCTCCAATATGCGCCTTTCGAAGATAAAACATACACAAACGCGATTGTCCGATACCGCCTCCGATAGAAAGAGGCAGTTCATCATTCATCAACCGCTTGTGGAATTTTAATTTCAACCTCTGTTCCTGTCCTGAAAGCTTAAGTTGTTTAGCAAGCGCCGTCTTATCGACGCGTATTCCCATAGACGACAATTCAAAGGCACATTCCGTAACCGGATTCCAGACAAAGATATCGCCGTTCAAAGTCCAATCGTCATAATCAGGGGCACGCCCGTCATGTTTCGTGCCGTCGGAAAGATTCCCGCCAATGCCGATAATAAAGACGGCCTTATGTTCACGGACAATCGCATCTTCACGTTCGGGCGGGGATAATTTTGGATAACGTTTCATCAGCTCTTCAGCATGAATGAACGTGATATTTTCCGGAAGGACGGGTTTAATTCCCGGATATTCATGATACACAAACAATTCCGTACGGCGGATAACATCATAGATCGTCTGAACAACCTTTTGAAGGAAGGCAAGCGTTCGCTCTTCGGCTGTAATGACTTTTTCCCAATCCCATTGATCGACATACAGCGAATGAAGGTTATCCAGCACATCATCGGCACGAATCGCATTCATATCGGTATAAATTCCGGATCCTACCGGAATTTTATAATCCGCAAGCGCCATCCGCTTCCATTTTGCCAGCGACTGCACAACCTCTGCTTCTTGATCCTGCAGGTCTTTTATTTTAAACGAAACAGGACGCTCTACGCCGTTCAGATCGTCATTCACACCGGTGCCTTTTAAAACAAAGATCGGAGCTGTCATTCGTTTAAGATTCAATTCGAGAGCAAGATTCAATTGAAAAAAATCTTTGACTCTCATAATTGCCTGCTCTGTGGTATATAAATTTAAGACCGGTTTATATCCCTGCGGAAGAAAGAAGCCTCTCGGCATAATATACTCCTATAGTTGATAAATAAGGACGCATGTATATATAAAATCGGGAACGATTAACGCAAAAGCAATTCTTTATAGAATTTTGCATCTGGATTGTTCGGATTGTACATTGAGATAACAAACGGATAAAAGATTGAACGCACTAAAAACTACAACCATCTCGCTCTATACAACACAAGATTTCAATTTCTGGCATACGGTAAACAGTCACGGATGGTGTTCGCTGCTGCCGTTCAGTATAGACAAAGAACAGCGGTCAATTAATCGGCTTCTCACCTTAGACGATAATTCGCTTGCATATTGCCGTATCAAATGCGGCAGCAACTCGTCTCTTAATATTCAAGTAAGTTATCCAGGCAAGCTGTCAACATCTCAATGTTCCGATATTAAACATCAAATCGCATCGTGTCTCCGGCTCACAGAGGATTATTCCAAATTCTATCGAGAGGTGAAACGATATCCCAGGTACCGCTGGATCGGAAAAATAAAAGCAGGACGAATGCTCCGGGCACCATCGGTTTTTGAAGATATTGTTAAAATGATTTGCACGACAAATTGCAGCTGGTCATTAACGGAAATTATGATCGAGAATCTTGTGGGGGAACTTGGAAGAACTTTTAATAATTCACAGAAAAGTTTCCCCTCGCCTGAAATCCTGGCAGGCATAACGGAACAATTTCTCAGAAAAACCGTAAGAGCAGGCTATCGGTCGCCGTTTCTTCTGGAGTTTGCGGAAAATGCCGCTAACGGCAAATTCTATGTGGAAAGCTGGCGATCCTCAGAATTATCGACCGATGTCCTTTTCAAGAATCTTCGTTCCATCAAGGGTGTCGGTGACTATTCTGCAGCTAACATTTTAAAACTTCTCGGCCGGTACGACTATCTAGGATTAGATTCATGGGTGCGCAGTAAGTACTATAAATTGTATCACAGCGGCCGAAAAGTCACCGATCGTACTATCGAATTAAAGTACAAACTGTACGGTAAGTGGCGTGGATTGTTTTTCTGGATGGAAATGACGAAGGATTGGTACTTTCACAAATCTCCATTCTAACCGAGCAGTATACTTCACATACTATTTCGTTTATGACTGCGGCTCTCCGGCTTCATTTGTTTCCTTGTGCTTCGAAGCGCCTTCTATGATTACAACATATTCACCGCGAGGTTCTTTCTTTTCCATTTCAACCAGCACTGACTGAATTGGGCCGCGTACAATTTCTTCAAATTTCTTTGTTAATTCCCTGGCCACGACAACATTTCGGTTCCCGAAAATATTATAAATATCGGCGAGGATTTTACGGATCCTATGAGGTGATTCATAGAGAACCATGGTGCGGGATTCTGTTTTCAGCGATTCAAATTTCGTTTTGCGCCCTTTTTTTAGCGGAAGAAATCCTTCGAATACGAACCGATCTGTCGGAAGACCACTTGCGATAAGCGCGGAAATAAACGCTGTTGGACCGGGAATAGGAATAATCGATATTCTATTTTCCAGCGCCTGCTGAACGATATGAAATGCCGGATCGGAAATTCCGGGCGTTCCGGCATCCGAAACTAATGCAATAGATTGGCCTGCAATAAGTTTTTCAATCAATTGCGGCGCACGTGTTTTCTCATTATAGCTGTAATAACTCATCATCGGTTTGGTGATCCCGTAATGATTCAGCAGGATTTTCGTTTTTCGCGTATCTTCCGCAGCGATTAGATCAACCGAACTGAGAACCTTTACGGCACGGTAAGTGATATCTTCCAAATTACCGATAGGAGTGGCAACAAGATATAGGACACCGGATGAAGCAGATGAATTATTCATTGGCAGTTTATTAAACTATTTCGAACAATGTATCCAATTATAATTAGCTCTGTCTATTTTAATCAATCCCTGTTAAAAACCATGTACACAATCTGCATCAATATTCTCACGCGCATATTTCAAAATCAAATCAATATAAGCAGCACGTTAAGAGATAATGGCAATCATCGGCATACTGCTCTTGAATTGATTTTTGTGATTCATAAGACGAACCTTCTTTATAATCACTTCTGCAAATCCCTGTTTTACAAGTTCCTCGTCAGAATGCTGTCGGTCGAACATTTCATAGAGTAATTCATCCAGTTTCACATAAGTGACACCGATTTCACCTTCATCTGTTTGTCCTTCCCATAAATCCGCTGAAGGCGCTTTATCGATGATTCGTTTGGGAACTCCGAGTTCTTCCGCAAGCTGCCAAATTTGCGTTTTATAAAGGTCACCCAGCGGATTGAAAGCACATGCTACATCGCCGTACTGAGTTCCATAACCTACAAGGATCTCGGTTTTATTACTGGTCCCAATAACAAGTGCCTCTTCACGCGCAGATAAGTCATAAAGTACAATCATCCGCATTCGAGCCATTACATTACCGCGCCGGAGAGGGTCGGTAATTTTATTCTCATCACAATACGCGTCTACCATTTTGCTGATATTCACAACCTCTGAACGAATGCCTGTCTTCTGAATCACAAGACCCGCATCTTCCAAACTGTTTGGATTGCTCGTACGATAGGGAAGCATAACACCGAGGATGTTCTCTTTTCCCAGAGCTTCTGCAGCCAGCACCGCCGCTGCTGCCGAATCGACACCGCCGGAAATGCCGACAATGCCCTTTGCGAATCCGGCATTTGCCATTCGGTCTTTTATAAACCTGACGAGCAATTCCCGCACAATTTTAGTGTCAATTTTAAGATCTGCCCGTTTTGTTCTATGCGATGTTTCCATACTTTTTCCTTCTTAAGCCGGCTTCATTTCTTTCAAACTGCGGCGAATAATATCAATCCCTTCATCTACTTCTGCTTTCGATAAATTCAACGGTGGCCTGAATCGAATCGTCCTATTACTGCAGCCGATGAGTATCAATCCTTCTTCCAACGTCTTCTTTTTTATCAATTCCCGGTTCTGATGAACATCCATGTCTATTGCGCAGAATAAACCCAATCCGCGAACGTTGCTTACAAGTAACGGATATTCTTTCTGCAGTTCAAGAAGGTTTTTAAGTAAATATTCTCCGACGATACGTGCGTTTTCCACGAGGTCTTCTTCGTCAATAATTTCTAAAATCCTGGCGGTACGGACCATATCGGTTAGATTGCCGCCAAACGTAGAGTTCAGCCGGCTTGGCACGTGAAAGACATTATCGGGAACCTCGTCAATGCGCTTGCTTGAAACGAATCCGCAGACGTGCATCTTCTTGCCGAAAGACATCATATCCGGTTTCACAAAATATTCATGAGCCCACATCCTGCCTGTGATACCGACGCCTGCCTGCACTTCATCAATAATAAACATTATATCGCTTTCATCGCAGATAGTGCGCAATTCAACAAAAAATTCCTTCCGAAAATAATTATCACCGCCCTCCGCCTGAATCGGTTCGATAATAAGCGCTGCGATATCGTCCGGATTCTGGTGAATGGCGTTTTTTATCTGATCAATTGCCATCGCTTCTTCTTTTTTTACTTTTTCAATCACGGCATCTGTAATCGGAAAAGAGAGCACTGGATTATGAATCCGAGGCCATTGAAATTTCGGGAAGTATTTGATTTTTACAGGGTCAGTATTTGTTAAAGACAAAGTATAACCGGTACGTCCATGAAACGCATTCTTAAAATGAATAACCTGTGTGCCGAGTTCGCGCGAATACCCTTTTGCAAAATTCTTCTGTATTTTCCAGTCGAATGCAGCTTTTAATGCATTCTCAACTCCTAACGCACCACCATCTATAAAGAAAGCATACGGCAGGTACGGCGGCTGGGCAATCCTGGAAAACGTTTCGACAAATTCTGCAAGTTCAACCGAGTACACATCTGAATTGGAAGGTTTGTTCACACTCACATAGCTGAGTTTTTTAAGAAACTCCGGTGTTGTTAATTTCGGGTGATTAAGTCCTACGGCATTTGAGGAAAAAAAAGAAAAAAAGTCCAGAAGGTTGCGCTTTGATCGCGAATCATAAATATACGAACCATGGCTCTTTTGGAGATCGACAACAATCTCAAATCCATCCGCGAGCATATGGCGGCTTAAAGTTGAATGGACTTCAGAGGGAGGAACTGCTATAGTTTTTTTGGCAGTCGATTTTTCATTTTTCTTTTCGGACATGATGCACCTCGAAATTCGCAATATGAACGGATTCGGTGACTCTTGCGAGTGCGATACGTTTACAACACATACACCAATCCATCAGAAGAATTCCTGATGCTCATAAAAAGAAACAATATAAGGACGGCCTGTCATAATATAAATTACTAATATCCGAATACAAAAGCCAAATCCATGTAGTTTTATATTTTAAAGTTGACTTTGTCATGCAAAGGTTTTAAATTGAAATGCGCGACCGAACCCTCCGAATGGATCGTGTAGGCCCGTGCTAAGTATTTAGTCCCCGCTTTTGCGGGGACTTTTATTTAGGGGGAAAATATACAATACCCTCGCTCTCTCCTCGCGAATAGACACTTTTTTCAATTATCGGTTCAAGTAATTTGTAGAGATTAGTAAAATTATAAGGATCCGTTGTTTTTGAGGAAAGATTTTTAGCAGCAACACAAAACGCTATCAGGTCACATAATTGGACGAAATATGAATAGTCTGATTTCCTAATGAATGGGTCTTCAATAAAAGAATCTAATTTTATATTCTTTCCACTAACATAATTAATAACTCTTAATTGCCTAAGCATTTTTCTAATTTTATCTTCATTCGTTTCATCTGATATAAGAATCGCTTTATCTGTACGTCCAATTTCGTTGTTAAATTTATTCGCTGTATAGTGTTGCCTTGTGAGAAGTAATTTCCAAGCATAGCTGAATATATCCAAACTTTGACTTTTGATTTCTTTTTTCCTAATACACATGCTAAATGTTCTTATCGTCTTTATCGTTGATAAAAATTCAAATGCTCTTTTATATATTTTAACTCTGTTATCTTCTGAAAGATTTAATCTATGAGCAAATCCTTGTTTTCTGATCAAATAATTGGCCTTCAATTCATCCACTAATCTTATACCATAATCTCTTTTAAGCTCTTTCCTAAATTCCTTTATTCTGGAAAAAGTATCGTTCCACAAATTTTCATATAAAAGTATTGTCGTTAAGACATAGAATCTTGTTGGACTATTTATTAAACCATCATCACCCGAATCGTCAACATATTCTAAAATCATTTATACGATTCCTAGTACACTACTTCATAAATCCGGTAATCCATAAATTATCACTTAATAATTATCAATTTGTGCTCTTTGAAGCCGGCCGCTGTAATCAATATATATGGATTTCCATTCCGTAAAGAAATCGTACACTGCCCAGCCGCCTTCGCGGTGACCGTTGCCGGTATGCTTTACTCCGCCGAACGGCAAATGTGCTTCCGCACCGATTGTCGGCACATTGATATATGTGATACCTGCCTGAATATCACGAATCGCTTCAAATGCTTTATTTACATCCCGTGTATAAAGAGAAGAAGACAAACCATAGACCGTTCCATTTAAAATTCTGACAGCTTCTTCAAGTGATTTCGTACGAATAACAGACAGAACCGGGCCGAAAATCTCTTCCTGGGCAATACGCATGGTTGGTTTCACTTTATCAAAAATCGTCGGTTCAAAGAACCAGCCCTTTGACAAATCGCCCTGATTTGCAACAGCACCGCCGCAGACAAGCTGAGCGCCTTCATTCTTTCCGATTTCTACATACGATTGCACAATTTTCCTTTGAGCTTCATTGATACAAGGGCCGACATCGATCGTGGGAAGAAGTCCATCGCCCAGCCGCAGCCGTTTTGTTCTCTCGACAAGCATTTCTATGAACTTATCGTAAACATTTTCATGAAGGATCAGACGGCTCGTCGCTGTACAGCGCTGTCCTGTTGTGCCAAATGCGCCCCAAAGCACGCCGTCAAGTGCTAACGCAAGATCGGCATCCTCCATCACGATCTGTGCATTTTTGCCGCCAAGCTCCAGCAAGACACGTTTGAGTGTCGCGCTCGAATCCCGCGAAATTTGTTTTCCGATTTCGAATGAACCGGTGAACAAAATCATATCAACACCGGGATGTGCAACGACGGCACTGCCTGCTTCTATGCCGCTTCCATGAACAAGGTTCACAACACCTTCGGGTAATCCTGCTTCCATCATTATTTGAATAAGTGTCGTTGCAGTTTTCGGCGTATCGCTTGCAGGTTTAAAAACAACTGTATTCCCGGAAAGAATTGCAGGGAAAATTCCCCAGGACGGAATTGCCATCGGAAAATTCCAGGGAGTGATAATTCCCGCTACTCCCACGGGCACCCTGATTGCCATAGCGAATTTATTGGGAAGCTCTGATGGAACCGTATGCCCAAACAGCCGGCGTCCTTCCGTCGCGGCATAGTATGCTGTATCAATACCTTCTTGAACATCACCGCGGGTTTCATCGAGTACTTTCCCCATTTCACGGGTCATTTCACGGGCAATTTCTTCTTTGTTCTTCACAAGAAGGTCGCCTATTTTTCTAAGTATATTGCCTCGTGCCGGCGCCGGCATCAACCTCCATTTCTCATACGCCGCACGAGCAGCTTTCACTGCTTCATCGACATCTTCCTTACCCGATTTCGGGAACATTCCGATGATATCATCCCAATTGGCCGGATTACGATTGGCAGTCGTTTTTTCTGATTTAGCATCAACCCACTGGCCGTTGATGAAATTCTGGAATTTCTGAGGCATGGCGAACCTCCGGTTTTAATGAATTCCTACTCGCTTAAATATATAATCAACATGCTTTAAACTTCTCTCCGGATTAAAAAGGTCCTCGAGTTCTTTTTTCGAAAGAACTTTCATGACCTCCTCGCTCCCAAGGAACAATGTTATAAATCCTTTTCCTTCCCCCGCAGGGGCGGATTCCTGTTTCCATACCTTCATTGCAAGTTCCTGCACTATTCGATATGCATCTTCACGTTTCATGCCTTTTTTTATCAGAGCAAGAAGCACTTCCTGCGAGAAAATGAGACCGCGTGTTGCATTCAGGTTGCGGATCATATGCCTGGGATAGACGAGTAGATTATCTATAACCTTTATCATATCATTGAGTATAAAATCAAGAATAATACAGCTGTCGGGAATTATTACTCTCTCAACCGATGAATGCGATATATCGCGTTCATGCCATAAAACAACATTTTCCAAAGCTGCCAGAGCATTTGACCGAAGAACTCGAGTCAATCCTGCAATCCGTTCACAGACAACGGGATTTCGTTTATGCGGCATTGCGGAAGAACCCTTTTGTCCTTTCGAGAAGGATTCTTCTGCTTCCAGCACTTCTGTTTTTTGCAGATGGCGGATTTCCGTCGCAAATTTTTCTAATGAACATCCGCAGATTGCGAGTGTATTCATAAATTCCGCATGGCGGTCGCGCTGAAGCACCTGAGTGGAAATCCGGGCAGGCTGAAGTCCTAATTTCTTACAGACGTATTGCTCAACAGCAGGGTCAATATGCTGGTATGTACCTACGGCGCCTGAAATTTTCCCGACGGAAATATTTTTCAGCGCCGCCTCCAGACGTTCGATATTGCGCACACTTTCTGCATACCATAATGCAAGTTTCAATCCGAACGTCACCGGCTCGGCATGGATTCCGTGGGTTCTGCCGATCATGACCGTGTGCTTAAATTCTTTCGCACGTTTTGACAGCACATCCAGCAGGCCTTCTAATCCTTTGAGCAGCATTTCGCCGGATTGTTTCATTTGAACGGCGAGTGCTGTATCAAGAACATCCGATGATGTCATGCCAAGATGTATGAAACGAGATTCCGGGCCCACATATTCGCCGACATTAGTCAGGAAAGCTATAACATCATGTTTGACTTCCCGTTCAATTTCGAGAATACGTGCAACTTTAAAATTGCCTCTTTCCCGGATGATTTTTACAGCTTTTTTCGGAATAACGCCGAGTTTTGCCTGCGATTCGCATGCCAGCGTTTCAATTTCCAGCCATATTCGAAATTTGTTTTCGTCTTCCCAGATTTTCCCCATCGCCGGAAGTGTATATCGTTCTATCATTATCTTCCCTTCGGTGTTGCTGTCAGTTTTAAATTGATATCTATAGTTTTGCGTTCTCGGTAAACTTTAAATTTTAATATATCACCCGGACTTAATTCTATCATCACCGCAATAATGTCGCCGTCCGAATTCACCTTCTCTCCATTCACTTCAATAATGATATCGCCTACTTTCAGGCCCGCTGCTTCCGCAGGCCCGCCGGAGTGAATATCGCTGACGATTACGCCCTGCGGCTGTTTCAATCCGAAATACTGAGCAATCCGCGCGTCTACAGGTTGTACATCGAAACCTGCAGTAATATCATGTGCAATTTTTCCTTTTGTTTTTAATTTAGCTACAATTATTTTAATTTTATTGATAGGAATCGCAAACCCGTACCCAATATAAGTATTGCTTTGTCCGCCGGTAAAAATCAATGTATTCATACCGATCACTTCTCCGCTGCTGTTGACGAGCGGGCCGCCGCTGTTTCCCCCATTGATTGCCGCATCCGTTTCAATCATATCTCTATAATAACGATTCTGCAATTGCCCCAGTTTCATACCCGTAGAACTAACAACACCAACCGTTACAGTCGGCTTATCATTAATCTCAAACAAACCGAATGGATTTCCCAAAGCAATAGCCCATTCACCAATAACAACATCATCAGAATTGCCCATTGTAACGTACGGAAGATCCTTTCCTTCGACCTTCAACAGACAGATATCCGTTGCCGGATCGGTACCGACCAGCTTTGCTTTCATCTGTTTCCCGCCCATAATTGTCACTGTAATATCCGTTCCGTTTCCCGCAACGTGATCGTTCGTAACGATATATCCATCCGGTGAAATAATAAAACCTGATCCAAGTTCTTTGACTTCCTGCTTGTAAATACGATCGCCAAAAAAAGGCTTGAAGAACGGATCATCAAAAAATTGTGAAAACGGATCACGATACCGAATCTGCC
>Ga0315537_1002261_pt1 | contig 14797 bp, 9 predicted proteins | sample SalMarSW160270MG_FD_203091 | JGI IMG/M metagenome (GOLD analysis project Ga0315537, IMG submission 203091) | Salt marsh sediment microbial communities from the Plum Island Ecosystem LTER, Massachusetts, United States - Salt Marsh Sediment SW1602-70 ... | reverse complement strand
CTTACCGTCAATATAAGTCGTCCGGTAGGGCAGGGTTTATCAAAATACTTCTCAAGCAACGGACGGTTTTCAGATATGAACTTGTCTGCGCCTTTCACAAGGACAACCCGCTTGTCGGTTAGAAACGGTACCGTCCGCAGCTCATCCAGCACCTCTGAGACTGAGACCGAAGCAGCCTCGGCATCAAAAAGTCCTGTCGCCCTTTGCGACGGCTCCAATAGCTCATCGAGAAGTTCCCGGCATCGAGCATTGACAAGGGAATCTTCCTTACCGGCAATTACATAAATCAGCTCATCCATCTCGATACTCGAATCTCGACACTCGATACTCGCAATTACTGAAAAACAAATCCTGAATTCGAAATATGAAACATGAAGCAATAGCAAGTGGTGAGTAGTCAATTAACCACTCACCAATTAACCACTCACCATCTCACGAACATCCAGCATCGACTCAGGATTTGCGTCTTTTTTTGCTGCTCTTCTTTTTGGTTTTAGATTTCGGCTTAGTTTTCGGCTTTGATTTAGCTTTAGCCTTTGGTTTTGACTGCGGTTTCTTATTACTGCCGGATTTGCCTTTCGTATTGTCCGCATTTTCGGCGACTATCTTTGCAGTGGCAACGAGTTTATCACCGGGTTTGAGCTTGATTAAACGCACGCCCTGCGTGTTTCTGCCAATCGAACGGATTTGGTCAAGTCCGGTTCGAATAATCATTCCAGTGGCCGTTATCATCACTAAATCGTCCTTGCCCTGAACTGCCTTGAGCGCAACCACTTTGCCGTTTCGGGCGGTCGTTTTTATATTTTTCAGACCAACTCCCCCTCGGCTCTGCGGCCGGTAATTCTCAAGGCCCGTTCGCTTGCCGTATCCATTTTCGCAGACCGTAAACAAAGCGGCTTTTTCTTCGACAATCACCATATCGACTACAGCATCTCCGGAACGCAGCTTAATACCTCTGACCCCTCGCGAGGCCCGGCCCATTGAACGGACCTGGCTCTCGTCAAAGCGTATCGTCATACCATCGCGCGTCCCTAATACAATATTGTCGTTCCCTGTGGTCAGCGCAACACCAATCAAATCATCAGTTGGGTCGAGATTGATGGCGATCACGCCGGTACTTCTCGGGTTGCCGTAAGCGGATAGTTTGGTCTTTTTCACAAGGCCGTTTTTTGTGGCCATAACGAGCTGCCGCGGTTGTGTGTCCTCCTCGTCTTCACCGTCAAAACTGCTGACGTTGATTATTGATGCGACTTGCTGATTTCCCAGCTTTAGAAGGTTAACGATATTTCTGCCCTTGCTCTGTCTGGACATACTCGGGACGTCATAGACCTTCAGCCAATAGCATTTGCCGCGATTAGTGAAGATAAGCAGATAATCATGCGTCGAGGCAACGAACAGGTGCTCTACAAAATCGCCTTCTTTTGTAACCGAGCCGATGATTCCTCTGCCGCCTCTGGCCTGCTTGCGGTATGTATCAATCGGCAGCCGCTTAACGTATCCGCTGTGACTGACCGTAACGATAACTTCCTCTTCGGCAATCAAATCCTCCACATCGAGCTGCTCAACCTTGGCCGTGATTTTCGTCCGCCTGGCACCGCCGTATTTTTCCTTTATTTCGTAGATGTCTTCGCGAATTATATCTAACAAAAGCTCCTCGTTGGCTAATACTGCCTCATAACCCTCTATCTGCTCGCTCAGGTCGGCATACTCTTTGGCCAGCTTCTCCATCTCCAGACCTGTCAGCCTTTGCAACTGCATTGTCAAAATCGCATCGGCCTGCGGACCGGTGAGGAAATGCTTGCCTTTACTTTTTTCCTTAACAAAAGCCTTGGGAAGAATCTTCTTCAGCGTAGCTAACTGGGCCAATTGCAAAGGCTTTTTCATCAGGTTTAACTTTGCGGTAGGTGCGTCGGGTGATTTTTTTATCAAGTCGATGATTTCATCAATGTCACTAACAGCCAGGATAAGACCTTCGAGAATATGGGCCCTGTTTCTGCATCTTTTCAGCAGGAATCTGCTCCGCCTGCGAACGACGACCTTACGATGGTCAATGAAGCAGTCGAGCATCTCTCTTATATTGAGGGTTTCAGGCCTGTTATCAACCAGTGCGATATTGGCAATAGCAAAAGTGCTCTGTAAAGAAGTGTAACGGTACAGCTTGTTCAGCACGATTTCGACATCAGCGTCTTTTTTAAGGTCAACGACAATCCGCAAACCGTGACGGTCCGATTCGTCCCTGACGTCGGCCACTTCCGGAAGCGCATTACTATGGACACAAGCCGCAATCTTCGAAACAATTGTGGTCTTGACGACCATATAAGGTATTTCGGTTATTACGATTCTTTCCCTGCCTCGTTTGGTTGTTTCGATATCTACTTTGCCCCTGACCGTCAAATGGCCGCGACCGGTCGTGTAAGCGTCAATGATGCCCTTTTTGCCGCAAATGATTCCACCTGTTGGAAAATCAGGGCCTGGCAGAGACTTGATAATATCCTTAAACCCGCAGTCCGGGTCCTCAATGACTAACAGCAAAGCGTCACAAATCTCGGTAAGATTATGGGGCGGGATATTAGTCGCCATCCCGACTGCGATTCCGGTAGAGCCGTTGACTAACAAATTCGGAAACTTCGAGGGCAGAACCGTCGGCTCTTCACGGGTCTCATCATAGTTCGGCACAAAATCGACGGTGTCGTGCTTAATATCTTCGAGCATTTCCATAGCCGGCGCTGCCATTCTTGCCTCGGTATATCGCATAGCCGCCGGCGGGTCCGAATCGATACTGCCGAAGTTGCCCTGCGGGTCAATCAGCGGATAACGCATATTCCACTCCTGACCCATCCGCACTAACGTCCCATACGTGGCCTGGTCGCCGTGGGGGTGATAGTTGCCGCCGGTATCGCCGACGATTTTAGCGCATTTACGGTGTTTGCTTCGCGGCCCGAGGTTCAAATCGTTCATCGCGACCAGTATCCGCCTCTGTGAAGGTTTCAGACCGTCACGAACGTCCGGCAAAGCTCGCGAAACTATCACGCTCATCGCGTAGTTGAGGTATGAATTCTTCAGCTCATCGAGGATATGCATGTCCTCGAATTGTTCCTGTGGTTGCTTGACTTCCTTCATAAGTTCTCTGTTGTCCTTAACACTAAATCTTGTTCGCAAATAGATTACCTGCAACCAACCAAAAAGTCAAGAAATACTAACGATTTTGAACGGGCATTAATCCAAATTTCTCCTGCCCGGCACAACCCTGACTGGGCTGGAGCAGATTGCCGGCCGGAACAAGCAAATATCGGTGCCAAAAAGGACAAATAAAGAACATTGACGAGTTTTTTACGTATGGAACGAAATCCTTCTAACCGATAATAATGAATTGAGGAAAAATGAAGATACGAAAAGTGACAAACTATATCCGCAGGCTCTGGAAAGAATGGCGAATAACCATTCTTTTCTTAGTTTGTGTAGTAGTACCTGTAAAATCAAGTTTAGCAGACTGGAATTGGGTCCCAACCGGCTCCATGAATCCCACTATACTGGAAGGTGATTTGATCTACGTGGATAAAATAGCCTATGACCTGAGATTTCCTCTTACTTTCTATCGGCTTGCAAAATGGTCGGACCCCCAAAGAGGTGACATAGTAGTTTGCTTTTCTCCTGAAGATGAAACTCGCTTAGTTAAGAGAGTAATAGGCCGGCCCGGTGACACAATCGAATTAAGAAACAATGCACTTTTTCTAAATGGAGAACCGGTTAGCTATACAAAAATCGATTCGAAATACGCGGAACAGCTATCCGGCAGACTGAAAGAAAAATGTATAGTGGCGATGGAAGATTTGGATGGCCTTGCTCATGCGGTAATGAGCACCCCTTCAATTGCAGCAGTGCGGAGTTTCGGGCCGGTTACAGTACCACAAGACAGCTACTTTGTTATGGGCGACAACAGAGACAATAGCAGGGATTCAAGATATTTCGGATTTGTGGAAAGAAAATCAATAGTCGGCAAAGCGAAAGGTATAATTAGCTCATTCGACATTACCGACAAATATCAGCCCAGATTCAAAAGGTTCTTTAACTCTTTGAAATAACCATCTCAGGCCAGGCCATCTATCAGTCGGTACCTTGCGCAAATAATTTTGCCGTCTCGTCGTTCATTAAGACCCAGAGAGTATAAACACCGATTAAGGTTCCAATCGGAATCAGGAACAAATACAAAACGGCAATTATCATAACCAGAATCCTCGCCCAGCCCCTGTGTTTTAGAAGACCAATTCCCCCGATAAGAACCGGTAAGGATATTATAATAAAAAATATAATTATTGCAGAGGCAACTATCATGGTGATTATCATTGCGTCCGGGTCTCCTGAAATAATTCCTCCGCCGGCAATAGCTAAAAAAGCCAGACATGCAAATAATAATCCCATGACACCAAACCCAATGTTGAGCACTCCTACAAGAGTTATATGTTTTTCCATCTTCCTACCCTTTCCTATCATAATTCACATTTCATGTTATCTGCCTTTTTTATCCAAAATCGCCTCGATCTCATCCATAGTTCGATTCATTGCCGTCATCGTTTTATTGAACGGCTCGGCGCCTGTCATATCCACTCCCGCCTTTTTCAAAAGCTCAATTGGATAATCGCTGCCGCCGGACGATATAAATTCAATGTATTTTCCGACCGCACCTTTTTCTTCGCCCAACACTTTTTCAGCCAGGGCCGTGGACGCAGTAAAGGATGTCGAATACTGATACACGTAGAAGTTGTAATAAAAATGCGGAACGTACGCCCATTCGACCGAATACAGGTCATCGATATGGCAAACCCCTTTGTCGTGGCCGTAATATTTCTTAAGTATCTCACCGTAAATTTCATTCAGAACATCGCCTGTCAACGGCTCACCACGCTCAGCCTTTTCGTGAATACGCAGCTCGAACTCGGCGAATTGAGTCTGTCGGAAAACCGTTCCCTTGATTCCATCCAGGTAATTCATCAGCAAAGATAACCGGGTGTCATCATCCTTGATTTCTTTGAGCATTTTGTCAATCAGCAGGGCCTCATTAAAAGTAGAAGCCACTTCCGCGACAAAAATCGAATAGTCGGCTGTCGGGTAGGGCTGGGTTTTGTTGGAATAATAACTGTGCATGGTATGACCCAGCTCGTGAGCCAACGTGCTCACATCGTCATACTGGCCATTGTAATTCAAAAGGATATAAGGATGAACATCATAAGCGCTGCCGTTACTATAACCGCCCGCACGTTTACCCGGTGTTGGATAAACATCAATCCATCGTTCCTTAAATGCCTTTTCGACGACACGACCGTAGCTGCTCCCTAACGGTTTTATCGCATCAAGTACAAGTTCTTTAGCTTCATCGAACGTATATTTCAAATCAATACCTTTAACCACCGGTGCATATACGTCCGAATATTTTAACGTCTCTACACCCAACATTCGTTTTTTCAAATTCAGGTACCGATGAAATGAATCAAGATTATTGGTAACATTTTCAATAAGAGCCATATATACTTCCGTCGGAATATTATCCGAATCCAACGCGCTTTGAAGCGAGGACTCATAGCCGCGCGTGCGGACATAAAACATGTCCTTCTTCACATTCGCATAGAGCTGCGTACCGAAAGTCCCTTTGAACTTGTTAAACGTATCCCAGAATGCCTGAAATACTGCTTCGCGGTCCTTTCGATTGGTCGAAGCCCGATGGCGGGAGTACCCGGCCTTGGTCAGCTTGGCCGTAGTGCCGTCACTTAATGTAATCTCAGGATAAGGCAATTCAGCATTACTGAAAATCCCATATATCGAAGATGGCCCATCGGCTAACAAACCCGCCTCCGCAAGTATCTTTTCTTCTTTCTCTGATAGTGTATGGGCCTTCTTCCGCTGGATGTCATACAAGGCCATCTTATAAATCTTCAAACCACGCTCTTGCCCAATAAACGTATCGATTTTGCTTTTATCCATCCTGGCTATTTCCGGCGTAATAAATGCCGCCTTGGAATTGTAATCCGTACCAAGCTGCTGCATCTCCTGCTTCATTGCCAGATATTCCGAATTGCGTGTGTCCTGGTCGGATTTCATACTCGCATAGCTGTACAGGCGCCCAAACTCTTTAGAGATTCGGCTGTCAAACTCCAGACAAGCCAACAATTCAGACGCAGAGCCTGCCAGCTTACCCTGATATTTTGTCACATCATCGAACTGAGAAACCAGCTCCTGTTTGGCTTTATTCCAAGCCTCGTCCGAAGCATAGAGGTCTTCCAGTTTCCATTTGTATTGTTCAGGTACTTCTCCTCTTTCACGGGTTTGGGCTAAAACCTGAGCCTGAGAAAATGCAAAGACTGTAATCAATATAATAATGACGTTCAGGACTTTGTTCATAATTTGTCTCCTCATATACAAATCTTTTAAGGCTCCTGCAAAATTGAGGTTAGGCATATATTATTTAAGAAAATCTGTTTTTTTGATTTTCTTAAATAATCACCCAACTGATTATTACACAATGACTTACTGTTTGAAAAGAAAAAACAAAAAACGATTTTTTTCTTTTCAAAGTATGCCTAACCTCAATTTTGCAGAACTCATACAAATCTTTTTACCAATTTTCATAGACGTCTTTGTTGAATGTCGGCTGCTTAACAAGCTAATATATCTTAAAGCCTACAGCCGCCCGTTGTCAATCGTGCAAATTCGGGATTTCACTGGTATTCAGTAACATTTAATTTGGTGGGTGGCAGCCTCAAGCGAGTCCCGCTTTTATGGACTCGCTTGGGGATGGCGCCGATTCGTATTACAGACCACGAACCCCGAGTCACAAGGAACGCTTAAGGTGCTCCTGTGCCCAGATAGCAAGACCTGAGCCTGCTAACAAAACCACTCCGAAAAGCAATTGAAAAATATTTAACGACTCCCTGAAAACCACATAGGAAATCGCAAGGACGATAAACGGCTGCGCCAGCATAACAAGCCCCGGGATAGTTGCCCCGATACGCCTCATCGCGGCATAGTACAGCGTATGGGACAGGGCTATGGACGTCGCCCCGGAAATTACAACGCACGCCCACTGCCAGGGGCCCATTTTCACGCAGTCATCTACTCGGCCGAACAAAAACGCAAGCACAAAAAGTCCGCCAACCGTATATATACTCAGCACTGAAAAACCGTGCCGGGAGTCAATATCCTTAAAAGCAATCTTCGCTGAAATCGTATATACCGCCCACATAAAAGCCGTCATAAGGGCAATAATTATACCCGTCAGAGTCCTGATTGCGGCGAAATCTTCCTTATAATACAATACGCCGGCCACGCCCACCACCGAAAGCATCAAGCCTGACCAGAAGCGTTTGCTTTTTACTAATGTCCTTTCCTCGGGAAAGAATATCAGCGAAAAACCCGCTATCCCGATGATAGATGATTTCATCAACAGAGCCATAAAAGCCGGGCCGATATAGTAATAAGCGCAGGCGAACAAACTCTGCATAACAACATTTGCCGCAGCAGGGACAACAGATCTTCGCCATACTCTTGTATCAAGCCTTTTTGCCCTGACGGAAAAAAGAAGAAACGGCAGCCAAAACAGACACGCCACCGAATATCGCAGCAGGTTTTGCGTCCACGAATCCAGATACCCCGTCAGGTATTTTACAAATATCGGCCCCAACGCCCAGAAGCTCAGCGCACCGATACAAGCAAAAGTCGCCGAGACATCAACTTTCCGAATATTACCGTGCTCACTCACTAAGAAACTCCAGACCTTCGAACAATGTTCGGCCACAATATAAGGGCAACAACACCCCTAATCAATATTATTGTACCTTGAGTCTGCCCTCCGTCTTCTACAATAATCAATTTTTAAAAAGGGGCTTATACCGAATCAATCAGTATAAACCCTGAATTAAGGCAAATCTGCTATATCAACCCCGTAATTCTAACTGCCGGCTAAATCCCGGCTTACGGTGCCGGTTCAGATGGCGGAGGATACAGACGAATATCGTCAAAGTACATTGTACCTGAACCACCAGCCACCGGATTGTTCCTATTACCAAGACCAAGGGCAATCGTATTGACATTGGCTAAGTTTACGCCCTGGTCGGCAAAAACCTGCAGGTCAATATTCCATTTTGTCCACTCTTCTACCTGTGCTGCATCAGGATTATCATGATTGACCACTGCGCTGCCATTGAGAGCAACATACAACGTCTCGGCAGCGTTATCCGAATCGCCCCTGAACCAAATCGTTAATGTGCTAACGCCATTCTCGGTCCAGTCACGCGGGTAAGTCAACGTCAAAGTTGCCTCAGAGTTCCCAACACTGTTGTCGTAGTAAAGTGGCATCGACTGGATGCCGCTGTGAACAATACTTTGCTCGGCATAAGGAGGAAGCTCATTACCAACGAGAGCTCCATTTGTCGGGATACCATAACCGTCCAGCCACGCTTCAAATATCCTGTTGCTCTCCGGGTCAGGGGGGTCAATGTCGTTGTAGGACTCGAAATCGTCCACGATAAGGAAGTCGGCGGTCGTAAAGCTCCAGAGGATGCCTGTCCACGGACTATCTGGATTGGTATTATTGACCTCATCAATACGCCAGTAGTAAGCAGTATCCCACTCAAGCATTCCGGGGTCATAGCTCTCAGCACCAAGGTCCCTGGTGCCTTTATACTCCGGCGAGCCGGTATCGGCATTTTTCACAGCATCTTTATCAGTGCCGAAGTATATCTGATGCGAAGCTGCAAAGACACTCGGCGAGAAGGTAATAATCTGTGTCTGCTTTATAGCCACAGCGCCATTAGCCGGGTTCGGGTTTCCGACGGCGCCCTGGGTAGTAAAGCTCCAAACGTCGCCTTTATAGGTGGCGATGGCATCAAACTCATCGACCCGCCAGTAGTAAGTCTTAGCCAGTTTAAGAGGACCGGGGTCATAGGTTGTAGCTCCCTGAGGAAGACCTCCGGTGGCACTGCTGACATCGTCAAAATTGTCGCCGAAATATACGGTATGCAATTTCGCACCGAAACCTGCTGTCCAGCTAAGGTTTTCATCCGGGTCAACAAGCTCGGCAGCATCAGCCGGGTCGGGTTCATAGGCGGTCTTGGGGGGAACCGTAAAGCTCCAGACATTGCCCTTCCACGGACTATTCGGCTCGGTGTCATTGACCTCGTCAATCCGCCAGTAATATGTCGTGCCAGGGACAAGGCCATCCGGATAAGGAAATCCGGGAAAGCCAACAACAAAAAACGTCGGGATCTGGTTGCCTTGAAATGTGCCTTCGGCGCCGTCGTTCACATCGTCAAAATTCTCGCCGAAGTACACATCATGCGAGACCGCAAGATCTCCCGCTCGCCAGCTAAGGTTCACCCACGTATCCGGATGGTAAACACCATCTGCCGGGGTGGGGCCCATGGAATACGGATATGCTCCACCACCCTGCATAGCTCCAAGAATCTCGCCCTCTGTCAGAGCGTGGTTGTAAACCTGTACATCGTCGATAATGCCCCGAAACCACTGACCAGTACCCCAGGCACCAATAACGGTATTACCTGTTGTCCCGAGATAAGGAGCGGCAGAAGCCTCAGCTTCCTGCACACCATTTACGTATATCCTTCTGTTTTCATTCTCAAAATCGTACCAGAAAGTGATGTGATACCAATTATTTTCTTCGATGATCCCACCGGGCGTATCGAGGTCGTTATTATAGAATCCCATGCGAACGCCGCCAGCAGGCACATTTCCACTGCCGGGCCCTCCAATCCGTAAATGCAAATCCGTGTCATTTGAACCTGTTAAGCCCGTTGAGAAGACGACTTGCTCACCGGTATACAACACCGGATTAACCCACATCGCAATAGTGAAACTTCTATTATCGAACGGAATATTCGCAGCTACAACGCGAGCTCCAGAACCATTGAACTCCAGCGCGCCGCCAAGCTGGCCTGCCACCCACTCTGCGCCGCCCTCAAGTGTGCCATCGTTGCCGTTACCACTTGAGTCAACAGCGGTAGTACCGGAGCCCTCATCGAACTTCCAGTAAGCTACCAATTCAGCTGAGGCATTGCCGGCTGTGCTCAGCACCAAAACAAAAGAAACCAAATAAATCAATTTCTTACACATAATAATCCTCCTTCAAAAAAGTTAAAATAACCGTGCTTTGGCCACACACCAAAACACACATTGTCTTCAATAAACATCAAGCGCTACAGCACAATCTCTAAAACGATAAATCAGAATTTATATTTTATCATTTAAAATGGGCATACACCAACTTGGTACAGACCCCAAATTGATGCAAATCTACTATATCAACGTCGCAATCTTAATTGCTACCTAAATCACAGCTTACGGTGCCAGCTCCGGCGGAGGAGGATACAGACGAATATCATCAAAGTACATCGTACCTGAACCACCAGCAACCGGATTGTTCCTGTTACCAAGACCAAGGGCAATCGTATTGACATTGGCCAGGTTTACGCCCTGGTCTGCAAATGCCTGCAGGTCGATATTCCACTCGGTCCAGGTATCTACCTGTGCTGCATTAGGATTATCGTGATTGACTACTGCACTGCCATTGAGAGCAACATACAAAGTCTCGGCAGCGTTAGCCGAATCACCCCTGAACCAAATCGTCAGCTTGTTTACACCTTTCTCGGTCCAGTCACGCGGATAAGTCAGCGTGTGAGTTGCCTCAGAGTTCCCAACACTGTTGTCGTAGTAAAGCGGCATCGACTGGTTGCCTCCGTGAACGATAGTTTGCTCGGCATAAGGAGGAAAGTCATTACCAACGAGAGCCCCGTTTGTCGGGATACCATAACCGTCCAGCCACGCTTCAAATATCCTGTTGCTCTGGGGGTCGGGAGGGTCAATGTCATTGTAAGATTCAAAATCGTCCACAATAAGGAAGTCGGCGGTCGTAAAGCTCCAGAGGATGCCTGTCCACGGACTGTCTGGATTGGTGTTATTGACCTCATCAATCCTCCAGTAGTAGGTGGTATTCCACTCAAGCATTCCGGGGTCATAGCTCTCAGCACCAAGGTCCCTTGTGCCTTTATACTCCGGCGAGCCGGTATCGGCATTTTTCACGGCATCTTCATCAGCGCCGAAATAGACCTGATGCGAAGCTGCAAAGACACTCGGCGAGAAGGTAAGAATCTGTGTCTGCTTTACATTCACAGCGCCATTAGCCGGGTCTGGGTTCCCGACGGCGCCCTGAGTAGTAAAGCTCCAGACGTTGCCTTTATACGTCTCGATGGCATCAAACTCATCGACCCGCCAGTAGTAGGTCTTAGCCAATTTAAGTGTGCCGGGGTCATAGGTTGCAACTCCCTGAGGAAGCCCCCCAGCGGCACTGCTGACATCGTCAAAATTGTCGCCGAAATATACTGTGTGCAATTTTGCCCCGAAACCTCCCGTCCAGCTAAGGTTTGCATCCGGGTCTATAGACTCGGCAGCATCAGCCGGGTCGGGTGCATAGGCGGTCTTGGGTGGAACCGTAAAGCTCCAGACACTGCCTTTCCACGGACTATTCGGCTCGGTGTCATTGACCTCGTCAATCCGCCAGTAATATGTCGTGCCCGGAACAAGACCATCCGGATAAAGAAATCCGGGAAAGCCGGCGACAATAAATGTTGCGGTCTGATTGCCCTGGAACGTGACCTCTGCACCGTCATTAACGTCGTCGAAATTGTCGCCCAAATATACATCATGCGAGACCGCAAAATCTCCCGCCCGCCAGCTAAGGTTCACCCAGGTATCCAGATGGTAAACACCATCAGCCGGCGTAGGACCGGAGGCTAATGGATACTCTGCTCCACCACCTGACATAACACCAAGAATCTCTGTATCCATCAGCGCCCGGCTGTAGATACGCACATCGTCAAGGAGGCCGTGCAGGAAACGCCCGGTGGCTCCTGAGTTTTCACCGATGTAAAGATCGGAGGAAGAAAGATTTATTTGTCCCGTCCCCGGGCTGGTAACATCCAGGACGCCGTCAATGTAAATCTTCCCCTCGGCCCCATCGTATGTTGCAGCGTAATGGTGCCATTCACCGCCTGTGACGATAACGGTCCCATTAAACCAGCCGTTGCCACCGCCGGCTGAAGTACCCGAAATGCCCATGTGGGTGGCATTGCCGGTGCCATCTCCGCGGCTGGCTCGATACGCGCTGTCGCTCTTAGCCAGGAAGGCCTCCCAGGTGTTGGAGAACGCATCGACCTTAAACCAGAACGCTATCGTAATCTCATCCTGGATCTGGAGCGACGGGCCATTTCCACAGTTGAGGTAGTCGTCACCATCGAACTCCAGTGCACCGCCAAGCCTCCCAGGGACCCACTTCGGGTCACCAACGAAGACACCGTCATTGCCATTACCCGTTGAGTCAACGGCGGTGGTGCCGGAGCCCTCATCAAACTTCCAGTAGGCGGCAAGATCCGGGTCGGCAGCTTTTGCCACGCTCGTTAGGACCAGGCCCAGCACCAAAACAAAAGAAATTAGATAAGTCACTTTCTTACACATAATAGTCCTCCTTCACCCCGTCCCGTCTTCGACGGGCGGGGTTCAAAAAAAGTTAAAAATAACTATATATGCTTTGGCCACACACCAAAACACTCGTTCCGGCAGAGCCGGGATATGAATCTTTCGTTGAAATGTGAAAACCTCCACCTGCGATGCACAAAGTCGCCGTTATAACTAACTCTGTGTCTTGCATAATAACTCCTCCTCTATTCAGAAAACCAAAATCCGCAGAAAACCACCTCTGCAGGCACGATCTCCAACAATCTTATTTATACCAGATTGCCCCCCTTTATTTCAAGAAAAATTTCCAACTTTGAAAGAGATTATATACACTTTTCAATAAGATTATGCAACAAAACGTAACTATCTTATTTGCAAGGCCTTACAAGTGTTATATAAAGACCTGTCTCCTAAGGTTTCTCCCTCTCATTTTTTGGTCGATGTTTCCACCTGCGGTGCATCCACCAGTACTGGCTTGGATCTTCGGTCACAAACTCTTCAATTGCTTTAGTGTATTCTTCGGTAACCCACTCCAGCGGATTGTCCTTTTCGGCCCATTCTTCTGGGAAAATAATGCGATTAACTCCAATCTCAAAGTAAAAACGATTATCAACCCTCCTGCTGTACCCCACTACTATCGGTACGTTATAGGTAATAGCGAGCAAGCCTATACTCTTATAAGTACTGGCCTTTCGCCCGAAGAAATCGACAAATATTCCCTTTCTGCCGGCATCCTGGTCGGCAATAAAGCAGAGAGTAGCCCCGGTTGAGGTGATTTTTTCCATAAGCTCGGCTGCGCCTTTCTTGTCGATTATTCTCTGCCCGGCCCGCTTGCGGACACCATATAAGTAATCGTTAATAAACCTGTTATCCAACGGCCGGGCGATACTGTAAATGTTAAAACCAAACAATCCCATAAGATAACCTATAATCTCGAAGTTGCTGTAATGGGCGGCGACCATCAGCAGCCCTCGGCCTTCCTGCATCAGCCATTTGGCCCTTTCGGTATTCTTGTACCGGGAGTAATTACGCCAGTTATATGTTTTCACAAGTCGCGGCGTAAACAATACATCAATCGCCAGCATTGCAATATGCTCGAAGCTACGTCGGCCAGTCTGGCGGATCCATCGCTCGCTTTTTTCAGGAAAACTTGCGTGAAGATTATCCAAAGCCCGCTTTCGGCCACGATGATAGTGTTTCCACAACAACCGACCGAGAAAGCAAGCGAAGTTCAGATTGGTCTCGACATTAAACAGGTAAAGAAAAACTATAAGGACCCGCAGCATAAGATAGCCGAGCCAATCCACGAAGGGATTGTGTTTCTTCTTTTTCTTCTTTTTCTTCGAGGGCGAATCAGCCATAGGGAGTGATTTTAGACTCAAAGCAGCCACTGTCAAGTTTTAGAATTCTTACAAAAGGAACAAAAGCTGTCGCCTGTTAGAAGGGATCTTCGATTTCCCGCCTAATATCAACTTAAGAAGCATTTGTCTTAATAACCAATATTTAATCGTCAACAGTCGATACTCGAGCCGAGATTAACCAGACAATCAAAAAAAATACCTCAAAAAAATCACCTTTTTTCTTGAAATTAAGGTGGATAATCTGGTATAAATGAGGTTGATGAGACCTAAACCTATGCAGGCAGGTATCTGTGCATTTTCTGTTTTCCAGCGAGCGCAATATTTTTGGGTTTCTCGATAGAGGAGGAGTTATTATGAATTGTGTAAGGCATAGAGTTGTGGTGAGAACTTTGTGCTTCACGGCGAACATTTTTACATTTCAATTAACAACCTATTATTATTTAAAGGAGGATTATTATGTCTAAAAAATTGTTTTATCTAATTTCATTTGTTCTGGTGCTCGGCATGGTTCTGACCGGCGCAGCCAAGGCAGACCTCGTCGGCTGGTGGAGGTTTAATGAGGGTTCCGGTAACACCGCCAATGACAGTTCAGGCAATGGTCACGATGGGACGCTGCTTGGAAACCCGGAATGGGCAATTGGCCCGCCCGGTTTCGGCGGCGCAATTGCATTCCATCCAGACAAGGTCACGGGAATTGACTGTGGAGTATTCGACCCGACAAATGGGACGGGACAATTCACTGTTGCCCTCTGGGCGTTCTGGGATGGAACGGGGACTTATCAGCATTTTATCACCAAGTCGGCCGCATGGGGCGCCGATACGATGATGTTCCAGGTCGAGTTGTGGGGGGCACATACTGATGCCTCTTATACCGACAGAGTGGGTGTTTCGTATGCACCTGCCGGGTCGGTTGCCTTCTT
>Ga0315537_1002260_pt1 | contig 14799 bp, 12 predicted proteins | sample SalMarSW160270MG_FD_203091 | JGI IMG/M metagenome (GOLD analysis project Ga0315537, IMG submission 203091) | Salt marsh sediment microbial communities from the Plum Island Ecosystem LTER, Massachusetts, United States - Salt Marsh Sediment SW1602-70 ... | reverse complement strand
GATGAACTTGCTGACTGTGAGGCCGAAGCGTTGGCCACTCCATCCCTCGACCTTATTGAGACTGAGATTGCTGCGCTCACGGAATCGCTGCCCCAGCGGCTCCGTGCCCTTGAGCCGGAGCGTCTTGCGCAGAGTCTCGAAGCATGTCGGCGTTTGCAGGACGAAGTGCAGCTTATCGAAGTGCGCTTGAAAGAGTACGAGGTGCAAGGCGAGAAGTCTCTCGAAATTGCCCGTCTGGAGGCTGAGCTTTCTGCAGCCGAGACTACCGTGACTGAGCGGCATCGAGAGGATCACCAGCGGGAGGAAGAAATCGAAGAGCTATGTCGGCTCGAAGAGAAGCTTCAGGCGGATTTGGCGAGCGATGCGCGCTCGCCGCTCCTTCGTGAAAAAGGGGAACTCGAGCGGAGGCTCGACGAACTCCGGCGCGGATGGGCGGCCATGCTCGAAGGCCAGGACGCGAGTCTCCTCTGGGAACAGTGGCAGCGAGTGACAGGCCTGCGGGCTGAGCTGCGAGCGGTCCGTGACAGACTCTCCAGCCTGCCGACCCTTGACGAGCTGCTCAGTCGGGAGCAGGTTCTTAGAGCGGAATTGAGCCCACTTCGGGGAGAGTTCGACGAACTCGCGAGGGATCTCTCTTCTCCGATGAATCTGGAGGATTTGGCTGGGGAAATGAGCGTCTGCGAGGCCGATGTCAAGCGGATGGAGCAGGAGCGAGATGCGCTCCCGATGTCCCTGGAGGAGCTGGAATTCGACGCCAGTGATTCGCTGGAATCCTTGTCGGCAAAGGTGGAAGAGTGTCGGCAGACAATTGAAAGACTCGAGGCGGAGCGTGATGAACTCGAGCAAACGATCGCTCAGGCAGACACTGAAATCTCGCAGCGCCAGGAGCATTTCACCGATGAGATTCTGACCGAAGCAACCGGTCTGCTGGAACGGTTGACCGCAGGAAGGATTCGAAGTGTCTTATGGCAATCAGAGGGCCGATTGGGAATACGCGAAGCCTCGGGTCGGCGATTGCCTGTGGAAAGCCTTTCAGGGGGCCTCAAGGACCTCGTGATGTTTGCCTTGCGCCTCGCGATGGTGGGGGAGATGGAGCCGCCGGGTCCGCCACTTGTCCTTGATGATCCGTTCACCCGGTTGGACCCGGAGCACCTTGCGCGCTTGCGGGATGTCCTGGTGGATTTCTCGGAGAATCGCCAGGTAATTCTACTGACCAGGGACCCACGCTACGGGGCCTGGGGCCACACGATCTCGCTGACGAGTCTGCCTTCTCGTGAGACAGGGGCTTCCGGTAAACCGGCCAGCGCCGGGGATATTAGCTCCGTGAGCTGAGCTTGTGGGCGCCTCGGTGGTGCGAACTTGACAAACCGCCGAGAAATGAATATATTATTATGGTTCCTTACCCCCCGACAGAATTCGGTCATATTCAGATGCGCGACCGGGATCAATGCGCTTGAGCGTTCTGATGCCGTCAGCATATCCCACCTGGACTAATGCTTCCCCCAACTTCAGGTAGTTGGCTTCCAAGAAACGGCTCTGGACTTCGGCGGGCACTTTCTGCAGTTTGTCTAACGCATAGTAGAGGTAGTCTTTGGCCTCGCTATAATCGTTCCCATCGTAATAATACATTCCGGTATCCCAGAAGAAACTCATCTCTCGGGCAATCGTGTTATCGATACTGACTTGCTGTCGGAGAAGCTCGTCACGCTTGTCCCATCCATAGACGAAGAAGGAACGATTACTCTGTAGCACAATGTCTCGTGCCTGATCGTAGTAATAACTGCCGCCCAGCTTTTCCAGCTTGTCGAATTCCATACCATAAATCATCCAGATATAAAACTCGATCACCGATGTCAAGGGGTCGTACTCGTTTTCCCGAAACTGGTAATCCGCACGCAGGCTGAAACTCCAGCGGCGATCTTCAAATCGGGCATCCGACTGGTTTGTGACGATAAGTCTCGCTTCGTATTTGTCCTCTGGAGGCCCTGCCGCGTACTCGGTGAAGAAAATACTCACCAGAACATTCAGGTCGTAGCGATAATCATCATTCACCCAGGTTTTCCGTTCCATATACTCCAGTAGCTTCTGTTGCAGGCCCTGCAACTTCGTCTGAGCCTCCTGGGGCAGCCTGTCCACATTGACCTGCACTTCCGGGACAAGTCTTTGCCCCACTGCACAACGGGGCCCAATGACAAGACATAGAGCAAGCGCAACACCGAAAGCCTTCACGATCCGTCTCTCCCGCATACCTCTTCTCTTCGATTCTGTGCTTGTTCTTGGTGCCAGTTTCCCTGAGCAACCACCACAAATTATTGAAGTTTTTACCCAAAGTCAAGCGACCTGCGTCGCTGAGGTTTTTGGGGGCAATGATTGGCTTGGCTGCCGTTGTCGCGGCCGCCCAAGCCGCATTTGAAAAAGACTGGTCCGGTCCGCGCGCGGGCGGGCTGGGTGGGGCAGGGGTTGCTCTTTCTGGTGATGCCTGGTGCGCCGCCCGCAATCCGGCTCTGCTGACCGATGGGGCTCCTCTCGTGGGGTTGGCCTGGCAGCGGCTCTTTGACGTGCCCGAATTGTCCCGGCTTCATTTGGCTGGAAGAATGGCGCTGGGAGACTTCATGGCCGCTATGGAAGCCCAGCAGTTTGGCGGCGAATTGTACCAGGAAACAAGCCTCGCTGCGTCGCTGGCACGATCTTTCTCAACTTCTTTGTCTGTTGGGTGCCAGATCTCGATCAACCGGGTCTCTTTGGCGAACCACGGCGACGACTCGGCCTTGGGAGCGCTGCTCGGGATCCGATACCGGCCCATTCCCGAAGTATGCGCTGCGGCTTGCTGGCGCAATTTCCCCGAAGCCCGGTTCCGGCGCTGGGACGCCAGGATGCCGGAAGTCCTCCAATTCGGGGTGTCCCTCCAGTTGCCCCGAGGCAGCTTCGAAGTGGACGTGGTGGAAGAGTCGCGGTTCGCGACCGAGTACCGTGTCGGGGCCGAGGCACCGGTTCTGCCGTTGCTGACTCTGCGTGTCGGGTCGCGGTTTGAGCCGGTCCGTCCCTCCGTGGGCTTCACGGTGAGGCTCTCCCGCTGGCGCTTCCATTACGCAGGCGATTTGCACCCGGATCTGGGGCCCTCGCACGAGCTCGGGCTCGAGGTGGAATGGCCGTGACCCCAGCCGCGGTTCCTGTCTGTTTCATCTTGCTCTTTAGCTTCCTGGCCGCCTGGGCCTCACCTCTGGAGGACTACCTCGAGGGAGACACTGAGGCCGCGGATCGGGCTGCGGCGGTTGAGGAGCTGCTGGCTGTTCCCGTCGACCTGAATCGCGCGAGCCACCGAGACCTCCTGTCCTTGCCGTGGCTTAGTCGGTGGGGGGCGGTGGCGATTCTCCAGGAGCGGAGTCGGCTGGGTGGCTTTCGCGACTTCTCGCAAGTCGAGGAAATACAAGCTCTTTCAAAAGAAGAGATAGCACTTCTGCGTGAGGTGGCATTCGTTGGTCCGGCGCAGACTCGCCCCTTCCAGGGATCGGCACGCGTGGGAGCGAGCGGCTCCCATGAAGCCGCCCAACCGCTACGGCCAACCGGACTTCAAGGGGAGTCACGGGCGCGGTTCAATTCGGCGTCGGGAGCCCGCGGATTCGTGCTGTCGCGACACCCACAGGACTCGCCCACGCTTTCCGATGTCGCCTCCGCGGGATTCGAGTTCCAGTGGTCGCAAAGCCGCCTGCTGCTGGGTGACTATCAGGCCGAGTTTGGCACGGGGCTCGTGCTGGCGTCATCATTTGGCCAGGCAGGCTGGTCGCGGGACGCCCTTCGTACAAGCCCGCCAGAGGCCCGCGGTCTACGCAGTTCGCCGACCGCCTCGCCCCTGGGTCGCCTCCGTGGAGGCGCGGCGGAGACCGAGTGGCAAAGCCTGCGACTGAGCGTTTTTCTCAGCTCGCTTGAGCTCCCTGCGGTGCTTGAAAACGGCCACCCGAGCAGCATCTATCGGGGAAGCTCTTCGGTCGGCAACCTGGCGGCAGCGCGCGAGGGGCAACTTCGCGAAGAGCTCTGCGGCGTTTCGCTCTCAGCGTCTCGAGGGCCGGTCGCTTTCGGACTGAATGGCTTGCAGGCTGCTTACAGGCCCGGCCTTTCCCCATCGGCGACACCCGAGACACCGGCGCCGTTGGAAGGAAACCAGCTGCAGGTAGGGTCACTGTACTTCTCGGCGGCGCGCGAAGGCCTCGTTTTTCTGGCCGAAGTCGCGGGTTCACAGCCCGGAGGAGCCGCGTTTCAATCAGCCGCGAGTCTCGATGCCGGTCCGATTGGTCTGGCTTCGTTTGTGACCTACGCGGATGCCGATTTCCACAGTCCGCGTTCCCGCGTGTGGGATGAATTCGATGCCCCGGCACAGAATGTCAGGACTGTTGGGACGCTTCTGCGAGCCGCCGTCAAGAACCACCTGCTGACGCTGCGCGCCGCTTCGTCGGCGACCCCATTTCGCACGGCGACATCTTCGCTTGCGCGTGTCTCCACCGAAGTGGACGCACGCTACCGGACTTTCTGGCGCAACATCGTTCTGGAAGCCCGTGCCGAGCGCGGTCGGCGTGAGTCGGGTGGGGAGGACGAGCCGAACCGCCCCGTGACGATTACCGGCGGCCGTCTGGATGTTGACATCAAGTCTGTGCTTGACCTGCGCCTGCGCACACAGGTTCGTCGAGCGGACAGTCCCGCTGAGGCACATGACGGCGTGGGCTCCATGAGCTTTGTGCAGGTTGGACAGACGAGGCGCGTTTGGTCGTGGCTCGCTCGGCTCACGCTCTTCCATGTCACAACCAATGACGCCGCCCTGACGGTCTATGAAAATAATTTGCGCGGCAGTTATCCTCTCGTTCATCTCTACGGAGATGGCAGCCGGAAGATGGTCATGGTTGCGCGGCGCTGGGGACCTGTTCGGATTGGAGCGAAGGTGGCGCGCACAGACAAAACCGCGCATGAAGAACGCACCTGGGAGTGGCAGTTTGCTCTCCAGGGAGAAGTATACTGGTAGGCATGATATTCATGGTGGCGTGAGCGGTGGTGCTTGTGGGTCTCAGAGTAACAGTGAGAACTGCAGCACCCCGCCCATGCCCTAAGTAAGATAGATTGGCATCGATTCCCTAAGACCTTGTGACCCTGTGACTGACCGTGTTGCGATAATCGTCCTGACCTACAATGGCCTATCGGACACCCGAGAGTGCCTCCAAAGCCTGCAGAAGCTCGATGGAGCGCGCCCAACGGTCTATGTCGTGGACAATGGTTCGACGGACGGCACGGCTGATGTCATTGCAGAGGAGTTTGCTGATTCGGTTATTCTCGTTCGCAACGAGACCAATCTTCTCTATGCAGGGGGCAACAACGTCGGTATTCGGCGAGCGCTCGAAGATGGTCACAAGTGGATTCTGCTGTTGAACAACGACACGACTGTAGCGCACGATTTCCTCGAGCAACTCGCGGGCACAATCCAAAAGATTCCGGAAGCGATTCTTGCTCCAAAAATTTACTACGCATCCCATCCGGATATTCTCTGGTATGCCGGGGGCCGAGCCAACCTGCGACGGGCGCGCTTGGCACATCGCGGCATCCGCGAGAAGGACAGAGGTCAGTATGACCTCCCCGAGCCAACGGATTGGGCGACAGGCTGTGCCCTTTTTGTGCCGCGCGCCGTGTTCGATAAAGTCGGTCTGTTGGACGAGAGCATGGGACTCTACAATGAAGATGTGGATTTCTGCCTGAGGGCGAAGGAATCCGGTTTCGCCATCCATTATGTACCGTCAGCCAGGGTCTGGCACAAAGTCTCGGCCGCCGTCGGCGGGAACTTCTCGCGTACCAAACTTGTTCACAAGTGGCGTAGCCTGCGAATCCTCCTGCGCCGGCACCTGCCCAGCACCCGCACGCGCTTGCGCGCACTTCTCGACTTCTGCCTGACAGAACCTCCACGGGTCGCCGCAATTCTCCTTAAGAGTAAGCTGAAAAAACTATCAGGTCGCTCCGAACCACTCTGAGTTGTCAGTGGTAAAAAGGCTTCGATTATGAAAATTGGCATCACCATCGCTGTTTGTCTGTTTATGGTTGCCGTGGTTCCCTTGCAGGCAAGCTCTCTGTTGCTGTTGGACGAGCAGGGCACGTCCCTGGGTCGCATTCCTCAGCTCGTGCGCGGCGAACAGCAGTTCATTCCTCTGACCGTTCTTGCCAGCAAGTCTGGTTGGTCGCTGCAAAACGAGGCGGGCACAGAGGTTCTCACCGCGGGTGCCTTCGTTTTTCGCGCCCGTCGCGACAACCCGTTCTACTTCCTGAATGGTCAGTGCCGGCAGTTCGTCTTTGCTCCTCAAGAGTGGGACGGAGCTCTATGGGTTCCGCTCTCCGGTCTTCTGGAATCACTTCCACCGGAGTTGTTGCATCGGCATCCTCAGGACGGGTCGCTCCGCGTTCGGAAAGCGGCCGCGTCAACAGAGACGGAGTCACCTGAGCCGAGCGGATCCAAAGAGGAATCGGGACTTCCAACCGAACCGGCTTCTCCCTCTGCATGGACGATGAGTACGGTCATCATCGATCCCGGTCACGGTGGCAAAGATCCGGGGGCTGTAAGTCCGGGGGGCACGCGGGAGAAGGATGTTGTCCTGGACATTTCGAGGCGTGTGGCGAAGATCTTGCTCGCCAAGGGAATGGTCGCGAAGCTCACCCGCTATGGCGATCATTTCATTCCTCTGGCCGAGCGCACGAAGTTCGCCAACACCAATCGCGGAGACCTGTTCGTATCGATTCACTGCAATTCGTCGAAAGTCCGTAGCGCGCGAGGCTGCGAGACTTACTTCCTGAGCCCGGCCCGCACCGAGAGTGCTGTCGATGTGGCCCTGCGCGAGAATTCGGTCGTTCAACTCGAGGAAAACGCTCTTCAGTACAAGGAGCTGACGGAAGAGAACTACATCTTGCTGACGATGGCAACCAGTCAGTATCTGAAGGACAGTCGGGACTTCGCCGATCTCGCACTCCAGGAAGTCGTCCGACGCACACCGCTGCCACGGCGTTGGGTGGACCAGGCTGGATTCTATGTCCTGATTGGAGCGTCCATGCCGGCCATCGTGTTTGAAGTCGGTTTCCTTTCGAATCCAGACGACGAGAACTTCCTCGACTCCAAACAGGGTCGCCAGAAGATCGCCGAAGCCCTGGCTCGATCAATTCTAAAGTTGAAATCTCAGCTTGAGGCCGAGGCCCGCCAGTAAGCTTGGCCGCCTGATCGCTCCTTACGTCTATTAGTTGATTTGCCTGCATGTCTGATTCTCGTCCAATTGGCATTTTCGATTCCGGTATCGGCGGCTTGACGGTGGCTCGTGCTATCCGCGAGCGACTTCCCGCCGAAGACCTCATTTACTTCGGTGACACGGCCAGGCTGCCCTACGGCTCGAAAAGCGAGCAAACGGTTACTCGCTTTGCCCATCAGGTTGCCGAGTTTCTCCTGCGCCGCGATATCAAGGCGCTCGTAGTGGCCTGCAATACCGCCTCGGCTGTCGCCCTGCCGGATTTGGCGGCCACATTGAGAATCCCGGTCCTGGGCGTGATTGAGCCGGGAGTAGCCGGGGCGATCCGGGAGACAACAAGAGGGTGCATCGGCGTCATCGGAACGCTCGCGACCATCGAGAGCAATGCCTATTCCCGTGCCTTGCATCGCCAGAACCCGGCGCTGGATGTCATTTCCGTAGCGTGTCCTCTCTTCGTCCCTCTGGCCGAAGAGGGTCTGCTGGACGGCCCAATTGCTGAAGCCGTCGCGCATCGCTATCTGGATACGCTTGCGTCAGCCCGCATCGACACGCTCGTCTTGGGCTGCACCCACTACCCGTTTCTAACACCGGTGATCCAGAAGGTCGTTGGCGTGAATGTCACCCTGATTGGCTCGGGCACTGAGACGGCACAAGCTCTTGCATCCTTGCTCGAAGAGAAGCAGTTGGCCGCAGACGAATCGCGCGTCGGGCACCTGACCGTTCTTCTGACCGACCTGCCTCGCCGCTTTCATGAAATCGGAGCGCGGTTCTTGGGCGAGCCACTTGATGATGTGGGCTTGGTCTCGCTGGCCTATGAATGACTCTGCCCTCCCCATATCGGATGGGATTCCATGAAGAAGAAATCGGCCTTTTGAAGTTGGCTCTATTGACATAGTTTTTGCTACTGACTTTTGTGACCTTTCTGTGCACCCAACCCTTAGTTCCCAGAAGAGAAAGACATGGACATCGCTGAACTCCAATCCAAGAAGATGCCGGAGCTGACAGAATTTGCCCGGCAGCTTGAAATCAATGAAATTTCAGGCCTTCCAAAACATGAGCTGATCTTCAAGATCCTGGCAAAACAGGCGACCAAGGAAGGCCTCCTCTTCGCCACGGGTGTCCTTGAGATCCTGCCCGACGGGTACGGTTTCCTTCGGTCTCCGAAGGCCAGCTACCTGCCCAGCCCCGATGATGTTTATGTCAGCCCGTCTCAGATCAAGCGATTTAATCTGCGCACGGGACACGTGGTGTCGGGTCAGGTGCGCCCCCCGAAAGAGGGTGAGCGCTTCTTCGCCTTGCTCCGGGTTGAGGCGGTGAATTTCTTGCAGCCGGAGCTCGTCAAAGAGACAATCCTGTTCGACAACCTGACCCCTCTTTTTCCCGACTCCCGCCTCCGGCTGGAAACGGACGCCCGCGAGCTTTCAATGCGCATCATGGATATTTTCACGCCGATAGGGAAGGGACAGCGCGGGCTGATTGTTTCGCCGCCACGAGCCGGAAAAACCGTGCTTCTGCAGAGGATTGCCAACGCCATCACGACGAATCATCCCGAGGTCAGCCTGATTGTGCTGCTCATCGATGAGCGCCCCGAGGAAGTGACCGATATGGATCGCTCGGTCAAAGGGGAGGTGGTGTCGTCGACATTTGATGAACGGGCGGACCGCCATGTTCAGGTAGCGATGATGGTGCTGGAGAAAGCGAAGCGGCTTGTGGAGTGTGGCAAAGACGTGGTGATTCTTCTCGATTCCATTACGCGCCTTGCCCGCGCGCATAATGCCGTCGTTCCACACTCAGGCCGGATTCTTTCCGGCGGCGTCGATGCGAACGCGCTCTATGAGCCCAAACGATTCTTCGGCGCGGCCCGCAATATCGAAGAGGGGGGAAGTCTGACCATCATGGCGACGGCGCTCATTGAGACGGGCTCGCGAATGGATGAGGTCATCTTTGAGGAGTTCAAGGGAACGGGCAATATGGAGCTGGTCTTGGATCGGCATCTCGCCGACTTGCGCGTCTTCCCGGCGATCGAAATTCAGAAGTCCGGCACCCGCAAAGAGGAGCTGCTGATAGACAAGAACACGCTCCCGCGTATTCACCTTCTGCGCAGCGTCCTTGACCACAGCAATAGCGTCGAGGCCATCAAATTTCTCCTCGAAAAAATGCGCCTGACCAAGAGCAATGCCGAGTTCTTCGAAATCATGAACAAGGTGACCTGACAGACCGTTCATTGAGAGGCTCGGCGTGCGCTTACTGTCGTGCGAGCGAAGGAACCCCGGACTTGTTCGAAAACTGGCGGGAAGGCCAGCCGGTGAAGCTCACCCTAAGTATCATGAAAATAGACTCATAGTGATGTCAAGGAACGGAGTCGATAGGCACGAGACGCCGCCTTGACGAAGTGGAGGAAAATTCGTATATTAACAGCTCGAGAATTCTCCAGAGAACATAATGAAACCAGACATCCATCCAGATTATCATCTCGTTGAAGTCAAGTGCGCGTGCGGGCACACTTTCCAGACACGGTCGACGGTTGCGGGCGATGTCCTGAAAGTCGAAATCTGTTCGCAGTGTCATCCCTATTACACTGGCAAGCAGAAGCTGGTGGACACCGCCGGGCGGGTCGAAAAGTACCGTCGCAAGTACAGCCTTCACGAGGAAAAGTAGCCCTGCCCAAAACAGGGTCTCTTCAGGGCGATCCACTCCCGTGGACCGCCCTTGATTTATCTGTGCTCACCCCTATGGCAGATAACGCTACAGAGCGCCGCAACGATTCGGAGAAGCCGAGAGCTCAGGACCGCGAGGCAATGTCCGCCGAGCTGGCCATGGGCGGGCAGGCGGTTATCGAGGGTGTGATGATGCGCAGTCCGCATCGAATCGCCACGGCCGTGCGCACGCCCTCGGGCAGCATCGCCATTCAGACCTGGCCGCATAAACCCTATGCGAAACGCAGCAGGCTTCTCGGACTGCCCATCGTGCGCGGCGCTGTCAGCATGGTCGAGGCACTCGTCGTTGGTATTCGGGCGCTCAATTGGTCCGCTGACCAGGCGATGCCGCCGAAAGAAAGGACGCAGGGCTGGAAAAAATCGGTGGCCACGGCCTCTTCGGTTGCGATTGCAGTCATCCTCGGGCTCGCCCTCTTCATGCTCGTGCCCTACGCTTTCGCTCGCGGAGTCGGGGGTGCGGGTTCGGGACAGCTTTCGTTCCATCTGCTCGCAGGGGCTCTTAGAATTGTGCTGCTGCTCGCTTACATGGCGCTCATCTCACTCTGGAAAGACATGCGCCGCATCTTCCAGTATCACGGCTCTGAACACAAGTCCATCTACGCTTATGAGAAGGGCGGCCCGCTGGAAGTGGAGTCTGCGATGGCGCAGACTCGTTTCCATCCTCGATGTGGCACATCCTTTCTGCTGATTGTTGCCCTCTTGGCCATCGCCTTTTTTGCCATTGTCGACACCATTATCGTCGCCTTCTTTGGCAGTTACCCCAGTGCGCTGGTGCGCTTCCTCGTACACCTGCCGCTCATCCCCGTTGTCGCGGGCCTTTCTTACGAAGTGCTGAAACTCTCCGGCAAGCGAATGGATCACCCGCTGATGAAGGTTCTCATTGCCCCCGGGCTCTGGCTCCAGAGAATCACGACGCGCGAACCCGACCCCGAGATGTGCGAAGTCGCCCTCACGGCGCTCCGCACCGCGCTCTCGCGTGAAAACTCCAGTCCAGAAGGTCCGGTCGCAGCTACCTGAGAGACGCAGATCGGCTGTGGGACTGTTCCGATTGGCAAACCAATGGTCGTAATCAAAGAATCCCTCTCTTCACTCTTCGAGGCGGATCATTCGGCAAATCAAGGATAACCCCGACGAAGTTTCCAATGCGAAGACTCACCACATATGATCATTGGGATTCGAAACTCAAGGGCCTTGAGCAGAAAATCCTTCCCCAGAAGTCGCCGGCTTCAAAATCACGCTTCAAGAATGCTGTCCGGCGGCTTCTCGGTGAGCGTGCTCTTGCTTACATTCGCAACTATAGCGACTATCTGCTATGGGAGGTGATTTACCCGAAGTATTTGCCATCCCAAAGCGGTCTAAAAGCTGTGGAGATCGGCAGTGCACCCGGTCATTTTCTATTGAAATTGCACAAGAACTTTGGCTTTGTTCCATTCGGGATCGAGTATACGGAAAGTGGGGCCGAGGTGAATCGGCAGGTATTTGCCACAAACAACATTGATCCCGAAAATGTCTTTCACGTCGATTTCTTTTCCGATGAGTTCCATCGGCAATATGCCAGCTATTTCGATATCGTGATCTCCAGAGGATTCATCGAACACTTCGACGATGTGAAAGAAGTGATTGATCGACATATGAATCTGCTGGTCCCGGGCGGCCATCTGGTGGTGAGTGTGCCGAACAAGAGAGGGATGAATTACTTGTTCACATTGCTTTTTCACCGGCAGGAGATCGCCATGCACAATATCAGGATCATGACAAGGAGAGAATTCCGCAAGCAGTTCGACGATGGACGTCTTGAGCCGCTTTTTTGCGACTACTACGGAATCTTCACCTTCAATCAGTTCAATACCAGACCGAATTCGCCCATGCGCTTCGTGCTTTCCCTCTGCAGGTTCGCGCAGTTCGGGCTCAATGCTCTCTTTTGGCTTGTCTTTAGAAGAAGAGGACCGGAAACGCCCTGGGCCAGCCCATATTTGCTCTATATTGGAATGAGAAAACCGGAATAAACCGTCCATTGCGGTAGCAGTGACCATCCGTACGGCCGCTCCGGCTGTTGGTATTCCCAGTAAGAATCGGCACATTCTCACGTTCAAATAGCCTGGTAACTGCAGCCACGCTGCACAGAGATTTCGACTAGACTTGTAGGAGCAACTTATCGTGTCTCTCTCAAATGTTGTCGCCCACGATAAAGACAAGAAGGAGTTGCGGCTCTTTGGATTCAAGTTTGGCTATTGGATGCTGTGCACGATCGAGATGTGGGAACGGCTCGCCTATTTCTGCGTCCGCTCGGTGGTTGCCGTTTACATCCTGCAAGCCGACGATCCGGGTGGTTTGCACTTCACGGCCGTTCAGAAAGGCAGCATCTACGCGTGGTGGTTCGTATTCCAATCGGTACTGCCCATGTTCACCGGAGGGTACGCCGACCGCTACGGCTACAAGAAAATCCTCGCCTTCTCGGTGACCATGAACATCACCGGCTATGTACTCATGGCCTATATGCGATCCTACCCGATGTTTTTCCTGGGCGTGATGACGCTGGCCACCGGAACGGCCTTCTTCAAACCCGCTCTTCAGGGGTCTCTGGCGCAGAATCTTTCCAAAGAGAATTCGTCGGTCGGCTGGGGACTCTTCTATTGGATCGTCAATGTCGGCGCGATGGTCGGCTTCCCGATAGCTGGTTTGCTGCGCACAGGCCTCGGGTGGAAATGGGTCTTTCTCTTCTCTGCTATGGTAACATCGCTGAACTACTTCATGCTCCTGACCTTCAAAGATTTCCCGTCAGGAGCTTCGAAGACCGAGACTCCGCTGCAGGTCTTCAAGAGGACGCTCAAGAACATTCTTGAACCCCGCCTGATCGCGTGGTTGCTCATCATGTCCTGCTTCTGGTTGATGATGTACCAGCTCTGGGACCTACACCCCAATTTCATTACGGATTGGATTGACAGTGGGTCGATCGCTACGCTGATTCCTCAGGGCATGTGTCACATGACCGACCGCGGATTGCAGGTGTTGCAGGAGAATCTGCTGAACCTCAACGCGATTCTGATTGTGATGTTCATGATTCCGGTCTCATGGGCCGTGCGCCGGATGCGAACGCTGGAAGCCATGGTGATCGGTATGCTCGTCGCCACCGGCGGCGTGCTGATTGCCGGTCTGACCGCAAGCGGATGGGTCTTCCTTCTGGGCGTCGTTTTCTTTTCGGGAGGCGAGATGCTGACCGGTCCCAAGAAGAACGAATACCTCGGCCTCATCGCACCACCCGGCAAGAAAGGGCTTTACCTGGGCTATGTGAATATCCCCGTCGGCATTGGCGGTTTCACCGGTTCGAAATTGGCCGGCTATCTCTACGGCCACTACGGCGAGAAGGCCGTGCTAGCTCAGAAATACTTGTTGCAGCACACGCCGCTCGGTGAAGGCAAAACCTGGGACGGCAATCCGAACATGCTGGAGCAGCTCATCGGCGTACCGCGAACCGAAGCCATGCTCAAGCTGCAGGAAGTTCTGAATATGGATGCCGTGCAGACCACGAAGCTTCTCTGGGACACCTATTCGCCTCACTTATATGTCTGGATTCCCTTTGGAGCCATTGGCGTTGCAGCCGTTATCGCGCTGATCATCTTCGCCAAAATGGCCAAGCGGTGGGATGACATGAATGCCTGAGTCGATTCGGCTTGTTGATTCAAACAGCAATGCGTTCTCGAACATCAGCGCAGAATAAGATGGAAAATCAGTTCTTCTCAACTTATTGAACAAGGAGAAAAGACCATGCTGAAGGAATTCAAAGAATTTGCCATGCGCGGCAATGTGGTGGATATGGCCGTGGGCATCGTCATTGGAGCGGCCTTCGGCGTTATCGTCAAATCACTTGTTGCCGATATTATCATGCCCCCCATCGGATTGCTGTTGGGGAACGTGGACTTTCCGAATCTGTTTGTTATCCTGAAACAAGGGGCAACGGCCGGGCCGTACGCATCTCTGGCTGACGCTCAGAAAGCAGGAGCCGTCTCGATAAACTACGGTGCGTTCATCAGCACGATCATTAGTTTTGTCATTGTTGCCTTTGCGATTTTCATTCTCATCCGCAGTATCAACAAACTCAAGAGGAAGGAAGAAGCACCTCCCGTTGAGCCGACAGACAAGGAGTGTCCGTACTGTCTATCCAAAATCCCGATCAAAGCAACGCGTTGCGCATTCTGCACATCCGAATTGAAGCCAGCGTAACTGTGATGCAACCAAATCTTGAAGGAAGGAGAGGATCGTGATACATCATTACCGTCTGTCTGTGGCGCTGGCACTGGTCTCGGGATTTGGCGTAGGATCGGTTCTCGCCGGGCAACCCGATCCCGGCCCGTGGAAAATCGGCATCGAGACCGGAATCGGCATGACACAGGCCTCATACTCTGATAACTGGACTGGTGGCGAGGCAGGGTCGATCATCTGGGTGTCGGATTTCCACGGCACGGCTCAGCGACAGTATTCGCGCACTTGGTTTCATGGAAATGAACTAAAGTTGGAATTCGGTCAGAGCCATACTCAGGACAAAGAGAGCAAGAAGTGGTCAAAGCCGGAGAAATCCGCGGACAAGATTCGCTTTGACAGCATTCTGCGCTACACTCGTGGCTGGTTTGTCGATCCTTATGTGGCTGGGACATTTGAATCGCAGTTCTTGGACGCCTCGGGCAGAGAGAAGCGCTACGTGAATCCCATTGACCTGACCGAAACGGCAGGGATCGCGCGGGTACTCATGAACGTTCCCGATGTGCGCGTCGTGACATCGCGAGTCGGTGCAGGATTCCGCCAGCATATCATTAAGATGGATGATC
>Ga0315537_1002259_pt1 | contig 14800 bp, 18 predicted proteins | sample SalMarSW160270MG_FD_203091 | JGI IMG/M metagenome (GOLD analysis project Ga0315537, IMG submission 203091) | Salt marsh sediment microbial communities from the Plum Island Ecosystem LTER, Massachusetts, United States - Salt Marsh Sediment SW1602-70 ... | reverse complement strand
TATCTCCTTCGAAAGCATCTTTTTCGGGTCCATTTTGATCGAAACCAGATTAGGGTAGCAGGTGATAACACTTATGAAAACAGGATTATTACAAAGAATCTATCTTCCCCATTAAGAGCATTCATCCCCGATTTGCTGAAAACTTGTCTAGAAATAACGTAATGCAATAAAATTGGAGAAACTAATTTATTACAAGTCGTATTATAGCGGTAGGAAGGGATGCGATATGACTTCGGAAAAGAGCAACAAGATTGAAAACCCAACTATGCTGTTAGTATCAATTTTTTACATCGCAGTCGGAATTGCTGAGGTAGGCTATTTTGCGATCGAAAGCTTCGCTGCGCCCCCACACATTCTAGTTCTGGGAATCCTAAGTTTAATCACAGCCTACTGCATCGTCAAGATGATAAGATGGTCTGTGCCCCTTGTAGTCGGGTTGTTCGTTACAGGAATAACCTTTGGAGCAACGACCCTCTCCAACTCGATTGCATTACAGACGTTTGGAGGCGCTATGCTGTTCCACCTAGCCCTGATAGCATACATGATTATGCTGTTGATAGCGTCACTCTACATAGTGGTACGAAGAGAAAACTTCAACTAAAAACATTAAGCTGTTTCAGGTTTTCTCAATTTCCCAAACAAGTAAACGTCTATTTCTGTTCCGGCATCTATGAACTGCTGTTTCTCGGAGATTTCAACGAAACCGTCAGCCTTCGCCAAAGTGGTAATGGCACCCGACAATCCTGTAGGAACTGGACTGACAAGCAGCGTTCCAGTTTTGTCGTAGGTTAAGTTCACCATAACGAAGGTTCTGCGTCCTCGTGCCGGAAACATTTTCTGGGCAGCTACCGCCTTAAGCTTAGGCAATGTTTCTTCGGGTCTGACAGCAAGTTTGGCAAGGATGGGACGGACGAACACGTTAAACATGAAGAGGGACGATGTTGGGTTGCCGGGCAGTGAAAAGACGGGTTTTCCGTCAACTATTGCGATGGTTATTGGTTTTCCGGGTTTCACGGCTACTCCAGATATGATTACACCGGGCTTCCCTAGACTATCCACGACTTGGGGAGTGAAGTCTTTTGGACCAACTGAAACTCCGCCAGAAGTTATCACCGCATCCGCTGAACCCAAAGCATTCTTGAGAGCCTCGGTCAGCAGGTCTTTCTTGTCGGGGATGATTCCCAGATTAATCGGCTCTCCTCCAGCTTCATGAACCGCCGCACTCAGGGTATGAGCGTTTATGTCATAGATTTTTCCGGGCGGAAGCGGTTCGCCGGGCGCTACAACTTCTGCTCCTGTAGACAACACAGCCACTTTGGGGCGCCTGTAAACAGTAACTTCCGTCAAGCCGATGGCAGCCAGAACCCCAATTTCGCGGGAACCCAGAAACCGACCTGCTTTTAGAACAGTTTCGTTTTTGCGGATGTCAGAGCCTGCAGCCATCAGGTTCTCGCCATTCGAAACTGGACGGTGCACGAAAACGTTGTCTCCTTGTTTGGTTGTATATTCAACCATGACTACGGAGTCGGCGCCTTCAGGCAGGGGCGCGCCGGTGACTATTTCGGCAGCCAAACCGTTTTCCACAACTACGTTTGGAGATTCGCCTATCGCCACATGCCCACAATATTTGAGGCTGACGGGTTTGTCTTCGCTTGCGTCGAAAGTGCCAGCAGCTTTTACTGCGTAGCCGTCAACGACTGATCGAGTGAATGGGGGAATATTCATGGGCGCCACAATGTCCTTGGCTAGCACGCGATTATGGGCTTTTGAGATGGAAACTTGTTCTACTCCAACAGGTTTAGCAGAAAAAGTCTGTCTGAGAAGTTGTTTGGCTTCGTCAAAAGAGAGAAGTTTCCGGAACATGCTACTCCCTCACGATGCTGGAGAAAAGATGCACCCTAACGGATTCGCCCTTTTCTACGCCCTCACGGTTTTCGGGAATAATCACGTACCCGTTCGCCTTTGTCATGGTTGTGAGCACGCCAGACCCGGTTACTCTGACAGGCTCAGCGAAAAAGCCGCCGCTCCTCTCAAACACGCGTACCCGTAAGAAGACTCTTCGTCCCAGAGCCCCTGCAACTCTCCGCGTTAGTTTCGCCTCGATGACGGGTCTAAACTCGTTTACTCCCAGTAGCCTAAGTAGTGTGGGTCGAGTGAACGCCTCGAAGCCGACAGTGGCTGCCACGGGGTTTCCGGACAGCACGAAAACGGGTTTGCCTTCAAGGATTGCCAGCGCCGTTGGCATACCGGGTCTTATGGCAACACCATGAACGATTATTCCAGGCTTTCCTATCTTGTTAACTGCCAAAGGAACCAAATCCGGATATCCGACGCTTGTTCCGCCAGTGGTAATAACCGCATCTGCCTGCTCTAATCCTTCCCGAATTTTAGAGGTTATCTCCTTTAGATCGTCCTTGGCTACACCCAAGTTTAGTGGCTCCGCGCCCAGCTCCATGCACATGCTAGAGAAAACCAGTCTATTTGTCTTTACAATCTTGCCGGGCTCAAGTTTGTTTCCCAACTCTACGAGTTCGTTTCCAGTGGCTAAGATGGCGACTTTAGGTTTTCTGACAACAGATACGTGGGTTTCGCCCAGCGCCGCCAGTAACCCCAAGTGATGAGGATTTAGCCGAGTTCCAGCGGTTATGGCTACGTTTCCTTCTGTCACGTCCTCTCCCATTTTGGAGACGTTTCTGCCAGGAGTAACTGACGTTGCCAACTCGATTTTGTCCTCGAATTTTTTGGTGTACTCGAGCATGACTACGGCGTCGGCGCCTTCGGGAATGGGGTTTCCAGTCCACAGCTCGTTTGCCTCGTTTTCGTGGACTTCACCTTTGGTTAGCTTGAAGATTTTAGTGTTAAATGCGGAAACTCCGAAGGTGTCCTTTGCTTTCAGGGCGTAACCGTCTACGGCAGAGCGATCAAAAGGCGGCAAATTATACTTGGCTCGGATGTCCTCTGCTGTGACTCTCCCTAAAGCAGCGTGAATCGGGATTCGTTCAGAATCTAGCCTTTCTGGCTTAAGTTGTCTCAAAAAAGATGAAAGGGCATCATCCACGTTTGTAAGTTTTTCAAATCCTTTAAGCCGAGCCAAAGTATAGCCCCAATAAAAAGCAAGAAAGTAGCCGTAAAAAGTTATCGCAAAAAGATAGATGTAACAGCACCGAAATTATTAGCACTCAATCAAGATTCATCGTTATGAATCATTTTCGGCGCCAATATCAACTGGAAGAGTTTCTGGAATCTTCTATGGATTTCACCGTTTTGAACGCATATTATAGAAATAAATCCGCGCGCAACTAAAGCATTCAATGGATTTATCATATTTTCCCAACTTGGTTTATATTTGAGAATGCAAGTTACTGTGTACACAAAAACCTCCAACGTTATTTAGAGCTTCTTCGTGGGTACTTCTTCTTTTGGAGATCTAAGTTGAGCGATTTTTGCAACGATATCGAGGGGTATATTCACTATTTTTGAAATAAAGCCCATAGAGGAAAGCATAATTTTCAGATTTTGAATGTCATCTTGGTCAACTGCTCCGATTGAGGGAGCTACAATAATGTAAATTATTAAGAAAATAATTCCGCCAACTATGAGTTTCATCCAATCAGCAGTGTTGAGAAAGTTTAGAATCACAAATGTAATTGCAGCTGATACGGCTGATGCTAGATATATTCGTGCAGACGAACCCCAATCAACTGTCACATTATAGTGTTTCCAGATCCATCGGAGTCCTAGAAACACGCTAGGAACTCCGGCAACAAGGTATACCAATATAACCCCTATGACACCCAAACTAGGAATTAGCAGAAAAGAAAGGACAACACCAAGCAGTAGCCTCAAAAGGCTAAATTTCATCACTATTTTTGTCTTTCCAATTCCAGTCAGTAAGTTATTCACACTGAGGTTACCAAAACCGGAGAACAAATTTTTGATAACATATAGTGTAAGATACAATGGTGCATAAACCCATTGTTCCCCAAACAACGTGCCAATCATTGGTTCTGATAAGACCATTACAGCTGTTGTTGCTGGTATCAAAAACATAGCTGTGTACTTCACTGAAGACACGAACACACTTTTCAGAATTTTGGGTTCATTTTGAGGATTAAGTTTTGAGAAAGCAGGAAAAAGAACTGTTTGTATGGGATTTGCAATGAAGGTTAATATGATCGTGAAGTTGACTGCAGCTTGGAAATTTCCTATAAGAACGTCACTGCTGTAGATGGCCATCATGAAACGGTAAAACTGTGCCAAGAACCCAACTATGATGGTTGAAATTGAAAGGGGAACTCCGTAGCGAAGCAAGCTCTTTATAGTTGCAAATGTCGCTGGTTGGTTGATTTTGGGTCTTTTTAGACGCCTAAACAGAAAGAAATAGAAAATTACTACACCCACGATGCAAGCAACTAGAAACGAGAAAGTGTAACCAATAACGGCTCCTAAAGCTCCATACCCTATGATTACTAGAAGGGGAGACACCAAACTTTGTACAACAGATTGGAAAATAAGAGTCAAACTTTGATATTTCATTTTTTCAAAGCCAATAAAGATGGCTTGAGAAGCTAACAGTAAAGAACCTGAAAATATTGTGATAGCAGCTATAGAGATTAAAGGTGCTACTTCGGGTCTACGAAAGATTGAGGTAGCAATAAATTCTGCGAGGATTACGGAAATAAGTGCCAATAGTATTCCAATTGCGATTTGAAAAATTAGTCCTCCAGAAATTATGCTAGGTATTTCGTCCTCCTTTCCTGTTGCTCTCAAATTAGCGATATATTTTGTTAAAGCGGCGTTGACTCCCCAATCTCGGAAGATTGTTATCATTAAAGAAGGCAATAAAGCCACAGAGTACAAACCATATTCTGCAGGTGACAAAAGTCTCGCTAAGAATATTGCTCCAACTACGAGGATTATACCGGATATTGCCATACCAATAAACAGTTGGAAGCTTCCTATTGCTGAGGCTCTACCCATTTTTAGCGTTTTTTCCAAGACTTTCGCCTACAAACAACTATACATACTACTGCAGGCACCATAAAGGAAGATAAAAATAAAAATGATTTGCAATGCACGCGCGCATTTATTATGATTAAAATAAATCTGAAATAAGCCTCCTTCAAGTCTAAACAGTGGTTGATGTCAATTAATATCATTTTGAGTCAGGAATAGGCTTGGCGATAAAAAAACGCGCGCGCAGTTCATCAAAGAATACGGTTTAACAACTTAAAGGCGATGGCTACCAATGAAGCACATTTCAATCTTTACAACTAGTTTGAACCTCGAACAAAACACGGGAAAATATCTCTAAAATATCTTTTTCAGTATACATCATTCCTCGAGCGCCCTCGAAACTGCAATTCAGTGCCGACAATCTTTGGCCAAATCTCAAAGCTTTTTCTACATCCTCTCTGGAAGCTTTAGTGAACGATTCAAATCCGTTTTGACCTAATACATGAATAATACCAGCTGTACACCAATCACCAGCACCAGCAGCGTCAACAAAATTCTGCGTTTTATAGGCAGATATTGTTTTCCATCCATGGTCCTCACCTGCATAGTTAATGAACTTATATTCTAATCCCATTGTACCAAGTGTTTTAATCTCTAAGGGAATTTTTTCCGTCGTTTCAATAGATTGTACTTGTTCTCCTGAATACTTCACAATATGTGCCACTTTTAGGCTTTCTTTGAACAAATCCTTCCTACCTATTGAAAACAAACTCTTCCTGCTTATTGAACAGGGCTCAAACACTATTAGAGCACCATGTGACCTTTGTTCTTTAGCAAGCTTTAAGGCGAATTTAGTACTTTTGTCAAAATAGAAGACTTTAGTATGAGGCAAATCATTCATTATATGATGAGCTAAATTATTATGCACGGATTTGCTTCGCGGTAGAGAAGAATCACAATATGGACATTCAAAGTTGAAATCGTGAGTAGGTAATCCTGAGCGATTAAATATTCTCTCAACTACAATTGGGGTAGAGTTTTTTTCATTACTCAATAAGAAGTTTGTTTTTACTCCCCATTTTTTCATATCTTTGAGAATTACTTTCGAAGCGAAATCTTTGCCTATTTGGGCTATCGGATAAGACGACCATCCTAAAGAGGAAAGAATAATCATAACGTTTCCACAAGAACCACCCGCCCAAAGTTTCGGATTCCCAAATTTTGTCTCATTTAAAACGATATCTAAAACCACCATCCCTACTCCTGTTGCAGTTAATTTTATTGATTTTAGACTAGAATCGAAGTTTTTAATCATAACAATCACTTACCTCCAAGCATAAAATAATTCATGTTTTTTTTCTTTCATACACCTTCTGGCTGAGCGCGCGTCCAATTTGTCATTTCGAATCGTTATCGATCCACTAGGAAACAGGGTTTTAAAAACAAGTATACCTTTTAGAATAAATATCTTTTATAGTGGTAATTCAGAAAAGAAACTTTTGATTAACGAAATAGTGACTTTTTCAACCCCGTTTTACCCCTCGTATTTTTCCTAGCGCGCGCACTAAGGTGTAAGGTAAGGTATTATGGAAAGATGCAAGTTTCGTTCTCCACAGAAAAAGAGCTGATCAAAAAGATTGGCTTGTCAACAAAGAAGTTCAATTTGCCTCGGAGTTTTTTTATTACTGAGCTTTGGAAATGGGCAGTAAACTCTAGTCCTTTGATCAAGGAGGGAAGAATGTTTAAAGCTGCACCTCCATCAAAGATGAAAATGTTAAGAACCATCTAAAAACTCGAAAGGCGAGTTAAGAAATGGAAACAAGAAAAGGAGAGATTAAAGAAGGAGTGAAGATGTTATTACCCGCTTAATCCATTGATTATTCTCCCAGACATATTACATAAGAAGTTTCAACGAGTAGCAGAACGGGTGGGTGTTTACGAGGAACACTTTAATGCCCTTTTATTGGAAGCATTTTGAGCAGAAGCCAGAGGGTCGAAGATTAAAGGCGTCTCAGAGTAATTATGATTTACCTGCAAGTGGATTATAAAGTGAGAAGGTAATAATCAATGAAATCGACAAAGCGAAGTGAAGTGAAAGTGAAAATTAAAGAATGGATAGAACGTTACCCGGTGGTTAAAAGATGGTTCCTTAAACCTAACGGCGAAAGGCGCAATAAATTTGTAACTGAAAAACGAAATCTTGAATGCTTGGATTTGTGGTGCAGTCTTCTAAATAAAAATCCTGACGAGTTAGTTCCCTCTAATTTAAAAGAGGCTAAAGCTAATGAAAGGAAATATTGGCAAAGCTTCTCGAGTCGTCTTTAGATCGTAAAGAAAGCGTAATTCTTCAACATACGACTAAATATCACTCCTTTTGTCTTCGTAACGGTTTTAAATTCCCCTATGGCGGCGACCAGATGAAGAATATATTGAGGTCAAAGAAGTGGAAACCTGAAGAAGTTAAGAAGTTAGAAGCCCTCTTTGGGAAAGAAGGAAAGTCGAAATCCTAGGCTCAAATTGATTTTTTTATTTTTCGTTTTTGTTTAGGATTTGAGGTTTCTTTCTTTCCCTTAAAGGTTGCTTCTCTCTGTCTTTTTGCCTAAATTCTTTTTTAAGAAGTGATTTTAAATGTCAAATAACCACAGTTCAATGAAGTTGCTTCCCTTTATGTTGAACTCAGGATTTTATCTGCAAAAACTTTAATAAACTACAGTTCACTTCGGTAGTTAGCCTAAAAGAGACGTGGATATTCAAGATGTCTAGAGAATTTCAGCACATCATAAGGTTTGCCGGAACCGATGTTCAAGGAACCCAGCCGGTAGCTTACGCCCTGACAAGCGTAAAGGGCATAGGAATAAAACTAGCAAACGCAATCATAGAAAAATCTGGAATCAGCCCAGAAACAAGAATGGGGTTCCTTTCCAGCGCTGATGTAGAAAAAATCCAAGACATCATCAAAAACCCCGTGAAGTATGGCATACCCGCGTGGCTTCTAAATCGCCGAAAAGATTTGGAAACAGGAAAAGACATTCATGTCTTAGGCTCAGACCTGGTTCTTCAAACAAAAAACGACATAGATCAAATGAAAAAGATAAAATCATGGAAAGGCTTCCGCCACAGCTACGGATTAAAGGTCCGAGGGCAAAGAACCAAAACAACGGGCAGAAAAGGAAAAGCGATAGGCGTAAAGAAAAAGCAGATACAACGAGGGAAATAGTTAGATGGGAGATCCAAAGAAGCAGAGAAAAAAGTTTGATACACCACGGTTCCCTTGGCAAATTGACGCACTGGAAGCCGAACTCAAACTGCTCGGTCAATACGGTTTACGAAATAAACGAGAAATATGGCGCCACAAAACTTTACTCTCAAAGTACCGTGGCATAGGTCGCTCACTTTTGGGCATGTCAATTGAAGAACGAAGAATACAGGAAAAACAAATTCTAGACAAGCTTCATCGGCTAGGAATCCTACCTGATGCAGCTGCACTGGATGACGTTTTAGATCTCACATTAGAAGATATACTTGGACGTAGACTTCAAACGCTTGTTTTCCAGAGGGGCTTATCCCAATCCATACAGCAATCCCGTCAACTCATCGCCCATGGGCACATCGCCATTGATGGACGAAGAGTCTCCTCTCCAAGCTACTTGGTACTCAAAGATGAAGAGGAAAAACTATCTTACGCCCCCAAAAGCCCTCTCACAGACCCTGATCATCCCCTAACAAAAGCCGCAAGCATTCCAGCCGAGCCCATATCACAGCGCAGGGAGGAAAATAATCGTGAGTAAAAAAACTGACAAATGGGCAGTCGTTCACGTTTACAGCTCATACAACAACACAATAATCCATTTCACAGACATCTCAGGCGCAGAAACCATAGCACGATCCTCAGGAGGCATGCACGTCAAATCAGATCGGCTAGAATCATCTGCATACGCTACCATGCGAGCCGCATCCCACGCCGCCACCATCGCCAAAGACAAGGGAATAACAGCCATACACATAAAAGTCCGAGCCCCCGGAGGCTCAGGCGCCAGAACGCCTGGAGCAGGAGCACAAGCTGCCATACGTGCCTTGGCAAGGGCTGGATTCCGTGTAGGTCGCATTGAAGAGGTGACGCCCATCCCTCACGACGGAACCCGAAGAAAGGGTGGACGCAGAGGACGCAGAGTCTAACCGTCTCTTTTTAGAGAGAATGGTGTGAAACAGAGGAAAAATCTGAAGAAACTAATGAATCGGCTTTCCCCAACAACCAAAATATTGAAATAATCCCTTTCTCTCTCTTTGAAAAGCACGAGCTTTCAACGCACTATTACAAAAGGCTTAATTGGGGCTTAAATATGGTAGAGATTCAAATCCTTGAAAAAACCGATGAATTCATTCGATTCATTGTTAGAGGAGTCAATGTGCCTTTTGTAAACGCGTTACGGCGAATCATGCTCACCGAAGTCCCCGCAATGGCGATAGACGAAATTGTTATCCTCGAAAATTCTTCAATTCTTAACGACGAGATTTTCGCCCACAGAATGGGACTCATCCCCCTTAAAACCGACCTAGATTCTTATAACCTTCCTGAAGAGTGCAACTGCGAAAGCGAGCTTGGATGCAACCTTTGTCGAGCAAACTTGACACTGGAAGCCGAAGCCACAGACAAAATTCTAACAGTTTATTCAGGCGAATTGAAGCCAGAGAACCCCGACATAGCCCCAGTCAGCGACAAGATTCCGCTAGTAAAGTTGGCTCCCGGGCAAAAAGTGAACTTGGAAGCCTACGCTCGACTGGGGAAAGGAAAGAAACACGCGAAATGGCAGCCAGTCTCCATGTGCACTTACATGTACCTACCAGAAGTCAAGATTGACTCTGAACGCTGTGACGCATGCGGCAAATGCGTTAAAGTTTGTCCCGAAGAGATTCTCATAGACACGACGGAAGGAATAAAAACTCAGAAAGTACTCGAATGCACACTCTGTATGGACTGTGCAGATGCTTGCCCCCAAGACCCGCCAGCCGTCGAAGTGTCCTGGGAGAAGAACGCGTTTATTTTTAAAATCGAGTCCACTGGAGCACTCCCAGCAGAACGAATCGTTATTGAAGCCACCAAAATTCTTGACAAAAAAGTTAAGGAATTTTCCGATCAACTGAAAAAGGGTAAGCAGAAGTGAAGAAACTAAAGGCAACCAATCCGGAGCTTATTGCACTCATTCGAGATTTAAAGAAAAAATCACAAGAAAGCCAAACTGAATTATGGCGCACCTTGGCAGAACGTTTGTCAACTTCAAAAAGAAGCCGTGTAGCCGTAAACCTAAGCCGATTGAACCGCTACACAAAAGAGGGAGAAACAGTTGCTGTTCCAGGTAAAGTTCTGGGCGCCGGAAAAGCAGATCATCCCATGACAGTAGCAGCCTTCGCCTTTTCCGACCTGGCGAAATCAAAGATTCAGAAGGCTAAGGGAAACTGTTTATCAATCAGAGACTTGATGAAAAAGAACCCAGCGGGCAAAAACGTGAAACTCATGGGGTAAACTGTGATGTCTTTCAATAACGCTATAATTATTGACGCCAAGGGACTGATTCTTGGACGAATGGCCAGCATCATAGCCAAACGTCTTCTCCAAGGCGAATCCGTTATTGTTTTGAATGCTGAAAAAGCAGCCATTTCAGGCAAGAGGCTGCAAATAGTTAAGGAAGCTAAAACCTTCCTTGAGGTGGGGCATCCAAGGAAGGGCCCCTTTCATCAGAGAAGGCCTGACAGAATTGTTCGCAGAACAATCCGCGGAATGCTTCCTCGGAAGAAACCGAAAGGTCTGCAGGCATTCAAAAGACTTAAGGTGTACCTAGGTGTTCCCTTGGAGTTTAAGGATAAGGAAATTAAAACAATCCTTGAAGCCAGCGCAGAGAAATTAAAATCATCTTATATAACCGTTGGAGAATTGGCTAAAGAGATTGGGTGGAGCCCAGAGGTTGAACAGGTTGTCTAAATCGAAAAAGGTTTTGGTATTAAGTGGGAAGCGGAAAACCGCAATAGCTCGAGCCACAGTCAGGCTTGGAAAGGGAAGAATCCGAATAAACAATGTACCCTTAGAGATTTTTGAGCCGAAACTCGCTCGCGACAAAATTCTGGAGCCATTATTTCTGGTAGAGGATAAAGTTTGGAGCCAACTTGACATCAACGTTAAGGTGACTGGAGGAGGCTTCATGGGGCAGGCTGAAGCCGCGCGTATGGCTATAGCTAAGGGTCTACTGAAGTGGACAAAGAGCACTCGACTTCGCACTACCATTAGAGACTATGATCGAACAATGATTGCCGGTGATCCTAGAAGAAGAGAGCCGAAAAAGTTCGGAGGTCCCGGGGCTAGGGCTAGGGATCAGAAAAGCTACAGGTAAGCATGCCCAAACAATAAGGTGGCATGTTAGTAGCCAAAGGCGTCAACTAGCCTAAACGAATTGACGCCGAAATGTATAAGTAGGAATTGAATGCTCGAAACAACCTGAAGGTCATGATTATGTATAGGAGGTCGAATTGAAATGATTATCCCAGTTCGCTGTTTCACGTGTGGCAAGTTGGTAGGTGATAAATGGGAAGAGTTCACCCTAAGGGTCAAAGCCGGGGAAGACGCAAAAAAGGTTCTAGACAGCTTAGGGGTAACAAGATATTGCTGTCGCCGAATGATTCTTTCTCACATAGAGATTGCCGACAAGATTCTCAGGTTTTACGAAGAAAAAGGCACAGTGAACAACACTCAACCATTTTAGCGGGGAACAGGCATGTCATCCATAATAGAAGATGTTATGGCGCGAAAACTATTCAACAGCAGAGGACAAGAAACCATAGAAGTTGACATCGAAACCGTTGATGGATTCGGAAGCGCCGCTGCCCCAGCAGGAGCCAGTAAAGGCAAAGCCGAGGTAGTTTCTTATCCTGCAGGTGGAGTTGATGCGGCTATACAGAAGTTGGAAGAGCTTGTTGTCCCCGAGCTAATAGGCATGGACGCTGAAGAACAAAACGAGATTGATGCTCTTCTCCACGAAATAGACGGAACCGATAACTTCAGCAATATTGGAGGAAACACGGTTTTCGCCATATCCGTGGCTAATGCAGAGGCAGCTGCAACATCCTATAATTTGCCCCTGTTTCAGCATCTATCCGGATACCTAGCAAACGAGCTTCCATATCCTCTTGGAAACGTGCTGGGCGGAGGAAAACATGCCCTAGGAAAAACAACGGACATCCAAGAGTATCTAGTTATCCCGCTCAATGCATCCAGCTTTGCAGAGGCGGCGAAAGCCAACATTATGGTACATCACAGGATTGGTGGTCTTCTCAGAAAGGCTGACCAAAACTTTACAGGCGGAAGAGGAGACGAAGGAGCTTGGGCTCCCAACATAAAAAATGAAGAAGCTTTGAAGATAGTTGCCAAAGCCTGTGAAGAGGTTTCAGCTGAGCTAGGCATCGAATGCAGGGCATGCCTTGATGTTGCTGCTTCCAGTTTCTGGAGCCCGAAAGAAAATGTTTACGTTTATTCCAGGGAAGGAACAAAACGAGATTCTGGAGAGCAACTGGAGTTTATGTTGCGTCTCATTGAGGAGTATAATCTGGCTTATGTTGAAGACCCCTTCGATGAGGATGATTACGAAAGCTTTGCGGAGCTCACGAAGAAAGTTAAGAATTGTCTAATTTGTGGCGACGACTTGTTTGTCACAAACCGCGAGAGGCTGGCTAAGGGAATTGAAATGTGTGCGGGGAACTCGCTTATCGTGAAAACGAATCAGGTGGGCACGCTCACAGACGCTTGGGAGACTACGCGGTTGGCGAAGAGGGCTGGATATGTTCCGGTTATGTCCCATCGTTCTGGAGAAACAACTGATACACATATAGCTCACTTAGCTGTTGGTTTCTCTTGTCCGGTCATCAAGACTGGCGTGTTAAATGGAGAGCGAGTGGCGAAAATAAACGAGCTAATCCGCATAGAGGAAACTCTTGGAAATAGAGCACAAATGTCAATATTATAGTTGGAGGAAAAATATTTTGTCCGAAAGTGAAGAAAACATTGAAACATACAGCGCGGAAGACCTTCTGTTACCCCAGGATACACTGTTGTCCGCGGGGGTTCATATAGGAACCAGAATGAGAACAAAAGATATGGAACAATTCATATATCGAGTTAGAGCCGACGGCCTGTTCGTTTTGGATGTCAAAAAAACAGATGAGCGCATACGAGTGGCTGCCAAGTTTCTAGCACGATTTGAACCCTCAAAGATAGCGGCTGTAGCTGGACGATTGTATGGTCAGTCTCCTGTAGAGAAATTCTGTGAAGTAATTGGAGCAACCCCAATCGTTGGACGGTTCATCCCCGGAATGCTTTCAAACCCACTTTACCCAGACCGCATCGAACCTAGCGTAATAATAGTATCTGACCCCAAAGCTGATGTGCAAGCAGTGAAAGAAGCAGCTAGCATCGGAGTTCCTGTCATAGCCCTCTGCAGCACAGACAACGACTTCTCCTTTGTAGACTTGGTTATACCCACCAACAACAAGGGAAGACGTGCATTGGCTGTTATCTATTGGCTTCTAGCTAGACAGATACTACGCGAGAGAGGCGAAATCCCCCCAGACGGAGACCTAAGTCAGTCCATCGAAGACTTCGAAATCAAGCTGACCAGGGAAAGAGGGGAAGTAGAAGAGGATTGAAAATAAGGTACCCAGCAGTAGCAGGTTCATGGTACGCTGGTACCCCCACTCGGTTACGGAATCAGATAGAAGAACTTTTTATTCACAGGCTAGGACCCGGAAGCCTTCCCAAGATCGTAGAGGAAGGTCCTCGAAACTTGGTTGGGCTTGTTGTGCCCCATGCAGGATACATGGCTTCTGGTCCTGTAGCCGCCCACGCATATCATTATCTTGCTGATGATGGAAAACCGGACGTCATAGTGATTTTTGGTCCCAACCATACGGGACATGGAAGTGCGCTTTCGATTATGAATGAGGGGGTTTGGCGCACTCCCCTAGGCGACGTGGAGATTGACACCGAAACTGCCAATCAGATTTTGAGTGCTTCCAGAATTATTGATGTCGATGATAGGGCTCATGTTTACGAGCATTCTATTGAGCTGCAGTTGCCCTTCCTTCAGTATCTGTATGGCTCCGAGTTCAAGTTTGTTCCGGTCTGTTTCTTAATGCAGGATTTAGAGTCCAGCCGCGAAGTGGGAAAAGCTGTTGCCACAGCCCTGAAGGGAAAGAACGGGTTAGTTATTGCATCAACTGATTTGACTCATTATGAGCCTCAAGAAAGAGCCGAAAAGAAGGACAAAATGGCGATCGATGCTGCCCTCAAGATGGACGAAGAACAATACTACCATACTGTAGAAGATTATGGCATATCCACCTGCGGTTACGGTCCAACCATCGCCGCCATCACTGCAGCAAAGGAGTTGGGCGCCAAAAAGTCCCAGTTGCTATGCTATAAGACGAGTGGCGACATACTAGGCGACCGTTCTGCAGTAGTAGGCTACGCCTCTATAGCTTTTATGAAAAAAAGGTTAACCTAAAAGTATTTTATTTAATCTCTTCCATTTTCTTCTGGGTTAGTTCCAATGGGAAGAGGTTCTGGTTTCGGAAAAACAATTTTGTTTGGTGAACACTTTGTTGTTCATGGCGTACCCGGAATTGCTTCAGCAGTTGATTCAGCAGCTGATGCAGAAGTAAAAAAAGCTGTAAAAGGCATCAATGTCACAGACGAAAGAAGTGGCGCAAAAGGGTACGCTGAAAAGAAGAAACTGCAGCAGCTAGAGTCAATCGAAAGAATGCTCAAGGCAATGGGCATGGATCCCAAAAAGGTCGCCATAGA
>Ga0315537_1002257_pt1 | contig 14800 bp, 9 predicted proteins | sample SalMarSW160270MG_FD_203091 | JGI IMG/M metagenome (GOLD analysis project Ga0315537, IMG submission 203091) | Salt marsh sediment microbial communities from the Plum Island Ecosystem LTER, Massachusetts, United States - Salt Marsh Sediment SW1602-70 ... | reverse complement strand
ACCAATGGGTATCATTACTGCTCGACCCCGGAAAAAAGCATATCGTGAAAGGACAACTTCGTTTATTACACTGCGGAACCTCTTGGCTTTATAGGGTTCCCCAACATCGAATCTAAAGTTTTCTATTGTCCCATCGGGATTCGTATATGGAATCAGAAATGGGATATTGCCGTTGCCAGGCAATCGAATATGGCGAACCTTGCCTTCTTTGATCATTGCAATTCGATTGGTTACGCCTTTAATCTTAATAGCCCGAACCCAACGGTTACGCACTTTAATATAATCTTTTGCGTCTAATTTAATAATTGCGCTCGTCGGTTTGGAAATATCACCAAAATCTTTGAGGTAAATAACGCTGCGAATCTTGTCGAGATATTTGCTCGGCAGTTTATTTGCTATCTGAATAAAAAGACCCCAATATGGAGATGCGATCCCTGCATCTCTATTTTGCACCTTAAGACCTTTTAAGCTTCTGATGCATGATTTGATTTGCCTCAGGGTCTTTTTAGAAGAGACATTTCTTAATACTTTCAGATTATCAACGAGTGAATTTGCCACTTTCTATCATTCTCCGCCTTTATCACCTTGACAGCGAGGTGTAAAAATTCATACGTCTACTTGCGGAATAAGAAATTATACAGATAATTCTCGAGTTTCCAATGACTTGTGCCAATTTCTTTACATGCAATAAATAGATGAAGAAAAAGGTATGTGGTCAGGGCTTGTTTTGGAAGACAATCAGCGAGAAAAATAAATTTCGTTTTTCTACACTCTCTTAATCATATTTCTCCCCAATCTCTAATCTCTAATCAACTGACTCCATCCTCCAACTTTAGCTCACTTTAGTCACTTTATTTCCGTAGGGTGGCGGCTTGCCCCACCATTTCTACTTCCTGTACTTCTCCGCATGTTCCTCACAAAGCCACAAATAATGCCCTTCCGGCGTAAGCACCTTTTTCAAACCACCCCACTCATGATGTTCGTCCACCTCATCTAACAGTTGACGAAACATCCTCAATTCCATACCTTCGATCCGTTCCGCCTTTCCTCCCGCCCAGAGCTTGTCCCCGGTGTGTGCTTCCCTGTTTCTCTGCCGGGGGGTCCTCTCGAGCAGCTCTGCTTCTATATAGTCTCTCTCTGTTTTCGATATTAGCATTAAAACACACACTTTTAACTTGTTCTAAAACTGTTATATCCCCAATACCACAAAAAAACTTAGCCTTTATGGAGGGGATAAAGGGGCCCCCTCCACTTCTCTAACCTCTTACACACATAACCTTTCTTCTACCCTGTCTGTGCTGCCTGCTTCTTTTCTATCCTGACAGTATCATCAGCTCTCGAACTTTTTTCCGTATAGGACTTAGCGCGTTCGCGAGAGATTTTAGTCTCTGCAATTGGCCGTCGCACTGAGGACAAAGCTACTCCTGCCTTCAGATCTGTCATTATACCAACAGCCTCAGGATAGTTTTCTTACAATAAAGAACTTGCCCGGCCCAAACGGCCCCACATTGTCATTCCCGCGAAGGCGGGAATCTATTCCTCTGGATACTTAAGTTCTGGATGATCTTCTTTTTTAGCTTTGGCTTTTGGTGCCTTGTTGAACGTTACATTCACTCCCTCCGAATGTGGATAATCAACAGACTTGCCACTCAGTAGTTCTTCTACTGTAAGGATTTGCATTGTAGCGTGCTTTGTTCCCCAAGTCGACTTGTAAAATCCGGCGCTCGCTGCTTCAGCCCGCATCGGCTTTGTTGCTTTTTGCATACAAATAAACACCCCTATTTCCGCTTTCTCACGCTCAACAACGCCTCGCAAGTCCCGAACATGCCCTGGACCTGTTTGTCCTGCCTTAACAGATAAGATGATCTGCTTGGTTTTTGTCTTCTTGTTTTCAGCTTCATCGTGAAAATAAAGCCTACCATCTATTCCCTTATCCGCTCCTTTCTTTTGTTCGACAGGACGCGCGCCAACCAACCCCAGCGCCCACCACTGGAACTGATACGGATCGTTTTCAGCTAAAGTCTTTGCATCCGGCAAAGAAACAGGTTCTCCTATCACATGATACTTCACTTGGTTCCCGAACATATCTTTGAGTCTGTGTTTCATCAAAGCCACTGCCAGATGAGTAACATCAATTCCTATCCAATTCCGATTAAGTCTTTGGGCAACCGCTATCGCTGTTCCACATCCGCAGAACGGGTCAAGTATCGTATCACCTCTATTGCTCCCGGTCTTGATAATGCGGTCAAGTAGCGCCTCTGGCTTTTGTGTAGGATAGCCCATACTTTCCTGCTGGGAACCGTGAAGATGTTCAATGTCATCCCAAATATCTGTTACCGGTCTTCCCGGCATCTCATCCAAATATCTTTTCTCCCTAACAACTTTCCCCTTTTCTGGAACGATAACCCGTCCATCCTTCCATGCCTTCGTCATTCGCTCTTTCGTCCAACGCCAAACCCTAACAACGCCACTTCCAGGTGGAAATTCATATGTGAGATTTGGTCTGTTCTTGTTCGGATTGGTCAAGTCCCCCAGCATGTAACGACGCCCTGTTTCCTTCTCAACATGGCGATAAAATTTTTCAATATAAGCTGGATCGTTTTCGGTGTATTGCTTCTTAAATACAGCTTCTTCTGTCTTTCCATAGCACAAAATTATATCGTGCGCCCGTGAAAGACGCATGGTTGTATGTGATTTTGGCTGCGCCCGTTTCCACACGATTTCATTTTTGAAGTTTACAGGCCCAAACACAGCGTCCATTAACATCTTCAAATAATGGCTCGCTGTCGGATCACAATGCAGATAAATCGAGCCGGTCGGTTTCAATACCACGCGCAGTGCTATTAACCTTGGAGCCATCATTGAAAGGTAAGCCATCATATCACTTTGGCCTAAAAATGTCAGAAAACCCTGCATCACTTCAGAAACCCGCTGAGGCCCGGTTTCTACTACCTCGTGATACGATGCAGCAGCGGCCTGATCCCATCGCCAGGTGTCCCCGAAAGCCTTAATCTGAGCGGCTGCACGGCTCCCATTCTGTTCCGCAAAAAGTACGTTGTAGTCTTGTTCACTCTTGAAAGGCGGGTCAAGATAGATAAGGTCTATCGTCTCATCCTTGATATACCGCCGAAGAATATCAAGATTATCGCCGTAGTACAAAACGTTTTCTGTCATACATTATCTCCGTCAATTGAAATATATTGCTTTTTTTTCTTCCCGTTTAGTTTGCTCTCTTCTTTGACAAAATCATATTTTCCTAATCTAAGCAATGCCAATATCAACAAATGCATGTAGTCAACACTGTATTCTTGAAAGAACATAAGTGAATGAGCAATTTTGTGTCTTAGGTTGTAGCCAGCTTTTTCTACAAGCAAAAACTTGAAGAATAATAGGTCATCTTCGTCAAAAAGTTCTTTGATTTTGTCTTCATACAGCAAAGCATGAACATCTTTTTCTCTTGCAATATTTCTGCCTTTATTATCTTGGGTCATGTAAAAGGTGGTAATTCCAGAAAATTCACATATATCTCTAAATAGACCTTCTATCTTTAATGTAATGGAGTCTATACTTAGAACGAAGTCTGGCTGATATTTTGGATTAGCAAAATAGCAGTCCATCTGTATAAAATATTCATTCAAAGCTGGGGCAATTAGATTGAGCCAGTTATATGTTATTGCTCTTTTAGTTGGAAATTTTTTTGAAAGGTTTTTGCCAAACCAGGAATGCCTCTTTAAAAATTCTAAAAGAACTTTTGAAGATATCTTATTTTTCCGAATCGCTGCTAAGAAAATTGCATTTATAAAATATCTTCTGCTCATTTCAATTTGCCGTGTGTATTCCCCAAGGATGGCGTAATATTTCTTTTCATCCTCATCCGAAAAATTCTGTGCTGGATGTCCGCGTTGGTCCATTATCGTTTTTGGTACAAACTGTTGAAAAACAGATTTTTTATTCTGCTCCTCGGAACATTTCTCAACATCTTTGTATCTCGGCAGAAGATTCTTGTTAAACATTAGAAACTCAATGATTTCTTCCGAGCTTCTTTTCATCAGTTCCTCTGCTAATTTTTCGCTTTTGTTTACGGTTTCTGTTAGGTCTATCTCGAACTCAAATTCTTGAAATTTCATCGAGTTTTTAAGCTCGATGTATTTCTTCTCTAACTCCTCAATTTTAGACTTGTCACCAACTTTCTTGTAGTTTTCTATCGCTAATTGGCAGAAGTGTGGTGCGGCCAAATCACCCTTTTCCCTCTGCTTCATCAAACTCTCGTAGGACTCTGCTATTTTCCGCACCCATTCGTAGGTTTGGGTTCCTAACTTTCCATCTATTTTTTGTCCCAGATTTAGGATATCTATAGCCCTATGAAACTTACTTTCTTTTATGAAGGACTGGCCTATCTGCCAGTATACATCTTGAAAACCAGCGAAATCATCGTTCGAAAACCTCCTCTTGTCGGTTAACATTACTCGACTCAGGTCAGCTCTGACTTTAAGTGAACTGCTACTGGTAAAATTGAAACTCTTCACTAATCTTTTGAATTCGGATTTTATTTCCTCAATTTTGTATCGTGCTTCGCACGCAATCTCATAAGCATTCCTGATAAGGCGTAACACTTCCAATCCGAAGTGGTCTTGAGGAGCTTTTTGGTCTTTTTCTTCATATACGCCCACCAGCAATAAGTAGGAATCTATAGCAATCTTTCCATATTTAGTATGCTTCTTCGGGCTACACCAAAGTATGTGAGCGTAACGTGCTTTTAGAACCGAGTTCTTCGTATTCTCTAGTCTTTCAATCAAATATGCGTAGCTCGAATCATCAAATCTGCCGAAACTGGGATACTCAATAATCTGACCTTTGTCGTCGGTTTTTGTGAAATAAGGTTTCGCTTTACCTTTCTCCAACATAAAGTTGAAAAAGTCGATTTCCCATTGAGCCTTCTCGGCTTGGTCGGACCTATTTGCCTTCTGGCTGAAGTCTCTTACTTTTTGAAACAAGTCTCCGATCTGGTGTGAGTACTTATAATCTATTGCATGTTCTTCTAGATACTTGTATAGCGATTCTAAATCAGTAAAATCTGACATCATGTCCCCTAAGTTAAAATGCTATTTCATTTACATTCCCGATCTTTGGAAAGAGCGAAGCATTTAGCCTACCATTCGTAACCCCTGATATAAAACGTCAAACTTTCAAACTATACACTACCCAAACCCGCACTTGACGTCAAAGGAAATACAGATTTCTCGACTGCGCCTAGCGTGAGTTTACAAGTTAACGCATAATTTCCGACAAGATTTTTACTCCTACCCTTCATAAAATCCCTGAAAATGCGGTTTTTGACGTATTTTCGAGGTGTTTTTTACAAAATTTAGGTATGACCTAAATATTTTCTAAAGTACCTATGGATATATAGTCGATATATGCTATTATAGGACGTTTAACATATGTTTATGTTTGTCTAATCATGTGGAAGTATGACCTAATATGGCAAGTCTCACTCCAAAAATCATCAGTGGGCACAAATACTACTATGCCAGAATCTCCAAACGGGTTGATGGAAAACCTAAAATCGTCCAAACCATTTACCTGGGAACCGTTGACAAAATGATCAAAAATGCCCGGGCCGCAGATCAGATTCCACAGGCTAAAGAAGTCTATATCGCTGAATTGGGCGCTACTGCTGCCTTATTCGATATTGCTAATCGCTTACAATTCGTGCAAATCATTGATAGTCATGTAGCAAAAAGGAAACAAGGGCCAACCATAGGACAGTACATACTAACAGCGGCCATCAATCGCGCTACTCAACCAACCAGCAAAGCTGTTCTGGGTGAGTGGTTCAAAAATACAATCGGACCTCGCCTTATGGTAATTAAGCCAAAACAATTAACCTCGCAGGCTTTCTGGAATCACATGGACAGACTCACACAGCCAATACTAATCAACATCGAGAATGATCTATTGGTGAAAATTATGGATGAGTTCAAAATCAATTTGAACTGTCTTTTGTATGATGCCACTAATTTTTACACCTACATCAATACTAAAACCCAAAGCCAATTGGCCCAGCATGGACACAATAAACAGAAACGTAATGATCTGCGTCAGGTTTCCTTGGGGCTCATGACATCAGCCGATTTCCATGTTCCTTTGCTGCACATGGTTTACGGCGGTAATATTAACGATGCCAGACAGTTCAGCTCTGTTATTAACGAACTGGTCAATCGCTATAAACGGCTCACTGAGGCCTGTCCTCGCATTACCCTGGTATTCGATAAAGGAAACAACTCCCAGGACAATTTAGATGCGTTTAAGGCAACCGAGATGCATTTTGTCGGCTCACTGAAGTTGAATCAATGTAAAGAATTGCTAAAGATTTCTCTGCGAAAATATCGAGACCTTAAAGGCCCGGGGCCCCAAGAGCTAAAAGCATACAGGACACGACAGAAAGTATTTGCCGAAGAGAGAACAATTTTGATTACTTACAACGAAAATCTGCTTGCCGGCCAACTGCAGGGCATTGGACACAACATCAGAAAATGCAAAGCCGAGCTTAGAGAACTGACGAAGAAATTGCAGCGATGGACAACAGGCAAAATCCGAAAGGGCAAAAAACCCACGCTTGATGGGATTAAAAAGAAAGTCAAGACTATCCTTAAACGAGAATATATGAATGAAGTTATTAAGACAACGGTCTGGACAAAGGATGCGTTTGTACAAATCAAATACCGTGTAGATCAGGAAGCTATCGGACGACTAAGCCGAACGGTTTTAGGAAAAACAATACTGTTCACAGATAATCATGAATGGACTGATGAACAAATAGTTGCAGCTTATCGAGCCCAATACAAAATCGAACACGCCTTTCGCGAAATGAAAAACCCACACTTCTTGGGCTGGAATCCCCGGCTGCACTGGACTGATCAGAAGATTCGCGTTCACGCATTTTATTGTGTCGCAGCTTTAACGCTTGTAAGTCTGTTGAGACGAGAACTTGCCGCTAAAGGGATGTCTATAAGTGCGGAAAACCTCATGGAACAACTCAATGGAATACGTGAGACTGCCTGCGTTTATCCACAGGGAAAAGGCCAGCCGCCTAAGCTATCTTACTCGATAAGCCGCTTAAATAAAACGCAGAAGAAACTTTACGATCTGCTCAAACTGGCTCGTTTTCGCCAGAATTAGGTCATCGCCCCAAAACGCTCGTAAGCCCTTGAATACAAAAGCCTTAACAAAATTTGCTTTTGCTAACTTGTAAACTCACGCTAGGGTAGGCCAAAAAAAGTTGCTTTTTGTCCATTTTTTTGTTGACTATATTTGATAATATGTTAAAATACCCGTATGTTAGCCAGCAGGCAAACATGACCTGTCCTGAGCCTGTCGAAGGAAACCGCCAGCAGGCGGCAGTTTTGCGGAGAACCGCACGTTTTCGTATCAGCAGATACACGCCAAAAAGCCCATTCAAGCTTGTCCCCGAATGTCGTAGTCGGGGATCCAGATTATAGCTTAACAATTTAACCAAATTATCCATATTAACTAAATTAACCAATGTCGCAGATCCGCCGTCGTATGGCGGAACCAATGTACCACTCACTATGAACTATGAACCATTTACAAGCATCGAGAATCCAACTTTAGCTCACTTTAGGCACTTTAGGCACTTTAGCTCACTTTTGACTCTCTCCCACCACTACATCTATAGAGAGTCCTCTACAAATCACCTACTTTTTATGCAAAACAAACCCAATGTCAAGGACGCTCAAATTAACGTAACCTCTTATATGAAAAGTAAATATGAAATATTGGACATTTGGTTAAGTGGAAAAAACAAACCCAATTCAAACCCAAACAAACCCAATTGCCGAAAGGTTAAAATTGATGCAAAGTGTGTATTTACAAAGGATTACAGAAAAAAAGATGATTTCTTAGTCCGAATAAACAAACCCAATTTCGTTAATGGCCCAAAATGAATGTAAACTCACTTATAACAAAGGATTACATAAAATACGATGATTTCGCAGTACAAAAAACAAACCCAATTCAAACCCAATCAAACCCTGTCCTGAGCGCAGTCGAATGGGCCAATTTCAAAGGCAAAAAAATGCTGCTGCGTTTGACGATGATTGGTGATTATTTCTCTGTGTTCTCTGTGTTCTCTCTGGCTGCGATTATTTGTTCAGCAGGTTTGGGTTCATTCTTTGCAGCCATTCGGGTAACTGCTCACGGGTTACTTTTTCCCACAGTCCTTTCTTTAAGCTGCGTGCACTGGCATCTAATTGCCCGTACTTGTTATAAAGACTATGGCGAAATCGAACGTCAGCGTAAGCGTAACCTCCTTTCAGCAGGACTTCGTTCAGGAATCCGTCGTTCGGTAATTTTACATAAGCCAACAGTCTGCCGTACTTGCCTCTGGTGTTATTTCCTTCGTCAAGGTAGACCGTTACCGGTTTTCCAAGGACTAATTTTCGTGCAAATACAGCGGCTTCCGGGCCGAAATACATTACGCCAACATTTGGGTTCTTTGTTTCCGGCGTGTCGATTCCCCAGAGCCGGATTCTTGTGTTCTCGTATTGACCGTCAGGTATATCTATGTCGATAGTATCACCATCGACAACATTTACGACAGTGAAGGTTTTAGTATGATATTTTTGAAAATCATAGGCTTTTGCCTGCTCTTCGGATTTGGGCTGAGGTCGCCACTTACTCCTGATAGGGCTGTGGTCCAGCCAGACAAACACCATGACCAGCAGCAAGCAAAGGACGATTATACCTGCTCGCCGATGTCTGCTCATTGCATAAGTGATTTTATTATGCTCGGTCAATAGAATAACACACAGTTTGTCATTTTGAGCGCAAAAAGCCTTTTGCCCTGAGCGAAGTCGAAGGGGAAGAATCTCTTCTTAGTACTGATATGTTATTCCTTCTCATAGGCAAGCTCCTTGGGCTCTTCGGCTACCCCTTCGACTACGCTTAGGGCTACGGTTAATTCAGGGCAAGCTTTCTTTCGCCTCAGAGCCTGTCCTGAGCTTGTCGAAGGAATGACGGTTTGAGAGATTAGTCACTTTTTTCTTCGCTGCTCGGCGGGTTTGTCCAACTCAAAGGCAGCACAAACAACTGCAAGGGCCTTCTCGGCCTGGTCTTCGTCCACGGCACAACTGATGCGAATCTCACTGGTAGTAATCGAATCGATATTAACTTTGGCTTCAGCCAAGGCACCAAACATCTTCTCGGCCACACCGTAATGGGTCCGCATACCAATACCTACCACAGAGATCTCGGCAATATCATCGCGAACAAAGATGCTCTGACAGTTAACTTCATCTTTGATTTTTTCTACAGCCTCCTTAGCGGCGGGTAAATCAGAAATGGTAATCATAAACGACAGGTTTGCCTTTTCGGGGCTTACTTCTGTTTGGATGATATCGTCAACGACGACTTTGGCCTTCGCCAGATGAGCAAATATTTTTGCGGCATTACCGGGCACATTATCAACACCGAGAAGACCTATCTTAGCCAAATCTCTTTGTATTGTGGCTCCTGAAACTATTACACCTTCCATTTGCGGCACCTCATGGGTAATTATTGTCCCATTCTCTTTATTACTACTGCTTCTTACGTGAATTTTAACATCGTACTTCTTACCAAACTCGACGGCACGAGGATGCATAACACTGGCTCCAAAACTCGCCAGCTCAAGCATTTCGTCGTAACTAATCTCATCCATTTTTACGGCATTTTTGAATATTCGCGGGTCGGCAGTGTAAATTCCATTGACGTCCGTATAGATTTCACACTCCTGGGCTCCCAGTGCCGCGGCCAGTGCAACTGCTGTTGTGTCTGAACCGCCTCGGCCCAGCGTCGTAATATTTTCATCCTTATCTATGCCCTGAAAACCTGCGACAATAACAATCGTGCCTTTGTCTAACTGTTTATGAATTCGCTCGGCGTCGATACTTTGTATCCGTGCCCTCATATAGGCACTGTCGGTCATCATTCGGATTTGACCACCGGTGAAGCTGATAGCATCATAGCCCATAGCATCAAGAGCCATAGCGAAAAGCGATACTGTTTGCTGCTCGCCGGTACTGAGAAGCTGGTCCATCTCGCGTATGGGCGGAGTGGGATTAAGCTCCAAGGCATCCGCAATGAGCTGGTCAGTCTGTTTGCCGCGGGCTGACGCTACCACCACAACCCCAAAACCGCTCTGAACCGCCTCAATTACTCGCTGACAAGCTCGGCGAATCTTTTGGGCATCAGCAACCGAAGTACCACCGAACTTTTGTACGACTATTGCCATAATCTACCTGCTTAAATTTGCGTTTTCTATTGCTCTGTTGAAAACATCAGGCCGAAGCATGTCATTGCGAGCCCTTCGCTTCGCTCAAGGGTAAACTCCGCGAAGCAATCTCAAAGACAACGATGGCTTTTTCTGCATGTCACGCACGAGATTGCCGCGGCCCTTCGGGCCTCGTAATGACATTCTCCAAAGGTTTTCAATAGAGCGATTTTATGTACCAATTTATCGAATTCGGTTTTGATGGTCAATAAACTTTAGCTTTTTAAGAAATACTCCATCAGCTCAAAACCATTGTCTATTCTAAATCCTGACCTGGCCGCATTGGCCTCGCTAAAGGTCGTATGTAAAATGCCGCTGATATTATCACCTGCCATAGCAAATGGAACCGGCTCAGGTGAGTGAGCACAGCTTCGGATAGGAGTTGGATGGTCCGGCATAACCAGTATTCGCCAGCTTTCGTAATCCTGCATCGCCTCAAGCACAGGCCCGACGATATATTTATCAATCTGCTCGACGGCTTTTTTCTTCATCTCGGCATTGCCGTTGTGAGATGCTTCGTCAGGCGCTTCTACGTGGACAAAAACAATGTCATATTCCTTAAGTGCTTCTATTGCAGCAGAAGCTTTGCCCTGATAATTCGTGTCAATAAAACCGGTGGCGCCCGGCACATTTATCAAGTCAAAGCCTATCAGCTTCGACAAACCTCTTACAAGGTCAACAGCGGTTATAGTAACGCCTTTGAGTCCAAACCGCTTTAGGAAACTTTCCATCTGAGCCCTTTTACCCTGTCCCCAAAGCCAGATTGAGCTGACTTGATTTTCGCCCAGGTCCTTTCTGACTTTGTTAATATCGTGGTTGGTGAAAAGCTGCTGTGAACGGGCCATCAAATCGATGAGCAGCTCAGCACCTTTGCCGCGAGGTAAAATCTTTTCTATCGCTGTACCTATATGGTCGTGCGGAGGATACGTCTGAACGTCGAAATCGAGGACCTTGAAGACCACTAAGTGCCGATAGCTTACGCCAGTATGGAAACGAATTTGCTCGTTACCAAGCTGGTCGGCCAGCTCTTTTATCAGTTTGCCGGCCTCAGCAGTGGAGATATGTCCGGCACTGTGGTCTGCCATTTTGCCGTCGGCAATAGTAATAAGATTGCATCTGAAAATCCAGTCGTCCGTTGATAATCGAATATTGCGTGCCACCGCCTCAATTGGCGCCCGGCCGGTATAATATCGCTGCGGATCGTAGCCTAATAGACTCATTTGAGCTACATCACTGCCGGGTTCCATATCAACAGGAACCGTCCGGACAAGACCCTGTCTGCCTAACGTGCTGACTTTGTCCATATTGGGTGTCTGGGCAGCTTCAAGCACGGTCTTATTATCGAATTGCTCCAGCGGCTCGTCCGCTGCACCATCAGGAACTATAATAACATACTTGGTTGCCAATTCTTATCTCCAGACCTAAAACTACAACTCAAAAATCCAAAGTTAGAAAGTGCCTAAAGTGAACTAAAGTGAGCTAAAGTTGCCCAGTTGTAGAAGCTTGTTTGTCGGTGTCGAAGCTGGTATCGAAACTGGAAGCTCGATATTGAATGCTCGAGTAAAAGCGAGTTTCGAGCTTCTATGACAAGCATCGATACGAGCATCGACAACCTTAAACGAAAACTGCACCTTAGGCACTTTTAACTTTAGGCACTTCAAACTTTAGACTCAATCTTTGTCCTCCGGAATATCCACGATTCTTATGCAAACCGGCTTTCCGCCAATAACATCAAGTTTTTCCATATCTTCCAAAGCCGCTGTAACATTTTTCTGCCGGGTAGGGTGGGTTGCGATTACCACCGGTACAGTATTGTCCGGCCCGATACCTTCGTGCTGCAGCGCACCGGATATACTTATCTGGTGCTCGGCAAGCACTTTGCTCCATTGAGCTATTACGCCCGGCTGGTCATTGCACATTATCTTGATGTAAAACCTGCTTACAAGATTATCTATTTTTTCTATTAACGGCGCCGTTCGGCTTCTGGGCTTCAAACTCAAATGTCGAAAAGTAGTGGCGGAATTACCCAGAGCCACATCTATAATATCCGCTACAACCGCGCTTGCAGTAGGCATCATTCCTGCACCTCGGCCGTAGTACATCACCTGCCCGACGGCACTTCCGAATATGCTGATAGCATTAAATGGGCCTTCTACGCGGGCAAGCGGATTTTCCTCGGCAATAAAAGACGGATGCACCCGCAGTGAAATACCAGAAGTCAGATGTCGGAAGTCAGAGTTTGTCTTTTGTTCTCTGTTCTCTGTCCTCTGTCCTCTGTTCTCTGTCCTTTCGGCGATTGCCAACAATTTGAGACGGTAACCCATTTCGCTGCCGTAGCGAATATCATCTTTTGAAACTGCTTCGATGCCCTCGACAAAGATGTCGTCGAGTGTGATTTCATATCCGAAAGCAATGGAAGAAAGAATAGCAAGCTTGTGTGCGCTGTCGCCACCGTTTATATCCAGCGTCGGGTCTGCCTCGGCGTAGCCTTTTTCCTGGGCCTGTGCCAAAGCTTCGGAGAAACCCTCGTTTTGCGAGGTCATATTCGAGAGGATATAGTTGCAGGTCCCGTTGACGATGCCATACATCGCAGTGATATTATTTGCCGTTAATCCTGTACGGATAGCTGAGATAATAGGAATACCTCCTGCACAACTGGCCTCAAAGGCTATACAGCGATTGTTCTTGTGAGCGGCTCTGTAAAGTTCATTTCCGTGTTCAGCTAACAGGGCCTTATTGGCGGTAACCACATCTTTTCCTGTCTCAAGCATTTTGAGCTGGACCTGTTTTGCCGCATCGATTCCGCCGACCATTTCGACTCCTATTTGAATAGTGTTATCGTCTAATAATCTATTCAGGTCATCGGTAAGGATGCCATCGGGAAGCTTTACCGGACGGGCGGACTTTGTGTCGATATCAACAACGCATGCAAGTTCCAGCCGAAGACCCGTTTTGGCTGCTATCGAATCCGCATCTTCGATTATCAGCTTTGCGACGCCGGTGCCTATCGTGCCGAAACCAACAAGCCCAACTTTTACAATCTTCTCTGCCATAATCTCATACCTTTCGACTGCCCCTTCGGCTTCCCCTTCGACTGCGCTCAGGGCTTCGGCTAATTCAGGACAGGTCTCGTATTGTATATTTCGTATCTCGTATATCGTAATTTAAAATCTGTAGTTTATGAATTCAATTGTCAATAGTCAATAGTCAATATGCTTTGTGGAAAACTTTTGGATGTTCTCTGAACATCCAAGGTAAAACACCGGATTCGATTGACATCGACATCACGATATGTTACCTTCAAGCATATAATGTTTGGACACGGAGAGTTAAAAATGAAGAAGCGATTGACCTTGTGTGTCAATATCAATGCCGCTATCATAATTTTCCTGTCGGCATACGCTCTGCTTATCCCGGCCGGGATGCTGATTCACGACCTGCGAGATCCGGGCCTGTACGGCGATAAAATGCCACGTTGTGTGTTTCGCTGGCATAAAGCACTTTCCTCCAGGTACGAGAAATGGGCCCGACAACGTGTGGAATCAAAAGCTGCAACGAAGCTGACTACTGAGAACATATCCGGAACTGAATGGCCGATGTTTGGTTCGGTGTTCTATCTGTGGGCGACTGAGGCACTGCAGGGAGCGTTCAACGAGAATCCCAAGCTTGCGTCGTTTGCGCCGAGGGACTATGCACGAGGCGCGATAGAGGCGGCCGCAGCTCTGGTCGCTGACCCCAATCATGCAAGCTGGATCAAAGATCACTGGGGGGATGACTACCTTGAGAAGGAGAATCTGTTCTACAGGATGTTGCTCATCAGCGGATTGACCAGTTATCAGAAGCTTTGTGGTGACACAAGATATGAAGAGCTCCTGCGTAGCCAGGTGGAATCACTGTCGAGCGAGCTCGACCAATCTCCGTATGGACTATTGGACGATTATCCCGGACAATGCTACCCTGTTGATATTCTGCCCGCAATCGCTGCAATCCGGCGGGCAGACACGGTTTTGGGCACCGACCATGCTGATTTTGCCGCCCGTGCGATTCGCGGTTTTCAAGAGACGCGCCTCGACAAAGATACGGACCTGCCCGCCTATTTCGTCGATTCAAAGACAGGACAAGCCAAAGACATCGCTCGCGGCGTAGGATTGTCATTCATGCTTATCTGGGCACCCGAATTGTGGCCGGAAACCGCCCGCGAATGGTATGCCAAATATGAGGAGCAGTTTTGGCAACAGGGGCGATGGTTGGCCGGGTTTAGGGAGTATCCAAAGGATGTCGATGTGGGATGGTTTGCATTAGACGACGTGGATGCCGGACCCGTCGTAGGTGGCTATGGAGCTGCAGCAAGTGCCTTCGGTATCGGGGCTGCAAGGGCTATGGGACGTTTTGACCATGCATATACGCTTGCTGGGCAAGCTATAGTCGGCTCGTGGCCATTGCCGAATGGGACACTGCTGGGGCCTC
>Ga0315537_1002256_pt1 | contig 14802 bp, 13 predicted proteins | sample SalMarSW160270MG_FD_203091 | JGI IMG/M metagenome (GOLD analysis project Ga0315537, IMG submission 203091) | Salt marsh sediment microbial communities from the Plum Island Ecosystem LTER, Massachusetts, United States - Salt Marsh Sediment SW1602-70 ... | reverse complement strand
CGGCTTTACACTGATAGATACGCCGATATTCACCACCATCGCGGGCGAAGAGGTCGGCTCATTATTCCAGGCCGATTATTTCGGCGAGCCGATTCACCTGACCCAGACCGGCCAATTGTACCTCGAAGCCGCGGCGATGAGTTTTGGGAAGGTATATTGCTTCGGCCCGACGTTCCGCGCCGAACGCAGCAAGACCCGTCGGCACCTGACCGAGTTCTGGATGGTCGAGCCGGAAATCGCATTTGTTGACCTTGACGGCCTATTGGAAACGGCTGAGAACTTCGTCTCATTCATTATTGCCCAGGTACTTGAAAAGAACCGCAGCGAGCTTGAAACATTAGGGGCCGACATCCCTTCATTAGAAAAGATAAAGCCGCCCTTCTATCGCCTCACCTATACCGAGGTCGGCGACATACTGACCAGCGACAAGGCAAAGAACTTCCTTGCTGCTCAGTTGACCGACTTGCAGGCCGAAAAACAGAGAATCGAAAACCGAATCGTCGAACTCGAAGCACAACAACAGGAACCGAAACTGAAACAATGGAAGAAGGACAAGATAGCAGCCGAGCTTATCGAATTGCGTTCGGGCCTTGCCGAAGTCGATACGAAGATAGAGAACAATCCCAAACACGCGCAGCTCGCCGCCGAGTTTCAGTGGGGAAAAGACCTCGGCGGCTCAGATGAGACCATCATTTCACAGATGCACGACAAGCCTGTTTTTGTCACCCACTATCCGAAACAGGCCAAGGCATTTTACATGAAGACCGACCCTGAAAATAACAAGGTTGTCCGGAATTTCGACTTATTGGCGCCGGCGGGGTTCGGCGAAATCATAGGAGGCTCCATGCGTGAGGATGATTACGATACGCTGTTGACGAGAATCAGGGAACAAAACCTTACGCCGGAAAATTATTCCTGGTATCTCGACCTGCGCAAATACGGTTCGGTGCCCCATGGGGGCTTCGGCCTGGGAGTCGAGCGGACGGTAGCGTGGCTCACCGGCGAAAGACACATCCGGCAGTGCATCGCCTTTCCGCGCATGATGGACAAAGTTTATATCTGAACAAACGACTATAATCAAATGTGCGCATTCAATAAAGAACGAATCGATAAGCTAATAAAAAGCGGTCGTTTTATTTCAGGAATCCATAATTACTGTGACCGCTGGTGTGAGAGATGCCGGTTTACAGCCAAATGTATGAATTACGAATTGTCCGAAGACCACTTCGATACCCCCGAAAGCAAAGACATAGAAAACCAGAAATTCTGGGACAAGCTGCACGAGGTCTTTTCAGTCACCCTGCAAATGGTCAAAGAGCACGCCGAAGAAATGGGCATCGACCTTGATGATATCGACCACGAAGAGATTGAACGAGAACGACGTCAAATAGACGCTAAAGCCCAAAGTCATCCATGCTCAAAAGCGGCAAAGGAATACGCGGCTCGCGTTAAAAACTGGCTTGAAACTTCGCAGGGCCTGCTCGAAGAAAAACAACACCAGTTGCAGAGCAGTCTGGAGATGGCCCTACCGGGTTGTGACTCGTTGGGCGAGGCCAGGAACATATCGGACGCAATCGAAGTGATACAATGGTACCAGCACTTCATATACGTCAAACTGACCCGTGCATTGCACGGCCTGTTTCGCAGGGACGAAGATGATATCGAAATGTATGACGCCAATGGTTCAGCAAAGGTGGCTCTTGAAGCGATAGACCGTTCTATCAGTGCCTGGGGCCGCTTGCTCGAACACTTCCCGGAACACGAGGGGAAATTATTGTCGATTCTGGTCGATTTACAACGGCTTGGCACAACCACCGAGAATACCTTTCCGGACGCCCGCGCCTTCATCCGGCCTGGTCTTGATGAATAGATGCCAGCAACGCCGCCGGGAATCATCAAGCCGCCGTTCAGACGTCGCCAACGTCCGCTAATATAAGCTCAAGACAGCACCCCTTTTTGCCGATTCTTACGTGGACGACACAAGGCTTCTTATTTCCGGTTTTAAAAGGCGAGTCACTGGCTGATTCCTGATACACAATGCGAGAAAGATTCCAGAGAGTACACTGCATATTGAACCTCACAGGCAGTCTGCTGCTCGTCCTGTCGGCCCTGCTGCTGATACCGCTTGTATTCGTATCACTGAACTGGCACAGTGACACCGAGAGCTGGAGAACACTTCTTGCATTCGTGGTGCCGGCGGCAGGTTCGCTGCTGCTCGGATTCCTGCTGATGCGGCTGTTCAGGCCCAAGCCGCTCGATACGACAGGCTCTATGCTGCTGTGCGCGATAAGCTGGCTGGTCGCATCCGGCATAGGGGCCGTACCTTTCGTCATCGGCCTGGGCCAGGGCTATCTGAATTCCTACTTCGAGGCGATGAGCGGCTTTACCACCACCGGAATCACCGTATTTTCAAACCTCGACGCTATGCCTCAGAGTATTCTCTTCTGGCGGTCGTTGACACAGTGGCTCGGCGGCATCGGTATATTGTCTTTCTTCCTGGTGGTCACCTACGGCAGCGGAGCACATCATCTGTTCGGTGCCGAAAGTCACAAAATCTCATCCGGTCGGCCGAGGCCGGGGCTGTTCAGCACACTCAAACTCCTGTGGCTCATATACACGCTGTTTACCGTGCTTGCCGCAACAGCTTATGCACTGGAAAAAATGCCGATATTCGACTCGATATGTCACGCACTTACCACACTTTCGACAGGCGGCTATTCACCACATGACGCCAGCATCGAGTTTTATCGCCAGGCCGGCCATCCACATTATAAGATAATTGAATACACCGTGACTTTCTTCATGATGCTCGGCGGAATCAATTTCCTCGTCCACTATCGGGTGCTGACCGGTGACATCAGGGCGCTCTGGGACAACATCGAGGTCAGATACTGGTGGCGAATGATACTGGCCTTTACGGGCATAATAATTATAGACCATATGCATAAGAGCGGCGCCCTGGCTCAGTTATTCACTAAAGGCGGCCAAATGACTCTGGCTGAGTTCGAGGAGATTTTTCGGACAACTATATTTCAGGTCATCGGCATCCTGACGACCACCGGATTCGGCACAAAAGACATTGGAGGCGACTTCTTCGGCGCGGTATCAAAGCAATTGTTCCTGATAATGATGGTAATAGGCGGCTGTGTAGGCTCGACGGGCGGCGGCTTCAAGGTGCTGCGGGTAGCCATCCTGAACCGTCTTATGATGCGGGAGCTGTTCAAAATCAGAACTTCACCCAGGGCCGTCTCCCCTTTGACAATTGACAATAAGCCGGTGCCTGCCGACGAGGTCCACAGGGTTTCGGCATTGTTTTTTACCTGGATTGTGTTTCTGCTTGTCGGCGGCGCCGTCACGGCCCTGTTCAGCAGACACGGGCCGTGGGAATCGCTGTCGGGTATGTTCTCGGCACTGGGTAATATCGGACCCTGCTATATCTCGGTCCAACAAATGATAGAAATCAGCCCGGTAGTCAAGATTACTTATATAATCGGAATGCTGGCAGGCAGGCTGGAGATTCTGCCTGTATTGCTTTTGTTCTCTCGCAGGAGCTGGAGATAAAGAAACAGTCCCTTAAATTTTGGAGGTCCCAAAGATGTATATAGTAGTGGCAGGCGGCGGAATGGTCGGCGGCGGCTTAATCAAGACGCTGCTCGAAAACAAGCATGACGTCGTACTCATCGAACAAAACAAAGAGCTGTGCGAAAAGATGTACGCCGAAACCGGAGTGGTTGCTGTCTGCGGCAGTGCCAGCCAGATAGAAATACTCAAAGACGCGAAAATCGAAAAGGCCGACGTATTCGTAGCGGCAACCGGCAGCGACCCTCACAATCTGGCCGCCGCAATCATGGCGAAAAGCTTCAACGTGCCCAGGGTCATCGTCCGCATGCGCGACACAGCTTATGAAAACGCCTATAAGGTCGCCGGCGTCACTACCATTATCGCCGTAACGGATTTGATGGTCAACCAGATGATTATCGAAATCGAGCAGCCCGAGGTGCAGAAGATTGCCACAATCGGCAGCGGCAAAGCCGACATCTTTCGGGTGGTCGTACCGCAGGGCGCAAAAGTAGCCGGCAAAACCGTCAGGGATATAACCACCAATAAGAAATTTCCCTCGGCGTGCACCTTCCTGGCGGTATATAATAAGCAAAACGACGAGTTCACTATTCCGCGGGGCGACCGCATGATTAGCCAGGGCGACGAACTGTTCCTGGTATCTGCCGCTGAGAATATTAAAGAAGCCGCCGACTTTCTGGCCGGATGAATCAAAGGAACTATTTCTTCCTATCCGCCCGAACTTAATGTACAAATCTGCGCATGGAAGACTGGACGATTAAGAGGCTGCTCGACTGGATTACAGAGTTCTTCACACAAAAAGCCGTTGACAGCCCCCGGCTCAGCGCCGAATTACTTCTCTCACACGTGCTCGGTCTAAAACGAATCGAGCTCTACACCAATTTTGACAAGCTGGTAGTCAAACCACAATTAGACCGGCTCCGCCAGCTCGTCAGGCGTGCGGGCGAGAATGAACCTTTAGCATATCTTACAGGCAGGTGCGAGTTTTATTCGCTCGAATTCGCGGTTACACGCGACTGTCTTATTCCCCGGCCGGAAACCGAACTGCTCGTAGAGCGGGCTATTGAGTTTCTAAGGGGCCGTACCGGTAAACAGCTCGTTTGCGATTTGTGTACAGGTTCCGGCTGCATCGCCGTTGCCGTCGCAAAGAACGTCGCTGACGTTGATGTGCTCGCAACCGATATATCGGACGCCGCCCTGCAGGTGGCCATGCAGAACGCACAAAGACACGCAGTTGCCGAGCGGATAAGATTTCTCCACGGCGACCTTCTTGAGCCGCTCATACCCGAGCTGGACAAATGCAGGTTCGACCTTATAGTCTGCAACCCTCCTTACGTGACCAGCAGCGAATACGAAACACTCGAACGCAATGTAAAAGACTATGAACCGGCCGCGGCACTGATGGGCGGAGCGGACGGCCTTGACGTATATCGAAGAATCTGCGAGAAGGCCGAACAGTTCCTGAAACCTGACGCCGCCTTAATGCTTGAAATCGGATATGCTCAAGGACAAAACGTAAAGGAGCTGCTTGAGCAGACACATCTGTTCGCGGACATCGTGATAGAAAAAGACTTACAGGACAACGATAGAATCGTTATTGCACGCAGGAAATGTGTCACTAACCAATAAAGGCCGACACACTAAGCCCACATCAAAAAGTGCCGAACTGTTCGGAAACGTCCCCACAACAGATACCATAGTAATTTACTTCTTAAATTTTTTTGGAAAACCCTGCTCGGAACAGGGAATTGCAAGTGACTTATTTTCATAACATTTACAACACCGGCAAAAAAAATGTCACGAGGGACAGGCAAAAAAACAAAAAAACGCTTGATTTTTACGCGCGTTATCGGCAAAATGTAAGTACATGAGAGTTTGAGTCCGGCGAAGCTCAGGGTGGAGAAAACTTCGTAGTGGACGAAGGCTCAAGAAGGAGTGAGTGTAATATAGAGGCAACGATGAAAGAGGAGGACGTGATGAGGAGTTTCATATCTTTGGCTGCACTTCTTGGCTGTTTGTTATTCTGCCTTTTAATTTCAACCACATTTGCCCATGACGGAGAATGGGGCGACGAAGATAACCCCATAGAAATCGATTGGATAGGCTCTGTATCTGAAGTGAATCTGGTGCACAACGACGCCGACCCGTGGAAGGGCTGGGCAAAGATGTGGGTGAAGAACATGTGCAACTACGGCGAGGATTGGGGAGATTTTCATCTGAAACTCAAGGGGTGGGATTACGATCATGACAACGTGAATTTCATCATCGATGAGGACCACATGCCTGAGGTGTGGGCATATTCCTACACCGGCGGGTGGAGAGAAATCACGGACATAGATGTGAGCATTTCGCCGGACGGCTCACAAATGGACCTGGAATTCTATGACGACCCCATCCTTGTCGGTGAGAAAGCGTGGATAAATGTATGGACAGATAACACATATTGGAATTACTTGTGCCCGACTTTCTATATAAAGGCGTATCCTACGGAGGTTCCTGAACCGGCAACAATAGCACTGCTTGGATTGGGTGCCGTGGTGTTATTCAGAAAACGCAGATAAACATTTGGAATGAGGGTGATATGAAGGGGCTCAGGCAAAATTGTCTGAGCTTTTTCTTTTTCACGCTTACTTGTCTGTACTTCGGAAGACCCTCAGAAGGTCATCAAAACACGCAGGTCATAACCTTTCAGTTTATCTCGGCCGTGAAGGTCGGAAAGCTCGATGAGAAAAGCTATGGCCTCAATTTCTCCGCCGAGTCTTTCGATAAGCTCACATGCGGCGGCCATTGTGCCGCCCGTAGCAAGAAGGTCATCGACCATCAGGACTCTTGAGCCCCTCTCAAAGGCATCTTTATGAACCTCAAGTGTGTCCTGACCGTACTCCAAATCGTAAGTTACCGACTCGGTCGCGCCGGGCAGCTTGCCCTTCTTTCTTATCGGTATAAAACCAGCCCCTAACTCTACAGCGACCGCCGAACCAAATATGAATCCCCGGGCCTCAACCGCCGCGACACAATCGACCCCGGCATCTTCAAAGCCGCTGCACAATTGCCTGATAGCGGCTGCAAAGGCCTTCGAATCCGCCAGCAGCGGTGTAATGTCCCTGAAAAGAATCCCTTTTTTCGGCCAATCGGGTATCCGGCGAATGTACTTGTGAAGGTCAACCTGCCCAGCTTTCATACCAACTGTCCCAAAGCAATAAATTACAAACTTCGATAGTCAGAACGCCGGTTTACATAATAAAGAGGAAAAAACGAAATGCAAGGCTCAATCGGCGGGCCCGAAAGCAGCTATTCATTCATATATTCGTACAGCCGCGTCAGCGCCTGACGTTGTATCTGCCGTATTCTCTCCCGTGTTAGTCCCAGCTTTTTGCCGATTTCCTTGAGGCCCAAGGGTTCTTTTCCATCCAGGCCGTAATGCATTTTCAGCACATTCGCCTCTCTTTCGTCGATGGTGTCGAGCAATCGCAAAGCCTTGTGCTGCTCTTCACGAGCAACCATATTGTCTTCCGGCTGGGCCGCACTTTTATCATGCAGCGCCGCTTCAAGCAGCAGGTCATCTTCCAGGCTGTCATCTCCGTTAGTGTCCTTGACCGTACTTATCATATTGACAACCTGCTCTATTACTCTGGCCTTTTTCAGCGGCAGATTCATGATACCAGCCATCTCCTCAGCGCGAGGCCTTCGCCCCAGACTCACCTCAAGCTCTGCCGCGGTATGCCGCCACTGGTTAATCAGAGCAACCATATAGGTCGGCACATGCATCGGCTGAACATTATTCAACAAGGCGAGCTTAATGCTTTGTTTTATCCACCAGGCTGCATAAGTGCTGAATCGAGTACCGCGTAAAGGGTCAAAGTAATCCACGGCTCTTATCAATCCAAGATTGCCTTCTTCGATGAGGTCGCCCAGACTCATTCCCCTGCCGACAAATTTCTTTGCGATGTTAACGACAAGCCGCAGATTGCTGCGGACAAACTGTTCGCGTGCCCACGGGTCGTTCTGCTCAATTACCCTCCGGCCGAGCTCCCTTTCCTGCTCCACCGTAAGCAGCGGCGCTTCATCAATCTGCTTTAGGTACTCTTTTATAGTGACGTCGAATACTATGTTGCCCTCCTGCCCAGAGGCGTGCCCGTCGGTTCGCACCGCAAAGGCCAATAAAGTCGGTACTCATCCAAAGTCGCCTGACCGCCAATAGAGGAATACACGGTCGTACAGGAACTATCGGTTGAAAAAGGTCCTGGGTTTAGCATGCAATACGGCGGGCTTGATGACGCCCCCCGGATGTAACTCCCTGTCAATAAAGGGCTTATAAATCAAGCGTCCCGGAGAGGATGACTACAGATGGTATAAAACAAAGCCGCCGAACTGCATATTGCAGTTCGGCGGCCAATAAATTCAGTGTTAATGGACTAAACAGGGCTTATGCTTCATCGTCCTGTTGCTTTGTATCTTCGGTCGTTTCCTGTGATTAGTCCTCTTCTTTGACTTCTTCGGATGTGGTCTGGTCGCTCTGGGGCGCAGCCATGTCGGTCACATGCTCGTCGGAAAGAACGGTCTGCACGGCAACGGGTTTTTCACTTTCGCCCTTTTCCGCCGTCTGCTCCTCCGCTGCCCACTGGGCCCTTCGCAGTGACAAACCGATTTTGCGGCTGTCGGTGTCAACTTTAAGAATTTTGACTTCTACCTGGTCGCCCGGCTTAACGACATCCTGTGGACTATCTATCTTATGGTCAGCCAATTCCGAAATGTGCAGTAAGCCTTCAAGTTCCGGCTCGAGCTCTACAAAAGCCCCGAAGTTTGTCAGTTTTGTGACCTTGCCTTTTATAATCTGCCCCGGTATATACCTTTCGGGTATTGCGTGTAGCCATGGGTCCTCCGTCAACTGTTTTATGCCCAGCGAAATCCTCTGCTTGTTCTCGTCAACATCGAGGACCACACACTTGACCTGCTGGTCTTTCTCCATAGCTTCGCTCGGATGGTTATACTTTCTCGTCCAGCTCAGGTCCGAAATGTGCACCATGCCGTCGATGCCCTCTTCAATCTCCAGAAATGCGCCGAAGTTGGTAAAGCTGTGCACCTTGGCCGAAACAATCGTTCCGGGCGGGTACTTCTGCGAGGCGACGGCCCAGGGGTTGGTTTCGGTCTGCTTAAGGCCGAGAGAAATTTCCTGCTTTTCCTTATTCACGTTAAGAACGACCACTTGGATTTCGTCGCCAAGGTTGAGCATTTCGTTGGGGTGATTGAGCCGTTTAGTCCAGCTCATCTCGCTTATATGAACCAGACCTTCTATGCCGTCCTCCAGCCTTACAAACACACCGTAGTTCATCACATTGACAACCTTGCCACTGACCCTGGCCTCAATCGGATATTTCTCCTCGACGCTTTCCCACGGGCTCGGCGTTTTCTGTTTCAGACCCAGTGAGATTTTTTCATTCTCCTTATCGACACCTATAACCATGCATTCGAGCTCCTGGTCCAGTTTGACGACCTCAGACGGGTGTGAAATTCTGCCCCAGCTCAGGTCGCTGATATGCAGCAGCCCGTCCAGCCCTCCGAGGTCAACAAACACGCCGAAGTCGGCGATATTTTTCACCACACCCTTCCTGAGCTGGCCCACTTCAATCTCAGCAAGCAGTTTCTCTTTGCTGTTTTGCCTCTGTTCCTCAATGAGCTTTCGCCTGGAGATAACGATGTTGTGGCCCTCGATATCAATCTTGAGAATCTTACACTTGACCTCTTTGCCTATGAACCTGCTTATGTCACCGGGCTTTCTGATATCCACCTGTGAGGCCGGCAGAAAAACCGGAACTCCGATATCCACCAGCAGCCCGCCTTTGATGCGTCTGATAACCCTGCCGGTAACTACGTCTCCTTCCTTCTTGGTCTCAATGATGCGCTCCCAGCCTCTGATTCGGTCTGCTTTGCGCTTGTTGAGCAGGATAAGACCTTCGCCCGAATCGGTGTCCTCCAGTAACACCTCGATTTCCTTGCCGCGCACAATCTCCTCAGGATAATCGAACTCACCGGCATCAATGATACCTTCGCTTTTCAGCCCAACTTCAACAATCACGTCATTGCCGATTTGCGATACGACTCTACCCTTGAGGATTGTTCCGGGCAGCCTTGAATCCACCTTATGCTGCAGCACATCCTCCAGATATTGGGTCTCGGCCTGGCCGAACATCTCAGCCACCTGTTTGTCAAGCTCCTCCTCCGACAGCCCTAATTTGTTTACTAAGTTTCGATCTACCATAAAATTTCAATTCCTCTGCGGTGTTTGTCTCCGACTTGACGGCGCCCCACATTTACGCTGAAAAGCCGCCGTGCCCCACGGCACGGACTCTTGGTTAAGGTTAATAAAAAACACATTGGCCAACGCAGCCAATGCTCATTCAGCACCAATCCATTCACCCTGAACCTACTCGGCATCCGATTCAAAGGCTTCGAGTTTCTCGACAAACTCAGATATTATCCATTCAGGCGTAGAGGCCCCTGCGGTAACTCCCGCAGTTTTCTTGCCGGGCTTCGACGAGCTCAGTTGAGTCGCGAGCTCACTTTTATCAAATTCGTTCCAGTTTTGCAAATGGTACGTCCGGCTATTATACCGCCGACAGAGTTCAGCCAGCTTACGAGTGTTAGCACTGTCCAGTCCGCCAAGAACGAACATTATATCCACTTTCCTGCACAATTCCATTGCCGATTGCTGCCTTTTTACGGCTTCTCTGCACAGTGTGTTTATCGCCTTGAGCCTTGAGAAGCCGCGACGGCAGATGGCGGATAACATTCGGGCAAAGTACTCCGGGCTCTGCGTGGTCTGACAGATTACACCCAGGCTGCCGTCAACGGGCAGCTTTTCCAGGTCATTCTCATCCGCTACTACGGTGGCGTGGTTGACACAGCCCACCACCGCCCTGACTTCAGGATGGTCCTTGTTTCCCATTACCACCAGTGTATAGCCCTCTTTTTCCAGCTCAGAAGCGATTTTCTGAACCCGCTTGACCAGCACACAGGTAGCGTCAATAATGTTCAGTCCTTTGGCTTTGAGTTTTTCAATCTGGGCCGGGGCCGCACCGTGCGAGCGTACCAGCACAGTACCGCAATGTATATCTTCGATATCATCAACCGTGTGAAGTCCCATGGCCGACAGCTTGTTCACTACATCATTGTTATGAATAATGGGACCAAGACTGAAGACCTCATTTTCCCTTCGCAGCACTTCTTCGGCAAGATTTATCGCGTTTTTAACGCCGGCGCAAAGACCGCATTTCCCCGCAACAAATACCTTCATTGCTTTGCGTCTCCTTCCGCCTGACCGACCGGACTGTCCTGATACTCATACACCCGGCGCCCAAATCTCATTCTGCAATCATTCAGCATTCGGCGCATGGTATTCGTCACATAAGCTGCCAACTGCTCATCGCTCATCCGTGCCGCTTCCTGCGGCTCGATTTGTTTACCGTACCAGACCCATATATGCTGCCACGGCAAGAAAAACTTTTTTTCCCTCGGCCAGCACTGAAACGCGCCGTCTATCACCACCGGTATGATAGGAGCATCGGCTTTCCTGCTCAGAAACGAGAAACCCGGCCGAAGTGCTGCAATCCTGCCGTCTGAAGTCCTGGTTGCTTCCGGAAACAGACACAATCCGAATCCCTCCCGCAACGAGGCAATCATTCGTTTTACGGCAGTCAAATCCGCCGCTGCCCGCCGAACCGGTATGGCCCCCACCGAGGCAATAATACTCCTAAACGCCCAGCTTCGAAACAGGCTGTCACGAGCCACATAAACCAGTTGTCGCCGCAGAGGTGCACCGCAAAAAATCGGGTCAAGGTAACTTTGATGATTGCTTACAAGCAAAAACGGTCCCTTGCGTGGTATATTTTCCTGGCCGTTCAGATGCATCCTGAAAAACACCACGCAGAACATCCTGCAGGTCCACAGGGCAAATACGTACCAGCCGCGTTTGATGTACTTCATTAACATGAGTCCCTCACACGAGAAACAAGCAACTCGACCACCTGTTCAAGACTCAATTCCGTTGTATCTATCAACATCGCATCCTCGGCAGCCTTAAGCGGACCCTCAGCCCGCTGACTATCCTTGGCATCGCGCTGTTCTATCGATTTTACCAGAACGTCCAAAGTAATATCCGCCGCCCCCTTTAATTCCTGCATCCGGCGACGCGCTCTGGTCTCAATATCAGCGGTCAAAAAGAATTTCACATCGGCGTCGGGAAAAGCGACTGTCCCCTGGTCGCGCCCTTCTGTTACCACTTTTTCATGCGCCGCGGCGAAATCCCTCTGCATCCGAACCAGCCCGGAGCGAATCTTCGGCGCCGCTGCAATATAACGTGAATTTTCCGTCACAGCTTGCCGTCGTATCTGCTCGGTAACATCAACACCGTCAACAAACACACTCATCTTGTCGGCATCCGCCCTGAAGTCAAACTTCGTTTTTTCCAGTACATCGAGCAGCTTCCACTCATCCGAAAGTTCGATTCCCTTCTGCATGGCCGCAAGGGTAACGGCTCTGTACATAGCTCCCGTATCCAGAAATGCCGCTCCAAGCCTCTGCGCCAGCAGCCTCGCTGCGGTACTCTTGCCGCTGGCCGCAGGACCGTCAATTGTAACCACCAGAGACGCCATCATTTATTATCCTCGGTTTTCGACGAGTATCGAGAATCCACCCTGACAACCACTATGCTCGTATCGTCAATCTGCTTCGAAAGCCCCACAAATCGCCGACGATAGCCGAGTATATTGTGCATCATAATAGCCGCAGGCTCATGGGCAAACTTTTTGGCGGCGTTGAGCATCCGCTCCCGACCCCAGAACTCGCCCTGGAAATTCACCGCGTCGGTTAAACCATCTGTCGAAAATAGCAGGGTATCCGCGTCTGCAAGCGTTACCGACCCGACATCGTATTCGGCTTCTTTCTCGACACCCAAAACAAGGCCGCCCGTGTTAAGCTCACTGACCCGGCCCTGCCTGATGAGCAGTGTGGGTTCATGTCCGCAGTTACAGTAAGTCATTTCCATCCGCTCAATGTCTATCAAGGCGTAAAACAGCGAAACAAACTCGCCGGGCGTAGTTTCTATACAGGCCACCCGATTAAGCCGCTCAATAGTCGGTTTAATCAGACCGGCTCCCCCGACATCAGCGTAGGCCCTGACCGCCCCGCGGAACATGCTCGTCATTATTGCCGCGGGAATACCTTTTCCTATGACATCGGCTATGGCTACGACAAGATGACTGTCCGACAGCTTAATAAAATCATACAGGTCGCCGCCCACATCGAAGCAGGGGATATAAGCCGCCGCTATCTCCAGACCCTGTATCTGCGGCGCCTTTTCGGGAATCATTCGACGCTGGATTACACCGGCCAGCCGCATCTGCTCGTGCATCCGCGCCCCTTCAATCGCCCTTGCATACAGCCTTGCGTTCGTAATTGCCACCGCACACTGCGACGCAACCGCACGGGCAAGCTTGATGTCATCTTCATAAAAATTCTTGGGCCGCGGGCTGTACAAACGCAGAACCCCGATATCCCTGCCCCTGAACTGCATAGCGACGGTAAGCTGGCTGACCAGACCTTCTTCAGTAGCCGCCTGGCGATACCTGACCCGGCCGTCAACGCGCATATCATCCAGTATCACCGCCTCACCGGCAAACGCAGCTTTGATAACCGGGTCTTCTTTGGACACTACGCCTTTGTTGCGATACTCCTCACTGAGTCCGTAAGTGCTGCGCATCTCAAGGTCGCCCGTCTGAAGGTCAAGAAGCCGAATCGAACAGGCCTTGACGTTCGTAATCTTCACCGCCGCTTCAGCCAGCCGGTCGAGCACCTCCTGCAGCGAGAACTCTCCCGCCACCAGGGTCGTCAACTCGTATATCTGCTCGTCACGTTCTAATTGTTCTTTACTTGTTCTTGCCATAACAAGCCCAAACAAGACAAAAGCAGGTATTATAATAAAATCACCCCTTTTTGCGAACAGTTAAATATATTTACCCCCGCGTATTGGTTTGGAACAAACCAGCGGGGGTTGACGTCGTTAAATTTAGCCCCGCAATTTATTGCGGGGTTTTTAGCTCCTTGCACTGCAAGGGCTTTTCTTTTTACCCTGCATCGCAGGGGGTTATTGCCTGCCCCTGCATGTTGTAAGCAGGGGTCATACCTGCGAACGCAGGTATCCATTTTGAGTATCAAGCATCGAGCATCTAGTATCGAGAACGTTTAGCAGTCGCCGTACCGGCGACTTTTCTCTGAAATCTCAAATCTTAAATTTTAAATTTTCTTTGCTTTAGCAGGGGCCAAGAGGATGTTGTTATTTTTTAGCAGTCGCCGGAACGGCGACTTTTTTAGTTAGTGTTTACCACGGTGTAGTTGGAAACGAAGACGGGTCGTTTCATTTATTGGGGGGTCAATGATTTACACAATGATATGGTCAATATCAAGAACCGTCGGTTTCCCATCACCGTCTATATCTCCGGCATTAAGCGTCCCGGCACACTCGTGGCAGTTATAAATCGTTTTGAGATACTTCTTCTCCAACAGTACCGGTATCATATCGTAATATTTCTTCTCCCCCTGCCGAATCTGCCGGTAAAACTCATACAGGCCTTTTGTCCCTTTCATACTGTTACACGCCCTGCACGCCCACACCTGGTTATGTATCCCCTGTATCGCATCGCACGTTTCGCACCCCGGCCGTATCCTCAAAGACTTAGGCACAATATGCTCCCGCGCCAGTCCCTCCGTACTGCCGCAGTAGGCGCATCTTTTCTCCGCCTCGACCAACTGCCAGTCCTCCCGCATAATGTCCGACCACGACATCTTCCCGCTCTTCAAATCCTGGTAGGTCTTATTGATAAATCCGAAGTGTTCTCTTTTGGCTTCTTCGCCTAGCGCTCGTTTACCAATAATCTTGGCGTATTGGTAGTAAATTATATCTCTTACTGTTTTTGCTCCTCTAATCGGCATTCTTATCCTTCCTAAATTTTCACTCCCATCAACGTCATTGCGAGGCCGAAGGCCGCGGCAATCTAACCAAGTCATTCTGCCCCTGAGAGAATCTAAGGGGAAGAATCTATTTTATTTACCCCCCAAGCCAGCTTGGGGGGTACGTCTTTGCGATTACCTTCGCTCATTTGTAAAAAATCTCATCCCGATTAATCGGGATTCCGCATCTTTGCTTTTTAATTTTTACTTTTTACTTTG
>Ga0315537_1002253_pt1 | contig 14806 bp, 11 predicted proteins | sample SalMarSW160270MG_FD_203091 | JGI IMG/M metagenome (GOLD analysis project Ga0315537, IMG submission 203091) | Salt marsh sediment microbial communities from the Plum Island Ecosystem LTER, Massachusetts, United States - Salt Marsh Sediment SW1602-70 ... | reverse complement strand
TTGATAACAGTCCAATATTTTCGAAATCATCTTTATTAAGTATATGGTACTCGAAATGGTATCCGTAGCTTTTATTAAGATCTTTTTTAAATACCGATTTAAAATCATCCTGGTATGCCGAGGGAATGGCATAATTGCACACGCATATCTTGACGCCCTTTTCCAACAGGGGCAGTATATACTGCCAGGTCCTGATACCTGTTCCGTATACTTTTCTATCATTCTCAAACGGCAGGGGGCTCATTCCCAGTATAAGTACCTTTTTCATATTAAATAAAAGTCACTATAAATTTAATATATTTTTATTTTAACGGCTTTATCTATATAATTAAAACTGTAAAACAAAATTGTTTTAATGAATATATTTTACTTTTTTGTTTTTTTTTAATTATAATTGTACTAATAAAAAATTTATACTACCATAGCATAAACGTAGCAATATTAAAGGCAATTTATTTTTTATGAAAGTTATATTAATAATACTTCTAATTCTATTTTTAGCAATAACTTCCCTATTCGGAATCACCATAATCAACAGAAATAAAGATATTGATTATGAAGATGAAGGCAGCCTTGCGGCAGAAGAAAAAATTGAAGATGGCAAGACAACTGCTCCTGATTCAGAAGTAAAAACAATAGATGAAGCTGAAGGAGTATTTAAACCTGATATGAACAACATAGGAGCAAACGATGAAGAAAGCAAGGAAACAGAAGACGAACAGACTGATTTAAACTCAGAGGATAACACAACTCTGGAAACTCAACAGAATGGTGAAGAAGAAACTGAAGATGAAGAAAGTGAAGAGACAGCAGAAGAAGAAGCTGAAGAAGAGAAAGAGATAATAGAAGATAATACAGTCAGAGTTTTTTTAGATGGAGACATGGAAAATGGTATATATCTGGGTGAAACAACATGCGGCAAGGAATCTACAGAAGCATATAACTTATATGGAGAAGAATTTAAAAATACAGGTTTTACTTTTACATGGAAAAATAATGGCACAGGCTTCCTTCCTGGCTCAACCCATTATATTTATATATATTTCTACATCACTGGGTCAGGATGGGACTATACAAGAGAAGAAATAAAACTGCCCGGCGAGAAAGAATGTGAAAGAGATATAGTAATATTTATAGACAAACCGCAGGATAAAGCCATAACCGAAAGTCTCCAGCAGGTTAACGGATGGGCTGTAGACTTAAGAAATGATGAAAGTCCGGGGATAGAAAAAATAGAGATCTATTTAAACGGACCAAAGGACTACGGCAAGTCCATAGGAGTTATAGATTACGGTCTTCTAAGATATGATGTTGCAGAGTTTTTGGAAAATCTGAATTACCTCAGAAGTGGTTTTAAGTTCGATGAGCTTATTGATCTTGAACCTGGATCCAAACATACACTGTTTATATATTCATACAGCTCAAAAGATAATTCATTTAATTATGAAAAAAGAGAGATCTACCTTTCAGGAATAAAGGAAGAAAAAGCAGTGATCAAAGCTCAGATCGACCAGGAAAAACTCTCCCAGGACGGCATAATTGAAATTACCGGCTGGGCTGCCGATAAAAAACTTATAGATGACTATCTAAAAGAAAAGCGAGAATCTGAAGATGAGACTTCTGAAAGTGAAGATGGATACAGCATAAAAAAAGTAGTATTTACCTCTGATAGAGATGGTAATAAAAATATCTACAGCATAAATATTAATGGTACAGGGATCACAAGGCTGACCAGTTATTCCGGAAGCGATTTTTATCCGGAAGCATCGCCTGATGGATATAAAATCGCTTATGCTTCAGATATCGGGGGTGTATGGCAGATAATGATAATGGACTGGGATGGGAAAAATAAAAAACAGATCACCCATAATAGTTTCCGCTGCGGTTATCCAAGCTGGTCCTTTGACGGTAAATATATATATTTTGAAGCCTATATTGATGGAGACTGGGAACTCTACAGGATAAACAGCAATGGAACAGGTCAAAAAAGATTGACTTTTAATTCTTCATATAACGACTGGCACCCGAACGGACATCCATTTAAATATGAAGTTATTTATGAATCAGGGGTTACCGGACAGGAAAATATTTATGTAATGAACCATGACGGCTCAAGAATCAGAAATATAACCAGTGGTGGCCCCAGAAGAAGAGTCCCCGATGTATCGAATAGTGGAAATAAAATAACCTATATGAGATACTCCGGAGATAACAGTGACATCTGGATTATGGACTACAGCGGACAAAACGAGACCAGGCTCACTTCTAATCCGGACTGGGACGGGCACCCGTCGTTTTCTCCCGATGATAAATACATCATTTATGATGAAAAAAAGAGTTCCAAAGAAGATCTGATTATAATAAACCTTGAAAGCGGAGTAAAAACAAATGTAACAAATTCTTCCAGTATTGATGAAGATCCAAGTTTCCTTTACAGGTAATGAGCGTATTTTTATCTAACCTGTAACCTGATGTTTGAACTTCCTATCCTTTGATACAAATCTCAACCTGACAGATGAACCTATGGAAATCCCCAGCCATAAAGACCATATAGAATTATTAGAGAAGAAATAATAAACAAGATCTGAAACAGTCAAGTTTGAATTAAAGAATTTAGTTACTATCAGATTAACAGCACCCGTACTATTGAGTATTAAACCAAGAGCAGGAATAAAACCCACTATTAAAAATACTTTTAGATCAAAATAATTCATCTTGGGTTTGGGTTTCATAGAAAGAATTATTAAAAGCCCGATCATAAAACCGAGTATAAAAACAATAAAATATCTCAGGAAAATTAAAAATCCGGCAGGTATATTATAAACAGCAAAGGCATTTAATATATTATCAAAGTAAGCAAAAGCAGTATAGTAGAAGATTATATTAATAAAGCTAAACACTGTTAGGAAAATTCTCATTTTCTCCCAGTCCTATAATTTTAATCAATATAAATGTAAAATAAATAATTAGATGTTAGCTTAAAAAGATATTAATTTCAATTAACCCTGTAATCTGTTATACTTTTAAACTCAAAAATATATTTTTAGTTCTAAAATTAAATAATTTAATTAACCTTTGGCCTTTAACATTCAAATAAAACTTTTGATATTTATGGATTGATAAAAATGAAAACAGTTACCACAATAATTATAATTCTATTTCTGACGGCGGTAAGCCTTTTTGGGATCATCGGCTTAAAATATATCGGGGTCAAAATATTTTCTGACACAGATACTTCTGAACCAGAACAGGATATTCCGATAATCGAAGAAGATCCGAGTATAAAAACCGAAGAAAATGCAGAGGAAGCTGAGGTTACAGCAGATCCGGAAGATATAAGTGAAATAGAAATATATCTTGATAGCAGCAGAGAAAGCGGCATCTTCTTGGGGAACGCAGTATATGGTATGACTTCTGAAGAATCTTTTATGATCTATGGCGAGGATTTCTCGGAATCAGGCTTTCTTCTGGCTGTTGATAATGAAGGCTACGTTTTCGAACCGGGTTCGACTCATTGCCTTTATATTTATACATTAATACCAGAATATGGATGGGACTATACCCGTAAAAAAATTACAATCCCCGGAGAGACAGTATATTCCGGGAATATACAGTTATCTATAGATGATCCCTCACAAAATGAGATTATAGTAGAAGATGATAAATCCAATATACGGGTATCCGGCTGGTCAGTAGACTTTGATTCTACAGGCAGTACGGGAATTGAAAGAATTGAAATATACTTAAACGGCCCCAAGAATTTCGGAAAATCTTTAGGCGAGGCAGACTATGGAATCGAAAGGCCGGATGTAGCCAACACATTTGGAAATGCAAATTATACTAATTCAGGTTATTCTCTTTATTTCGACGGAAACAAGCTCGAAGACGGAAGTGAAAATACCCTGTATGTTTATTCTTTCTCCGCTTCCGGGACTTATTCTCTGGGTATGAGGGATTTTAAAATAGAAGGTGAAAAGGTATTCAACACCATGATCTCAGTAGAAGATTATAAACTAGACGATCAGACAATAGAGATAAGAGGGTGGGCTATAAATAAAAACTGGGCCATTGAAGGTAAACCACGAAGCCTGGATATAGAATATTCTACAAAAAAAATAGTTTTTACTTCCGACAGGAACGGCAATGAAGATATATTCAGTATAAATCTGGATGGTTCCAAACTTGTACAGCTGACAGATCATAAGGGCAATGATAATTATCCGTCAGTATCTCCTGATGGAGAGAAGATCGCCTACACATCAGATATCAACGGCATCTGGCAGATAATGGTCATGAACTGTGATGGAACAGAAAAAACTCAGCTTACACAGAATCCATGGCGAAGCGGTTATCCTACCTGGTCTTTTGATGGAAGATTTATTTTCTTTGAAGTATATCAGGACGGTGACTGGGAAATATACAGGATAAACAGTGATGGAAGCAATATGAAACGATTGACCCTGAATCCGGGTATTAATGACTGGCATCCCTGCGGCCATCCGTTTCAATATAAATTAATCTATGAATCAGGAAACGTGAGAGATGAAGACTTATATATAATGGATTACAACGGTGACAATATTGAAAAAATCTCCGATATGGATATGAGAAAAAGAGTACCTGCTATTTCTGTTGATGGAAAAATAATCGTTTTTGCAGTTTATGAAGATGATAATTCTTATATATATACCATGGACGCAAATGGAGAAAACCTAAAGAATATAAGCGGCTCTCTTACAAAATGCAGCCACCCAAGTATTTCTCCTGATAATAACTATATAGCTTTCGAATGTATTACCGATGGACATGAAGAATTATATATTGTCAACCCAGATGGAACAGACCTTAACCGGTTGACCAATACCGCAGGCAATGACAGCGATCCTTTCTTTATGTATCAGATACATTAAAGATCTTCGAATTGGAATCTGACTTCCCCGACTCATTGACTGATATATGCTTGTACTCTCTTTTTGAGAAACTCACTCTTATCGATGTACCAATAGCAAAACCAAGCCACAAAGACCAGATCGTCTGCCTTGAGAAAAGATAGAATACCAGTTCACTTATTGTCTTATTGGAGTTAAATAAATTGTTTATTATATAATTGGTAATAGTGCCTTCTGACAGTATAAGAAATATAAATGGAATGATCCCTACCAATACTAAGTTTTTAAAACTGAAAGAGCTTCTACCCAGGTTCAAATCCAGCATAAACATTACAGTAAGGCCGATACAAAACCCTATTATCAAAAGTATAAATAACTTAAGATAATTAAAACCAGCTGATGATATATTCATTGCTCCAAAAAGCTCTAAGATATTATCAAAATAAGAATAAATCAGAAGATAAAAAAAAGTATTTATGAATGAAAATATAATTAAAAAGATCCTCAAGACTGCTCCTTATATTCTAACATTTAAATAATTTTTACTTTATAATCCATGACTTTAATTAAAAATAATACCATTTTGACAAATTAATTAAAACTTAATTTAAACTCCGACTACCGGATGTATGGAAACGGTTAAATAACCAAACCGATCAAGTACCTTGCTATTATTATATTAAATACTTAAAATCTCATAATGAAATAAAAAATATTAAAAATCTTGATCAAACTCTTAAGCTTGAATTTATAAATAAAAAGGAAAATTTAAAATTAAAATAATAAAAAAGAACAACAAAGGATTATTATTACTTACCTGCACCGTTTTAATAGCAATTCTTGCAGCCTGCTGTCATTCTTGTAATAACCCGACATTTGATCAGGAAAATAGTATAATCATACCAATGACGCCGTTTTCCGGCTCTACTTTAGAGCTGACTGATCTAAACGGGGGAGATATTTACCCCGGGGATATTATCATAGTAAAAGTGCATATCATTAATAACGGAGAAACCCAGGAAAACAATATAGAGGTAAAATTGATATTATCGGATTATTTTACAACTGATAATACAGATAGCTGGCAAATAGAATCTCTTGATGCCGGTGAGGAAAAATTTTTAAATACTGATATAGAAGTCAACAAAGATATCGCGTCAGATGTCACTGCCTGGTGTAAATTACAGATAGCTTCCGATAAAATAAAACCGTTTACACTCCCGGAATATAATGTACTCATTTACGGTGTTAAACCATTTGAAAGATATTTTATCCCCATAATAGGACTTCATACCGTAGAAGATGATATAGAAATACCTATTGAGCTGTCTACAGGCTATTTTGATTCTCTCTGCAGTACACTTAAGGATTATGGATTTGAAACCATCACCTTTACGGATCTTTTAAATCACCTTGATTACGGAAGGGTGCTGCCGGAAAAACCTGTTATCATAACCTCTGATGACGGATATCAGGATATCTATGCAAATGCTTTTCCAATCCTTAAAAAGTATGGCTACAGAATGACTGTTTTCTTAGTCACCGGTGCAATCGGAAATTCTGATAATGACAGAAAGATGAACACATCTTTTAATCCCAGAACCGACGTGGTAAGACCCATACTTATCTGGCCGGAGATCATTGAAATGTATGATTACGGTTGTGAATTTCAGTCCCACTCGGTCAATCATGTCAGGCTTGGCCTGGCTTCAGATGAAGAATTTCTGTATGAACTTACTCAATCTAAAAATGATATTGAATCCCATCTTGGAAACGAGGTTTTATTCTTTGCCTGGCCTTACGACAATAATTCTCCCGAGAAATGGTCTTTGATCCCCGAAGCAGGCTACCGGGGTGCGGTCAGATACGGAACCGGAATCGAAGACATCAGGACTATAAATCTTAATGATATAAAAAGGGTGGAATTTAACAGTTCTATCCCGCCTCAAAATTACGCCGGATATCTGGGACTTATTGATATTGCAATTGAAAACATAGTAGATTCATATCAGAAAAAAACCGGTGAAGAATTTACAGTCAGGTATATTATTAAAAATAATGACAGCCAGGATATCAAAATAAGTTCTCTGGAACTCGAGCTTCCCGGCAGTATAGAATTTGTAAGTGTCGAGCCAGGTGGATATATAGATCAGCTTCCTGGATTGAGTAATGGAATATATATGTGGGTCAGTGATCTGTATGAGATAAAAGATAAAGGCGAGATCGATCTAAAGTTGAGACTTAAGGCGCTAAATCCTGGAAGATGTACTATAAAATTCAGGATCACCACCAATTATGCATATATAGGAGGTGATGATATAGAATTAGAAGTAAGATGATAAAAAGCAAATTTTTTTATATCCTTTGTTGTTCTTGACTTTTTCATCTTTTCCAGTATTCTATTGATATTTTATTTTATCTTAAGAATTAAAATTTTGATTGAATAAGCTTCTAAAATATCCGATATGCCTATGAAAGATTTTTTAAAGAGGATTAAGAAACAGCAGAAAAAAATGGGAGAAGTTATAAAAAAAGTAAATATTTCTACTATTAAAAAAAATAAAAAATGGCTATTTATAATAATACCAGCAGTATTAATAATTGCTGCGGCAGTCGTGATCTGTTATTACTTTTTTATCTACCTCAAACCAAACTTTTCTGATCCTTCCTATAATTATATTTATTCGGATACATCCGAATACGTCGCCCCTGGAAGTGAAATATCATATAGTATAGATTTTAAAAATACTGGTAATAGGGCTGTTGACAGATTGGAGATAGATGTAGCCATACCTGAAAATACATCTTTTACTTCTTCAGATACTGAAATCACAACTAAGGACGGCGGAAATGTAATCGTCTTTAATTATAATACTGTCAAAACAGGGCAAGCCGGAAAAGTAAATTTCTTAGTGACCGCCGACAAGCCGCTTGACAACGGTATAAAAATAATCCTGGATAAGGTAAAATTTAATTATACTATCAAGGATAATAAATACAGCCAGGATATTGACTCCGGTTTTAATCATACTGTTCAAAGCAGTCCTGATTTCAGTGGTTTCAGCCTAAAAGCAGTTGATGAAAATGGCGGATATCTGCATATGGGTGATACCATAGAATATACCCTATCAGTAAAAAATAAAGGAGATATGAATGCAACCGGAGTTGAAATAAAAAGTACTCTATCGAAAAACATATCCATAATAGAAGAATCAATCACTGGTTCAGGTGATATCCAGGATAATACGGTGCTTTGGAGCCCAGATACTCTTAAGGTAAATAAATCTCATACCTTTAAATTTAAAGCAGTAGTCGATTATGACTTAACCGATGGAGAATTAATAGAAAACAACAGTACTATAAGTTGTGACCAGGGCGTCAAAGCGACAGATACTACCAGCGATCCGGTCACACTCCTGCCGGATTTTGCATCTTCGGAAATACTTTTAAGCGATGCCAATGGTGGTTATCTCTGGGCAGGTGATACCGTCAATATAAAAATAATAATAACCAATTCAGGAGAAAGAAAAGCCGACAGTTACAGTCTGGTCTGCCCCACTCCGCAAGGTGCTACCTATATCAGCAGATCAGGTACTCCGGAAGGCATCCGCTGGAGCGACGATATAAGAGGCCTTATATGGGATTTAAATGACCTTGATGTAGGTGAGAGCAAAGAAATCGATTACCAGATAAAAGTCAATGATGACTTATTCTATACCGGCGGAAATATAATCACTGATTTTAAAATAGAAAGTGATAATTTAGAAACTGAATTAGAACAGGCAAGTATCAGTGTAAAAAGACATATATATATGACCATAGTCGCAATGGGTGATTCCCTGATCGCAAAATCAGACTGGGTCCAAAGATTTGACCAGCTTATGGAAGCAAACTACCCTTATGCCGACTATAACACTATTCCAAGTGGAATATCAGGAGAAAGAGCTCCTCATGGCTTTGTAAGATTTGACAGCACTGTCGCCATATATAATCCTCAGATAATTATAATTGCATATGGTACCAATGATACCGGAACAGGAGTTAATAATTTTAGCGTCCACCTCGAAGGGATTGTAATGAAAGCAAGGAAACTTGGTGCGACAGTATTTTTAAACCTCATCGGACCTGTCTATTATCCCGGTAAGGATAGTTACCCTAAATATAATAATGAGATTATAAAAATCGCTAATAAATACTCTATTCCGGTTATTAATGTTCTTACTCCTCTTTCTCAAAATCCAGGCCATTACTTATATAACGATGGGATACATTATACCCCTGAAGGATCCGCAGTTGTAGCCCAGACCGTATTTAATAGTGTAACCCAGTACTTAGACGATTTCGGCAGCAGAAAATAAATGATATTCATAACCATATTTTATAGGCCCTGATAAGTTTAAGCCTGCGGTATAAGATGTTCTCTATTTAACCTATTTTTATCTTTATGACCTTTATATATAGTTTTTTACTGCTAAATAAATTACGGTTCTATTTCGACTTCTATATCTTCAGAACTTATATATAAACCTGCAGTAGTTATTCTAAACTTGATAACAGATTTTCCAGGAACTATTCCCCTTAAATCAATCTTTATGTTGATCTCACTTTTGCCGTTTACTCTGTAATCATCACTTACCCACATATACATCTCGCGGCTTATCCCGGGGTCCTGATCTATATATCCACCTGGCTCGACACTTACAAGTTCTATACCGTCAGGAAGCTCGAGTTCCAGGGAATTTATTTTGGCAGCCTCCTGGCCTGTGTTTTTGATTATATATTCAAGAGTAAATACTTCACCGAATTCTATGGAGTAACTGTCAATATCATGACTGATTTTAATATCTTTTTTGTAAAATTTGATCCCGACTACTTTATATAATTTTAGATATTCTCTGTACCATCGGCTCCAATAATAGGTTTTTCCAATTTGCTCGACTTCAAACAATGGAAGGAAATTATCATTTCCAATAAAATATACTTTTATTCCTTCTTTGAAATCTTTTTCAATATTATCCGGGCTATATTCTCTTTCGGTATGTCGGATCAACTGTATTTGCTTCTCTCCATATTCATATTTATTTATAAACATACTGATATTTTCGGAGGGCGACTGGATATAAATCTTGGAATCCTCTTCCATATTGTCATATGCTTCAAGCCAGAACTTATATACATCATCCGTCTCCGAAAGATCTACTTTATTATAATTTGCATAAATAAAAGAAACCGGCTGGAAAGCGAAAAATAGAAATATAATTACTATTAAAAAATATCTTAAAAATTTATCAATCTTTAATATTTTTTTCCTGCCTAAAGTTTTATTAAAAAGAGAAGTTGAAAAATTAAATATTGACAGAAAGCCAAAAGCTATATAGACAGCAAGCATTATCATTGTATCCAGCATGTAATTTGCGTTGGCATGGCCTAAATATAACGGCGGCACAATAATATTAAAAAATATAAATAGAAGTGAACAAAGGCCGAATTTTCTTTTTTTTCTGACTAAAAAGATAAATCCTATTACTGCTACGATTATTAGGACAACACCGTAGCTGTTATAAATGATTCTCAGATAATCTTTGATAACCAGAAGAATATCTATAATATTTCTATCGGTAAAATGACCTCCATGTAATATCCCCGTTACATTTCTACCCGTTACATAGTAAAAAAGCCTCTTGAGAGTCGTTACCTCACCATACCCCTGAAGAGATCTTATGAGAAGGTAGAAATAAGACGTAAGAGGCAGAATAAAAAATAATATACTGATAAAAACTGCTTTGACACTTTTAAAGATTTTAGGATTTATTATAATCACGTATAAAACGATAGCCGGCACCACAAAGAAGGCAATCGGATGGTTGGTCAGGCTCAATCCCAGTGAAAAAAAGAAAAAGTACAGGTATTTTCTGGTCTTATTTTCACTGTAAAGCACAGCTGAGAAAAGAACCAGAACTATAAAAAAACTATTCAGGGTATCAAACTCCAATCTATTTGCTACTTCCCAGAAAGGCATTATAAAAGCAAATATCATGGAGCCTATAAAACTTATGAACTCATTTTTTACCAGTTTATTAATGGAAAGAAATAAAAATAAAATAGTAAGCGCACCAAATATTGCCGAGAAGAGATTAAGCTTGTAAGCCATGTCGCCAAAGGGTACTAAGGTGAATAACTTTTCCAGCATGGAAAAAGTCGGATAGCCGGTGGGTACCATAATACTCATTTCCGGAATCTGGTTTGCATACCAGGCCGTATCCCCTCCTATGAGCTTATGTTCCAATGTCAGTAGGTAAATAATAAAGGGTATTAAAAAAGAAAAAACTGCGAATATGACTGTTTTTTTATTTAGAACAAAAAGTTTTATTTTGCCGGTCATACCATCCTCTAGAATTTTCCTGTCATCATTTATAAATACAAAGTTTTATTATAAAATCCCCTCGTTATAAATTAAATATCACCACTCCTATGATCACCAACAAATTTCCTATGATCCTGAATTTATCAATATTTTCCTTAAGCATCTTCCAGGAAAACAACATAACAAAAAAGTAATTCAAGGCAGTAAAAGAATAAAAAATAGAGAAATCAACCACTCTCATTATAATCACTGAAAGCACAGGGACAATCAAAAACAAAAAAATACTTATTAGTAAATGCTTATTCTTTAGATTATAGACCAAAGGCCTGTCAAAACTGACCCTATTAGAACCTATCTTTAAATTTAATTGTGCCAGAGCTACTAAAAATTGTACCAGTACTGCTAAAAAAATATAAAGATAAAACATATTTTAAGTGCTTTCTAATTTTTTACCCGACATCATTATAATAAAAATCCCTGATGCTATTATTATCGTACCTATTATTTTTTGGGTCGTAATAGCCTCCTGAAATAAAACTTTTCCTAAAATCAAGGAAAAAAAGTAACTCAGGCTTAAAAAAGGATATATAAATGAAAGTTGAAATTTTCTATGTAAAATAAACCAGAAAAAGAACTTAACAATATATGCGACTATAAGAACTGCAATCCAGAAAATCAGATTTCTCATGAAACCAAGATTTATCCCTATGTATTTACCTGCTATTATACCAACTAAATTTATACTTACTGTGAGGATGATCACCAGTCCATAAAAAAACTTCTCTTTGGTATTCTTAAATTTCATTTTTTCCTGATGTTCGATTAGCTCTATATTGTTGATATATTTTATACTAAAATTATTTAAGTTTAAACAGTTACAGCAGTAAAGAAATATTAAATCTTATTATTTTTTATGTTATAGTTTATAAATTATGCTATTTTTATTATTAAAAAAGAGGTAATAATAAATGAAAAATCAGGCAGCTATTGTCGGGGGCGGCGTAACAGGTAAAGCAACTGCTATAGCTTTAGGTGTAGAAAAAATATTTGATAAGTTAGTAAAACGCAGCAATATTACTGCAAGTGAAGCAGTAAAGTTCAAATATTTATTTATTTGTGTTCCTACACCGACAAACTCCAAAGGATGTGATATTTCGTATGTTGAAGACACCATAAAAAGATTTGGAAATAAACATATTTATATAATCAGGTCTACTGTCATCCCCGGAACAGCTGACATGTTGATGAAAAAGTACAACTGTATTATTATCAGCAATCCTGAATTTCTAACAGAAGCAACATCAAAAAAAGATGCAATCAATCCTGATATTATCGTCCTGGGGAGTAAAGAAAAAACAATAGTAAAGGATATTAGAAATATTTTTTACACAAAAGATAAATTTCCCAATAGTGAAATAATTGAAACTGATAACAAAACAGCAGAGATGATCAAATATGCAATAAACAATTTCTATGCAGTAAAAGTAATATTTGCAAACTACCTATACCAGATTTGTAATAATGAGAGTATAAATTACAATATTATTAAAGAAACGATGTATAAAAGAAAATGGATAGGGAAAAACCATCTAACCGTTCCTTTTAGGAATCAGTTTGGAGTAAGAGGAAAATGTTTACCAAAGGACTTAACAGCATTTGCCAAATTTTCAAAAAATAATTTTTATAGTGAAATGGTAAAATATATGAAAGAAGTAAACAGCTGGGAAATTTAACAGGAATAAAAGATCATGACAAAAAAATTATTAGTAGTAATCCCTGCCTTTAATGAAGAAGAAAAAATAGGAGAAGTAATAAATAATATCCCAGGAAAAATAAGGGATATATCTGAAATACGCACTTTGGTCATAGACGACGGCAGTACGGACCAAACCGCCAGAATTGCTTGTGACCTTGGCTCTGAAGTAATAAAACATCATTACAATATGGGAGTCGGGGCAGCATTTTCAACGGGCCTGCAGTATGCTCTGGATAATAGTTTTGATCTAATGGTCAATATCGATGGAGATTCTCAATTCAATCCTAAAGATATACCCAGGTTGCTTGAGCCTATCCTAAATGATAATTTTGATTTTGTAACAGCTTCCAGATTTATAGACAAAAATTATATTCCTAAAATGCCCCTGACCAAATTCTGGGGCAATAAGCTGATGTCGATCTTAATCAGCAAAATAATCGGTAAAAGGTTTTATGACGTATCATGCGGATTCAGGGCATATTCCAAAAAAGCATTATTATCTTTAAATCTTCACGGCAGTTTTACATATACTCAGGAATTGTTCATTGATCTATCATTTAAGAGATTGAATATTGTCGAAATTCCCATAAAAGTAAAATATTTCCATTCCAGAGTTTCGAAAATTTCTTCCAATCTTTTTTTCTATGGGATAAATACCATTAAAATTATTCTTGAAACTTACCGTGATTATAAACCCTTTACTTTTTTTTCTTATATTGCGTTGCTCTTTTTCATAATCAGTGTTTTTTTTGGATCGATCTTACTGTATACCTACATTTCCATAGGCACATTCCATCCCAATGTCTGGTCTGGATTTGTGGGCGGTGTCTTTCTTTTTATTTCGATCACATTCCTTATAATAGGTGTATCTGCAAATATGATTAAAAGGATAAGGACCAACCAGGAAGAAATTCTGTACATGTTAAAAAAGATTTCTCAAAAGAAATAATCAAATAATAGGAACCTCTGGAGTGATAATTTAAGCCGGATAGGGCAAAAAGTAGTATAATATTACAAGAAAGAACTGCTGTAGGATGAAAAGGATTTTATTTTTAAAAATTTTATATTATCTTTTTTTTACGCTTGTCTTTTTGCTGGCACTGGTAATTTTTTTTGAGATCACAAACTTTGGATTCTACAATAATCACCTGAAAGATTTTTTTAACGAATTGCTGAATATTTTAAATTTCTAATATTCTTTTGATCCTTTTTTCTAAATCCGCTTTAATAAAATACAGATAGTAACAATATAAATAATTAAAGTAGAGATACTTACGGAGATGCGTAATAAAGATATTGACGAATTTATTTTTAGTGAAATAATACCAACTTATGAAAGTATTTCTTTTATTTACGGAGATAAATCAAAAATTCGGCCCTTTATACTATCAGCACGGCCTGGCTTCTCTTTCTGCTGTACTTAAGAAAAACGGTATAAGATCTGTTTCCCTGATACATTTTACAAGAGAACCTGACCTCAAGAAATGGGAAGCTTATATCAGAAAGCAAAATCCGGATATAATAGGCATATATTCGACAACGGAGCAGTTCTATTTTATAAAGAAACTGGTTGACAATGTCCCTCAGGGTATTTTTACAATTTGCGGGGGACCGCACCCTACATCTTACCCGATGTGCATCGAAGACGTACCCCGGTTAGATGCTGTCTGTATCGGAGAAGGAGAGTACCCCTTATTGGAACTGGTGAATGACTTGAAGGCCGGCAGGGACTTCAGCAAGATAAAGAATCTATGGGTTAGAATTGGGGAGAACATTATAAAAAATGAGACAAGGCCT
>Ga0315537_1002252_pt1 | contig 14816 bp, 15 predicted proteins | sample SalMarSW160270MG_FD_203091 | JGI IMG/M metagenome (GOLD analysis project Ga0315537, IMG submission 203091) | Salt marsh sediment microbial communities from the Plum Island Ecosystem LTER, Massachusetts, United States - Salt Marsh Sediment SW1602-70 ... | reverse complement strand
GAGAAAGCAAGGAAGTTGAAAGGGGAGAAAATAATTTATTTTCAGTATGGGGGGCAGTTTAGTTTAAGTGGTAATTTAGCTAATCAACTGAATTATGAATTTCCTGATAAAATTATGGTTGTTGTGGTTTATGTAAAAGAAGATATTGCAAATATCTCAATAAGAGGGTCTGGAAATATTAGGGAACTGACTTTAAAGGCGATTGAAGGAATTGAGGGGGCTAGTGGTGGGGGACATGAGCATGCTACTGGGGCTAAGATGAATGTGGATTTTTTGGAGGAGTTTAAGGAGAGGGTTGAGGGGTTGGTTGAGGGAGTTTAGAATTATTTTACTCTTTCATAATAGACACATATCATTGCTCCCCTTCGCCTATCATGAGAAGGTTGTCCAGATTCTCGCAGTTTTTTGTATTCAATATCAATAGTACTGGCTCTTTCTTTATTACCTATAAATGCTATATCTGGGCGAGCCAATAAAATTACTTTATCTTCTCTAGTTAATCCATCATATTCTCTTATTACGGGGTCATGATCAAAGCTCGCTTTAACTTGTTCTAACAAAGGAAGTGCATTTTCCCCCTGGAAAATTACAAGGTCGAGCTTATTTGGATTTTTCCTCATGTTTTTATAGTATATTTAGACTTTATAAGCATTTATATAAACCAAAATAAATTTTAGAACTAATATGAACTCGCTACATACGCCTTATTTGTTGTTTTTTTATTACAAGCTATACATTTTCCTAGTTTGGCTTTTTTCAAATCACTCCCAAATAAATCTAAACCTTCTTTTAATTTCATAATTTTATCATAACATTTTCCTGATTCACACCAATATATTTTTGCTATTTTTCCTTTTCCTACTTCTTCTATTATTTTTTTAATTTCCTTGACATCTACTATAGCTTGTTTTAATATCTTTTTTTTGTCTTGCTTTTTCAACTTAGCTAAGGAGACTGTATATGCAATTGGGTTTATGTCTAAAGATACTGTCTTAATCCCCCTTTGTGCCAATTCAAAAGGAATAGTCCCAACCCCTGCAAAAGGTTCAAATATTAAATCCTCTTTCTCGCCAAATAATTTTGCTAAATGGTATGCTATTCCTGGTTTTAATTTACTTTGGTATGAACATAGAGAATGTAATTTATGCCCCCACCCCCTACTACTATAAGGTCTATCTAAGTAAGGCAATTCTTTTAACTTTTTTATCGAACTTTTTATATCCATCATTTTCTAACGAAAATCAGGCTTTCCCTTAGTTCCATGCCATTTTTCGACCTCCTTTTCCTAACTACATCAATTCCTTCTATTTTAAATCCATTGATTTCGCATATTTTTGCTAAAATTATATCGGTCTCTATATGAACCCCCCCGAATTGAGAGTCTCCAACAACTATCACCCCTCTTCCATTCTTTTTCATAAGATTGAATATATTTTTAATTGCCAGATTCATATCATTAAAATACCCCTTAACCATAATAGGAATCCTTCGATCATAAGCATTAGACTGAACTTTTTTTATTAAATTACTTATAAAGGTTAGTCTTTGTGGATATTCATTTTTTGTATGGGTGGAGTTAATACCTGCTGTTACCATTTTAGTTCTTAACTCTCTTAAATCTTTATCTTCTCTTATCATCTCCATAAAGCCCAGCTCTAATTTTGTGTTTCTGTCATAGTTTGTGCCATTTAGGTAAGGGGGGGAGGTTATAAAATAATCAATTTTTCCAAGATAATCTTTTAATTTTCTATTTAAATTACAGATATCCCAATGAATAAAAATGCTTTTTGCAGAATTTCTTTCAGATTGTTTCAAGTCTCCTATTGCATTCGCAACCTTCTCTAAAAACATTCTGAACACATCTTGGTTTTCTTGTTTAATTTTCCTATATCTTAAATCTACCGCCCTTATCATGTTAGAAATCTTTACAAGCAGAGAAGATATATGAAGCAAGAAGAAGTCTCTATAATCTTTTTCATGAATTGTTTCTTTAATGATTTCCTTTATTATCAAAGCCTGTTTCAAATTATGCTCATTGAAAAAAGGTTTATTTTTGAGAAAGGAAGGAACCATGACTTCTTTATCAATCGATAATTTTAATTTTATTTTTTTCAAGTAGTTATTTAGTTTTTTTGTATCTAAGAACAAAGACTCTGTTTTTGTTTTTCCGATAAAGTTCATGAATGGATTAATTTCTATGGATAATGAATTTATTTTCTTAAGAGAACAAGCTAATGCTGTTGTCCCACAACCACTAAACGGATCCATAATTAAATCTCTGTCTTTAACCTTAAAAAAAGAGAGCATCTTGTCTACAAATGGTTTTGAAAATCCTTCTGTATAGGGATACCAATTAAAAATTCCATTTGTTTTATTAAACTTATAAGTAACACTAAAGTCTGAATGTCCTTTTAGTTCAACTTTATTTTTTATATTTTTCATTTCAACCCCATCTTTTGATGTTTACTTTTTCTGAAATTAGAATTAAATAACCTCACAACATTTTGATCTCTTTTTAACACTGATATCACCTTTATTCAAAATAGACTCTAATTTTTAAATCTTGTCATCTTATAAATCAGTCAGTTGCCCATCACAAATGTATTATATCGACTGACTTGGGGCGTTTTACCGAAGGAGTGAGGGAAGATGGAGTTTCAAATATCGCAAATCTACTGACTTGCCATATTTACTATAACTTTTTACTTTGTTTCTGTCAGTTAAAATAAAAAACCATTTATCATAGTTCTTATTTAATGATTTTACCTTCTTTTCAAAGACTTCTTTCCTTGTTAGCATAGATCCAGTCTCAACCTCAATCGCATAAGTTTTATTTCCTTTCTTAAAAACTAAATCGGGTTTTTTAGTTGCATATTTTTCAACTTTAAATCCTCTTTTCTCAAGATATTCTGCAATATCAAAAACCGCAAATAAATGAGTTAGGCTTTCATTATGTCTTGGTTGCAAAAGAAAATCTTCTGTTTTATTTGAAGTAATGCTTTTGAATTTGGCAGGGGTATATCCTTTAGATAAAAGAAATTTAATTTCATGTTTGTTAATTTCATCCTTTCTAAAAAACCTTTTATCTTCATCTACATCAATGCTGACATTCTCTTTTCTTTTTGATTTTTTCTTTTTAATACTATTTTTATTTAACTCATCTGGATTAGTTGTGATTAAATTATGTTCTTCAGGAGAAGCAATAACTTTTATCTCAGAATGGTCATCTTCCATAATTAAAAGTCCTTCTCCAATGCTTGCAGTCAAAAGATGGGTTCTTTCTGAATTGCTTAAATGAAATGTTTTTTGAATATTATCAATTACTGCTGGCTTTTGCCTCATTAACATTGTATATGAGGAATTTGCCAACACAGATTTCCCTGCTTTTGAATCTAAAAGTCCTTCAACTTCCTGATTAATCATTAATAACCCTAAATTAAATTTTCTAGAAGTTTTAACAATTTCAAAAATATATCCTGCCTCTTCTGTTCTGGAAAGTAAAGACCAAGACTCATCAATTAAAAGAATTTTTCTATCTAAATCAGATTTCATTTTCATATAAATATAATCTAAAACTAAAAACATAACTGCAGGCTTAACCTGAGAAGGCATTTTTCCAATATCAAAACATACCAAATCATTATCAAAATCAATATCTGTCTCTTTATTAAAAAAGCTAAAAACTCCCTTAACATACATTTCTAATCGGTTAGATATACTGCTTATGGTTGTCTGCTCTAACCTTGTAGCTCTTGTCTTCATTCTATTAAGAATTTTAAGCAAATCCCCTAAAATCGGTGGCTCATTATCCCAGGTATCAGGATTGTCAGTTATTCCTTTAGATTCATAAGTTCTTGTCAGTGCTTTATCTAAAAGAGCCCTTTGCACATCTGATAGATCTCCTAACATTATTTTCATTAAGTCTATTAAAGAAAGCCTTTTTTCTGTATAATCATGCCCCATTAAATCTAATGGATTAATGATTGTCTTAGAATTCTTAGATAAATCGATTGTCTGCCCCTTAAAATGCGACACAATGCCCTTGTATTCTCCTTGCGGGTCGATTATCATAACTTTTGTGCCATTAAGCAGATATCTTGTAATTAATAACTTGCAAAAATAAGATTTCCCCCCTCCTGATTGAGCTAAAACTAATCCATTAGGATTAGGAAGTTTGAATATATCTTTTATTATTGGGATGTTATTTTTGTTTAATCCAAGCCAAACTCCAGTATCATCTGCTTCTAAAAATTGGCTTGTAAATGGGAAAAAAGCTGAAAGCGCCTCTGTTGTTATATTTCTATTATAATTAAGATTATCAATGCCTAAGGGAGCCATTGATTTAAAACCCTGAAGCATTCTGAAGCTTGGACTTTTTGGCAGAATCATTAAAGAATTTAATTCAGATTCAACTTTTTTTGTTAATAAATCAAGTTCTTTTAATGAACTAGCCTTGCAATTAACATAAAGGCTGACATTAAACAATCTATCTTTTCCTTTTTGCAAATCTTCTAAAGTTCCTTTTGTGTCTTTGTATTGTATTTCCAATGAAGGATTAGTTATTCCTTTTGTGTTCATAGAATAAAGGTCTGCCCTTTGTTTTTGCAGTTCTTTATTTAAGCCAATAAGCATACCTTCTATTGGATACGGCTTAATATGTATGCTTAAATCAAAATCTCCCAAAGAACTGATAATTCTATCAAGAAAACCAGATTCAACATAACGAGGATATCCTGAAGCATAAATTATCCTGTGATATTGGTTTTTTATTTCTAGATGGTCTTGATGGTTATGGATATATTCTGGAAAAATATTTTTGCCCTTTCCACTAAAAAAATCTATTAAAAATCTTTTTAATCCATTTGTCTTTAATTGCTTTGATTTTAGATTTAAACCCATTAACCTATCAAGGCAAATTCTTATTTGAATTTCAATATTTGATCCTTCAGGGATAATAAGATAAAAAACCCTATTCATAATCTTATTAGATTTTATTGTATCCTGAAGATGAGATTTATATTCTTCAAATAAATCTTCAAATTGCTCTTGTTTTATTCTTGATTTTAAAGAAGTAAGATAATCTTCTAATTCTATGCTTTCAGTATTCATTAAAATCTGAGTTGGAAAATCTAATGAATTAAGAAATTTCTGAAAGGATTTAATCACAGCCTCTCTTTCTTTTATAGGCTTTATGCTAAAATTAATTGTGCTAACTTTTAAGATAGCAATTTTCTTGTTTTTAGAATTAATAATAAAATCATCTTTAATTTCTTTTATTCCAAAAAACTTTTTTATCTCATTTGTTTCTTCTTCAACCTCTTTTTTTCTAAATTTATTTTTAATTTTTTTAATAAACAAACTCCATTTTGTATCTTCTCTTTTAAGTTTTAATTCTCTAAATTTTAAATAAATATAATAATCTTTTATTTTGCCTTCTAAATCAAAAAAAATAAAGCCCAATCCAATAACAGAAGGAATGCTTGCCAAGATAATTCCCAGAGCCATATTGTCTATTCTTTTGAAAATTATTAATGAGATGCCTCCAAATAAAAAAGCATACAGTAGTTGCTTAAAGGTCAAGCCAAACATTATCTTTTCTTTATAAGCTAATTGCTGAGGAATCTGATATGCCATTTTAAGCAAAATATTTAGCAACAGCCACGATTGTTCCTGCAGTTTTCTCTGTTGTTTTAATTGCAGATTTGATTGCTGAGAAGAACATTAAATAAAGCATAAGAAGATTAGCCATTCCAAATGCAGATATCATGACTAGGATCTTAAAACTTTCAAATAATTCTATTTGAATTAATTGGGAGCACACCAAGAAAATTAAGGCGTCAAAAAATGTTGTAAAAATGCAGACTCCCAAAAAATTAAAGATTAATCTTCCATAGCTGTTTAATGGAGGAATAAAATAGCAAAATATTCCAATTGGAACAAAAACAACCCCGACAGCAACTATGATATATCTTAAAGTTAATAACAGAACTGTTAGCAAAAGAGCTAAAACATAAAAAGTTGCAAAAAAGAACTGCAGTCCAATATTAATTAAGTTATCCGTAGTTATTAAAAAGAAACTCTCATCAACCAAATTAATTATTCCTGCAGTCAATAAACTTTCAATATCTAAAACCAATCCATAAAGAAAATAAGAAGCCTGAATTAAAACCATCATTATAAAAATATTCATAAACCACTCTTTTGCTTTGGCTCTTTTTACTGCATTATGCCCTGAAAACATAAAATTAAATCCTGAATAAAGCATTAAAATTCCATAAAATAAGGAAATAACATAAAGAATTATAGCCCACAAGGGGCTAAACAAGCTTAGTTTAACTGGCTCTGTTAAAAGGGATTTTATAAAATCAAGCAAGGGAGATATAGGGGCATTGATTATTCCTATAATAAACTCATAGATTTTCTGGGGGATGCAACTTGCTAAATTTAATAATCCGCATTCTTCTTCAGCACTGACTAATGGAATTAAAAATAAGATGCTTGAGATAATTATTGATTTTTTCATGTTATTTTCTTAGAACATTTTTTAAGCACAGAATAAAGAAAATAATTCAGAAAAGTAAATACAACTAAATTCCAGATAATAATCAGCCTTTCCCTGTTTATTATATAGATTATCCTTTCAGCTTTTAGCCCATTATACTCTGCTATGAGCCTATTTTTATAATAATCTGCAGTAAATTCTACACTCCCTTTTGCAGTCTTAGTTTCATCCCCATAGGAAATCTTAATAGAAACATTGTCAGGAAAGATATCAACTTTTATTTCTTCGCCTTTTTTATATTTGAGCTTGTCTGTTCTTATAAAAAAATCAAGGCTCTCGCTTTCAGAATTGCAGTTGTTTTCAATTATATTAAAAAAATCAAATGCTTTTATACTGCAATCTTCAGTATTTTTTACTATCAGATTGTCGCCTTCTTTAAATAAATTAATAAGTTTTTCTTGATTGTAATCTTTTGCTTTTAAGGTATTGACATAAAAAGGAGCTTTAGAATAATTTATTGAATAAACATATTTATTAAATGCATATTCAGAATCTTTAAAACTTACTTGAACTGAATCGCTGTAGATTAGTTTTAGTTTTGTTATCCCATCATAAGAATTAACAGGAGATATTTCTGCAAAAAGATTATTTTTATATAGCTCAACATTTATTTCATCAGTTATTTTCAGACTCTCTTTTTTTGTTTCTGTATAATCATATTCACATATTTCAGAATATCTTCTGCAGGATCCGTCCTCTCTTCTGCTTGAGCAATACCTGTCCCATTCATAATGCTTTATTTTAACTTCGACGTCGATAGAGTATTCTGTTCTTATTCCAGAATCTTGGTCTAAAGAAATATCAATTAAATCTCCTTCTCCTTGATATTTTCCATTAACATAAACTTTATTTTCTGCCTCATTTTCTATTAAGTAATATTTTGTTTTACAGTCTCCATCTTTTGTCTCAGGATAATTAGGGCTGTAGTAATTTTCAGGAATTTCCAACTCGTAGTTGAACCCTGTTAACACTGAGGTTCTTTCAGGAGCATATAAAGTATTATTATGCAAAACAGAAGGCATTAAAGCAAAAATATCAGCCCATGCATTTTTAATAAATTCTTTATCATAAGTTTTAACTCCTTCAGGAGCAGATTTTATTTTTATATTTGAATTAACATCAAAAACATAATTATGGTCTGGAAAAAACAGGTTATTGTACTCTAAGTTGGAGATTAATAATTCTTTTTCATTATTTGGGATATCTGAGTTCAATATGTCTATGCAGGATTCATAATTAGCAGGAGAAACTGAACTGCAGTCTATCGCTAAGATTAGCGGGCTCTGTAATAAAAAAATAAATACAAAGCCCGCCAGTAAAATGTGTTTTTCCATCTTAGCCGACAATAAAGTTAACTATCAATGGTGCTATCCAAATTACTATCAACCCAATCACTACATACGTGACCATATTCTTTGCTTTCTCTCTCTTGCCAGGATTGCTTCCAGAAGTCATGTAACTAAGTCCTGCAAAAAGTAAGACAAGCACTGCCAGAACTGTAGCTGAATATTTGATAAGATTGTAAATTTTCATTACCGGCTCTAATATCTCATCAAAAGTTTCCTTGTCTTCATCTGAGACGTCCTGATCAAAATCTACAGCACTTACAAATTGCATAGCAATCATAGACAGCAAAAAAACTAGCCCAAAAATAGCCAAAGTTTTGCTTTTCATTTTGCCCTCCAAAATTTAATTGAGTTTGATTTTTTTGAAAAGTATTTTTTCAGTTTTTCAAAATGCTTCTTAAAGTCTTTCTCATGCTTCCATTCAAAAAAAGCTCTGCAGGTTTCACATACATCATCATCATTTTTGCATAGCTCTGCTCTGCAGATTATACATTTATCCAATTTTTCCCCCTTCAGAATAAATTCTTTTTTCTGCTATTTTGCAGTATTTTTTATTTATATCAAACCCAAGATAATTTCTGCTTAGCTTCTTGCAAACTACTGCTGTAGTTCCGCTTCCTATAAAAGGATCTAAAACTATTCCTCCCCGTGGACAGCCTGCTTTTATGGGGATTTCAATTAATTCAGGAGGATATACTGCAAAATGAGCCCCTTTAAATGACTTGGTTGATATTTTCCAAACACACCTTTTATTTCTGCCATTAGGATGGCACATTTTCTTAATATTCATGCCAGAAAAACTGCTTCCAGGCTCTCTGTGCCCTTCCCACCCATATTCTGCTCTTTTTATACTCTCTTTTTTATGGGGCTCTCTCTGCTGGTTAAAATAGTATTTTTTATTTTTAACAAAAAAGAAAAGGTATTCAAAATCCACTGTAAACCTATCCTTAACGCTTGAAGGCATGCAGTTTGGCTTATGCCAAATAATAACATTTCTTATAATCCATCCTCTTTTTTGCATTTCTATTGCAAATCTTAAAGGAATTAATGTGAGATTTTTGCTTTTAATTAAGCCTTTTCCCCTTATTGAATTGGCCTTGTTAATCCCTGTTATTTTTATTTTTTTACTGGAAACTATCTTGTCGTTTAAAAAAGAGCTACCCGATTTTGTGTAATAGGTATCCCCCATATTAACCCAGCAAGTTCCTTCATTTTTCAAAACCCGTTTAGCTTCATCAAATATATCGCATAATTTCCTGATATAATCATTAAAATCCTCTTCAAGTCCAATCTGTCCTTTTGTTTTATAATCTCTTAATGCCCAATAAGGCGGAGAAGTAATAATGCAATCTATAGATTCATTTGGAAGCTGTTTTAATAATTCTAGACTATCTCCGCAATAGATTTTATTACAATTAATTTTCATGATTGTGTTAGATGGGATGCTTATAAAGGTTCTCGGAGAACAAAAAAGGTATTAAATAAGGGACTAAAACAGGGACAAAAAAGTCCCTTATTTTGTCTCCGATTTTTTATAAATAATTTTCAAATAGCTTTTTTATGAAAAATAAATATTCTGAAGATATTGGTGAGGAAATTATTTCCAGATTAAAAGAGCTTATAGCAATTTTAGAAAAAAGAATGAAAATAACTGAAGATGAGAAAAAATTCATACATCCAGATAAGGATAGAAACAGAAAATCTGAATAAATTAAAACAAAAGGCAGGATCTATTGGATTAAGCCTTTCTGAGTTTTGCAGGCAGAAGCTCCTGGAATCCTGCCAATTAGATAAGATTGAGTTTATGCTCACTAAACTTCTTAACAAATATGAAAGAGAAAATAGAGACTAATAAAATAATTAATGGGGATTGCATTAAAGTATTAAGAAATCTGCCAAATAACTGTATAAATCTTATAATAACAGATCCTCCTTATGGAGATAATGTGGCTTATGGGTGGAACAATAAGATAATAAAGAATAATAAAAATCCTCTGGTTAATTGTCTTGCATTAGCTGAATTTTACAGGATTTTAAAGAAAAACAGCTCTGTTTATATTTTTACTAACTGGAAGCATTACCCTTTTTTAACAGAGTTTATTATAAGATATACTAAGTTTAAGATAAGACACTTGGTTGTATGGAAAAAGCATAATTTTGGGCTTGGCTGGGCATTCAGGCACCAGTATGAATTAATTCTTGTGCTGGAGAAAGGCAAGCCTAAATATTATTTAACAAATTTCTCAGATGTCCAGACCTGTAGCCACATAAATCATAATAAGGAAAATCACCCACATCAGAAGCCTGTTGATTTAATAATAAAGATGATAAGGCATAGCTCTAAAGAAGGGGATCTAATTCTCGACCCTTTTTGTGGCAGTGGCAGTGTATGTGTGGCTTGTCAGAAGACGAATAGAAAATGGATTGGGGTTGAAATTGATGAGGGGTATGTTAGAGTGGCTAGGGAAAGGGTAGAGATTAGATAATATTAAATATTTTTACCAATAACTGAACAAGGTCATTAATCTTAAAATCTTTTAATTCCTTCTTGGAATCAACATAATCATAAATATTGTGGGCAGTCTTATTAACTTCTTCCCTAAATTTTCCAACAACCTTACTAAATTTTTCTATATGCCGTTTAGCATTAGCTCTAAATTGTCTTCTATTGTCATTCAAATTTTTTATAAGGGGGCTTAAATTAAGAGGGTATCCAATATCTCTGTTCCACCACAATTCTTCTTGTGTTGGGAATTTTTTTTCTAAAATTTCATATATTAAACATTCAATTATTTTTCTGGATAGTAAAAATGTTGCATTAAGATATCCTGTACGATAGCAATCATTTATCTCTTTTTCTAGGATATTATAAAAGTTTTGGGGATAGTCACCTTTTATATCAATAAATTTATCTTCCTCAGAGATTTCTGCGGGTTCAGCTATTTTTAATTTTCTTTTTCTAGATTTTGTGGTCTTCCCTACTTTTTTAACCTTGATAGTTTTTCTTGCTTTCTTTTTATGGGACTCTTCTTCACTTCTAAGATCAACAAACAGATCAACAATGGATGTCCTTACAAATTTTTTAAGATCTTCAAATTCGTCATTGCTAATGATTCCTTCTCTTGTAGTAGTATCAATAATATCTGGGTTATTTTCTCTTCCTATATGCACCATCCCAAAAATAGTGTTATTTCTAGGGCACATTGTTTGATTTTGAGCTTCTATTTCTAAACCTATCCAATCGTTCCCAGGCTCTCCATATGGTTTAACCCTAAAATTATCCCTATATAATTTAATTCCTTGATATTCTTTAAGAATTTCCTTGATATATTTTATATCTGTAGGAGAGATATTAACACCCATAGCTGTTTTTAAAGCCCTAACATCTTTATAATAAAAGAACAATTCAAAAGTCGCCTCACCACATCTAAGCGGTTTTTCTAGTTGTATTGTACCCTTTTTTGTTTTTCCTTTAATCGTTGTGAATTCATATTGGATATAATCTTTCTTAGTTAATTTTGTTTTTAAACTAAATATTGCCTTTTGTAAAAATTCTTTTCTTATTTTTTTGAAATCTTTCATGTCTTTTTGGAATGTTGGCATAACTTTGAAATCTTTTTGAAGTTTATTTGGAGGTGTTAATAAATAAATATCTCTTAGTAAAGACTTTTTAACCTCTAAATCTCCCCAATTATGGTTAAGTTCAGAGATTTCCAAAATTGTTCCTTTATCTTTTTTTGTTTTTGGAAATGTATAACATTTATTAATAATTTCCCCACATAAAACATTTTCATCTTGATATTTCTCCCAGTCAAACATAACTTTGTATCCTGTTGTTGAGCCAACAGGTTTTGTTTTAAGAAGTGTCTTTTTTCCTAAACTTTCAGCAGAAAGTCTTCCCAAGCCTTTCTCACCTATAATTTTTCTTTTAGAGTCTTTTTGAAGAATCTTTGATTTATTTGGTGTGGCGATATTCATCCATTTATTTTCTAAATCTTCCATAGTCATTCCGATACCATTATCTTCTATACTTAAGATAGCACATTCTGGAACATCTTCATTTTTCAGATTAACCTCTACTTTTGTAGCCTTGCTATCATACGAATTTTTTATTAGTTCTAAAATTGCTACATTTTTACTTGATATGGACTCTCCACCAAGTTTTCTTATTATATTCCCACTTACTTTAAATCTTAGAGGTATGGATTCTACTTCTACCATCTTAATTTCTTAATAGATTTAGCAATATTTAAAGATAGCTGTGGGGGCACAGCATTTCCTATTTGTTTATAGGTTTTAATTTTTCCTCCAAAAAACTCATATTCCTTAGGGAAAGATTGGATAAGTGCACATTCTTCTGGAGTAAGCATTCTTATCTGCTTGTCAGAGTATTTAATTAACGCCTCTGCACCATCCTTATAATATCTTGCTGAAATTGTATAAGAAGGTTTATTCAAATCCAAAAATTGCCACCCATACCCTCTTTTCAACTTCTTATTTTGTTTAGCTCTCCTTTTAAATCCCCTTATTCTTTTTTCTGAATAAAAATAAATTTTTGGAACTTCCTCTTTTCTTAAAAGAACTTTTTTGATTGGAATCTCCTTTTTCTTTGAAAATTTAATCTCTATATTTCTTTTTCTGCATCCAACTAAAATAACCCTTCTTCTATTTTGAGGCACTCCAAAATCCTTAGCATTGAGCAGATATTCCTTAATAAAATAACCATGTTTAAGTGATTCCTTTTTAATAATATCTATCACCTTATATCCTTTTTGTGTTTTCATTGAAAGTAATCCTTGGACATTCTCTGCAATAAATATTTTTGGTTTAATTTCGAATATGATTCTTATGAATTGTTTAAATAAGGAATTTCTTGGATCCTTAGGATCCCTTTTTCCTGCCAAACTAAATCCTTGGCAGGGGAGCCCTCCAATAATGAGATTTATTTGTTTTTTCCCGACACATCTTATGATATCTTCTTTTTTTATATCAAAAATATCTTTACAGATAGTTTTACTATTTTTATGGTTTTTTTGGAATGTCCTTATGGCTGTTTTGTCATTATCAATTCCTAAGAGGACATTAAATCCAGCTTTCATAAAGCCATAACTAAATCCCCCCGCTCCACAAAATAGATCCAAAACATTTATATCTTTTTTCATAGTTATTTAAGCAAATTTAAGTTTATAAATTTCTTGATTTTTAATTTCATGCTCCCAAAATCTTAAAACTTTCCAGCCTGAATTTTTATAATTTAATGTTATCTCTTTATCTCTCCGAGCATTTTCTTTAATCTTATCTTTCCAAAATTTTCTATTTGTTTTTGGTAATTTAAAGCATCTAGGACATTTATGCCAAAAACAACCATCAATAAAGATAACGAGTTTTTTATTAAAATTTATAAAATCAGGCTTTCCATAAATATCTAGCTGATAAAGAAATCCTCTTTTTTCAAGGGAATCTTTTATAATTAATTCTGGTCTAGTGTTCTTGCTCTTTATACGGGACATATTATAACTTCTTTGCTGAGAGGTATGAACATCTACCATATAATCAAATGATTTGTATAAATATAAAATTAACCATTCTGCACCACAAAGCACACATTCTTAACTAATTTAAGAATACTTTTCATCTGCTCTTCTAATGCCTCAACTCTTTCCTGCAGGACTTGTTTTTCATTCTCTGATTTTGTGAGTCTTTTTTCTATTTCAGTTCTAGTCACATCAATCAATAAATCTTCCTCGCTGATTGTGTCTCGCATACCTAATAATTCAGAATAATAATGAATTTTATCAGATTTTTTCCACCCAAATCTGAATTTTAATGCAGACTCACTTTTATAACGAGGAAGCCAGTAACAGCAGGAGCAGTGCCTGAAATCATACATAGTAAGCTGTGAATATCTTTGACCTGCAGGGCTTTTTTTATTTCCTAAAACTCTTTTAGCAGTTCTTTTAAGGTGCTGATTAACAGCAGTAGGATTAATTTTAAATAAATAATCATCATTTTTCAAACTCTTATCTTTAATATATTCTTTTAATAATTTAGAACATATCATTAATTTAATTCTTCTGCCGAAAGTCTTGCTGATCTCTTCTCTGATATTAACTTCCTTGCAATTATTATATAGATCAGATACCTTAAGGTTCATAAGCTCTGTAGGACTTCTGATTCCAGAATCAAATAAAAACATAATCAATACCTTATATTCATACTTAGTATTCTCACATAATTTTTTGACTTGATCTTCTGTTAAATATACCCATTCAGGCTTATTACAGCTTGTATCTAAGTCTGTTGTGATATCTAGGATTTCAATGCCTTGCTTTTTATTTATCTTCATCCACCAATGCCAGAATGCTTTGAAAATTTTGACAAAGTCTCCTGTGGACTTATATGGCTTGTTATCCTGCTTAAGAATTGTGCCATTTCTCATTCCTGTAAAGACTTTATGGACTTGGGACTCACTTACATCTGTAATCTTCTCTAATCTAAATTTTTCTCTAAATCTTTTACTAATAGATGTAAGCCTTATTTTTAAAGAGTTTAATCTAATATAACTTCTAGATCCTTTTTTAGTTGAACCTGCTACATTTATTCCCATTTCCATATCATCAAGATATCTTAAAATTAAGTCAGAATCATACTTGCTTATTTCAAGGATGCCTTTCTTAGATTCTTTTTTCCATTTAAGGTATCTTTCTTTATGCTTATATGGATCTACTTTTGTCATCTTTTATCAAGTTGTTTATTTTTTATAAGCAACGTTGAGAAAATGTCATTACAGAAAATACCCTTAGAAATCACATTTTACTATAATGCCCCCGCCGGGATTTGAACCCGGGTCCCAGCCTTTTTTTGAGTTTTTATCAGTCTTGAACCTCTTAAAGGAGGTTGACTGTTAA
>Ga0315537_1002251_pt1 | contig 14819 bp, 14 predicted proteins | sample SalMarSW160270MG_FD_203091 | JGI IMG/M metagenome (GOLD analysis project Ga0315537, IMG submission 203091) | Salt marsh sediment microbial communities from the Plum Island Ecosystem LTER, Massachusetts, United States - Salt Marsh Sediment SW1602-70 ... | reverse complement strand
TCTAAAGACCGTTAAAGAAGTGCAAGAAATAAAAGATGGTTATCATATTATTGTGGAAGATGTGAATGATGCATTATATGAAATAATTAATCATGCTAAATCGAATAACCTAAAAATAACTCAATTCAATACTCACCAACCAACTTTAGAAGATGCTTTTCTCAAAATTATTGAAGGAGGTGGAAAAGATTAACGAAAAACCTTTTATATTAGAACAATCTAAAATTAAAAAAATAATTACTCAAATAAGAAGATCTTTTGCTATTGCAAAGAAAGATTTCAGAATTTATTATAATAAAGGCCCGGTCGTAATTCAAGGAATATTATTTCCAGTTATTCTTTTTTTTGCTTTTACAATTGGGCGAAATATTGAGCCAATTTATATGATTTCTGGATTAATGGCCATGGTTTTATTTTTAACATCTACATCCATCGGACCTGTTGTATTTCCATGGGAAACGAGACAGCAAACTCTTGAAAGATTAATAACATGTCCCATCTCAATCAAAACTGTTTTACTAGGCAGTGTTTGGGGCTCTTCGATTTTTGGAATGTTATTTTCTTTGGTTCCTCTTGTATTAGGAATAATCTTCTTATCTATCCAAGTTTCCATAGACTTATTAATCGTCATTATCGGTATAATTGTTGCAGCTTTTTCTTTTTCGAGTTTTAGTTTGATATTATCAGTGCCTCCAACCGATATGCCAGCAAATACAATGATTTTAACAATTCTAATTAAATTTCCATTAATATTTATCAGTCCACTTTTTATGCCAATAAGTTCGACTCCACTAGCTGTTATATCTCCATTAACTTATTTTATTGATATAATTAACACAGGATTAGGAGGAAATAGTTCATTCGGTACTTTTGGATTATTAATCGATTTTATAGTTTTATTGCTACTTGGATTTATTTTTTTATTCCTATCATTCTTTCTACATGGAAAGACTCTACAAAAAAGATTTCGAGGATAGACTAAAAAAATTAAATCTTAAGTTTTTTTTATTTTTGAATGATATAATTTTTAATTAAATGATAATTTTTCAGCTATTATTCAAAGATCTTTATTTCAGGATGTTTTTTTGCTTCTTTAAATATTGGCCCTTTTGCGATAAATCCGATAGCTAAATGGCTACATCTTCCAGAAAGCAAATTATCGGTTTTATTAATTCCAAAAACCTGTAAAGTTTTTTCTGGTAGATTTATACTCCTATCTTTTTGGATTGCTAACCAACAGTACTTTTTATTTTTAAATTCGATAATCTCTCCCTCAGGTATCTTATAATTGGCTAGTGAAGTATGTTTGTCTGTTAAATCTTTCATGATGGAATTTTTTAAAATCCTCACAGAACTTAATCCAAATCCACCTGAAGTTTTACTACCTGAAAATAAGATAACATATTTCTCCAGTTTTAAATTATACTCCTCAAAAGCTTCGGGAGGAATTTTAACTTTACCTTGATTTCCTACTCTTGACCATCCAAATAAGTACTTTCCTCCCTTTACAATTTGTGGCAATAATTCTGCCCTTTTTTTTATATATTAAATTTTATTATAAATTAATATATCAAAAAGATCAGCTTTTAATTCATATTTTTCTTTTAGATTTGATTGGTCTAATATTTCCGTTAATTCTTCAGGTGTGTATCCCGCATTTATCGAAGTTTTCCAACCAATTCTCATAAATTTAGGGATAAACCATTTCATTGTATGAAAAATTACTTTTGCTCCTAATCCTATATCTCGTCGACCATCAGAAATACAAAAAATACCATCTGGTTTCAGAACTCTAAAAATCTCATTGAATACATTTATAGGATTTTCCCAATGATGAAGGGTACCATTTCCAAAAACAACATCGAATGTGTTATCTAGAAATTTATACATATTTTCAGCATTTCCGTGAATATAAGAAATTCGATCATCAATACCTTCCTTTCTTATGTTTTTATTAGCTACACGCATCATATCTTTAGAAAGTTCAATTCCAATTATTGTTAGCGAAGGATCTTGTTTTGCCATCATAATTCCAATCCATCCTGGTCCTGGTCCGATCTCTAAAATTTTTGAGTTTTCTTTAATATCAAGTTTTTTAAATATAAAATTTATCAAACGCCGATATTCTCCTTCCATTTTTCTGCATGCTTCACTATATTCTTCTGTTGTGAAGTCAATCTGATCTAATATTGCTTCACCCTCAGAGATTCTTTCGCATACTTTTTTACTTTTACTCACAATTATCATCTCATTTCAATTTTTAAATTATCTAAATAAACAAAAATAAGAATTCTATTTAAATAAATTCTTATTGTCGTCCTATCTCGACAACATATTTATATAATAAAAAATGTTAATTAATTATTATATAATTTATGAAAAAGTATGAAAGATAAGGAAAAAGAAATATATAGCCAAGATTTACAAGATTTTGGTTTAACTGCTGAGGAAGCTATAGTCTATTTAGCACTAGTTGAAAGGGGGCATAATGGTGATATGGTAGGAAGATTAAAATATAATCTTCAAATTGCACGTACAACATTATATGGAATATTAGAAAAACTAAGTGATAAAGGTTGGATTGAGATTTTAGAAATAAGGAAACAACCTCGAAGGATGAAATTTATAGCTAAACCCCCCTTGGAAATTTTTAATGAAATAGTAGATAATTTGGAAGTAAAGATTGAGAAATTAAAACAAAAGAGGTTGTATATTGGAGATACTCTAGATAAACTATATCAAGAGAAAAAAGAGTTAAATATTGATACTATTCATCCTGGTTCTCAAAAATACATAGAACCTCTTATTTCAAAGAGGTGGAAAGTTAAATCAGAAGTTATTGAACATTCAGAATCTTTAGGTCGAATAGTATATGATTATGAACTGATAGGTCATAAAGGAACATTTACACAGGAATGTGGTCTTATCATTTTCGAGTATAATTATAAAAGAAATATAGAGAATGATAATAATTTAATTCAAGCTAATTTGAATTTGCTCTTGAGTAAAACTGAATATGAGATTAAAAATAGTGAAATTCCCAACTTTGAAGATGTGAAACTTGAAGAAACTAAATTTAATGGTTTTTTAGGAGCATTAGTTTATATTAAATTTAAAGAAGGTTCAATGGTTAGAAATTTAACTAAAGAAGAATGGGTTTTAATCGGAAAAGAAGCAGCAATTCCAATCAAAAATAAGATATTTTTAATTCATGGAGAGGATAAAAACTTTCAAATTTTAAAAGAAGTCATTATTAATGCTGAAAAATTTCATCATTTAGTATAATATCAATAATTTAGATAAATTAGTACTTTAATTCAACCCAATTTTCTATTTCAAGATAAATTTTTTTCAAATTATTTATTTGTTCTTCATTTGCATTCCAATAACCTCTGTTATTAGCTTGAAGCATATTTTTTATTATGTCCATCATTGCAAACCTATTATTATCCTTTAAACGTTCCCTCAATTCTTCGTTTTCTATATATTGATTATATGCTTTATCCCAAATCCAGTTATCTACTTCATGAGTTGTAGCAGATAAGCCAAGAAAGTTTTCTACTCTTTCAGCTATTTTTTGACCGCCATGATACTTATGCTTTAATAACCCATTAATCCATTTAGGATTCAAAGAACGCGTTATTGCGCCTTCTTTAATGCTTTCCTTTAAAGTATTTACTTTAATTTCTTTACTAGAAGAATCTGCTATATAAACATTTGCATCCTTTCCATTAATTTGTTTGTATGTACGAGCTAATCCTCCAGTAAACTCATAGTAGTGATCTAAGTCTGTTATTTGATATTCACTCGAATCTCTTATTTGACTCATTAATTTAATTTCATTAATATTTAATCTAAAATTCTTTTCTAATTGTCTTACTTTTTGGTTCTTCATATATGCAAAACTCATATTTTTAAGGTAATCTTCTGCCAATTCTGTTTCATCATCCCACTTTCCAGCTGCTATTATCTCTGTTAAATTTGTATTATATTTTCCTGGATGTGGACCAAATACACGTGCTTCGACATTCTCTACTCCTTTCTGCTTCAATGTAACCATCGATTTTTTCACATAATTATTTTCAACATCTTCATCTAGCTCTGCTACTAATTCAATTGCTTTATTAATTAATTCTAGATGATAAGGGAATGTATCTCGAAAGATACCACAAATTGTAATAATCACATTGATTCTCGGATGATTCATTTCTTCTAAGGGTATGATTTCTAATTCAGTGGTCCAAATGGATTTATTTTTAACGGATTTAACTCCTAAATAATTAAAAATTTGCCCAATAGTTTCTCCCCCAGTTTTCATAGTTTCAAAGGCCCAAAGTACTACACTAACAGTTTCGGGCCACTCATTATTATTAGTTTTGTAATTTTGAATTAATTTTTCTGCTATTTCATTTCCTCGTTTTATTGCAGTAGAATTAGGTATTAGTCGTGGATCAAAACCATATGAATTTTTTCCAGTTGGATAAATATGAGGAGAACGGATTGGATCCCCTCCTAATCCGGGCTCAATATATCCTCCTTCCAGAGCATGGATAATATTGTCTAATTCAAGAGAATTCTCAATTCTGTTCTTTAAAGACAATATCCATTTTATTGTTAATTGATTCATTTCTTCACTTATACTATATTCAGATACTAACCTTTGATTAATATCTTCAAAAGACAATTGATTTGCATTACTCTCAAAAAAAGTGTCTAAGTAATTTTTAACCTTTTTTACATCAATTTTTTCTTTGTTCTTAAAATATGAAAGAAATTCTTCGATATAATCCGGTTTTTCAGTTGAGTGTAATAAAATCATTCGAATTAGATCAAATTTTTGTTGAGAAGAATAAGATTTTCCTAATGTATGAAGCCCCATGGGAATTACAGAAGCTTTATATCTATATAATTTATCTTCCAATTCTGCTATATGTTCGTAGTCAATATTCATATTTTTTGCTAAATCTTTAATTTCTTTTTCGAGATCATCGATTCTGTTGTTCTTTTGGTTTTTAAGACTAAAAGAAAGGTTTGTATTTTGATATTCAGATATTATTAGCTCTAACTGAGCAAATTCTTGATACAATCCCGCGTTTTTGAATGAAGGTCCAGCATGATTAATAATAATCGCATTACTTCTTCTTTTAGCGATAGCTGATTCACTAGTATTTGTAATATGATAATAGTAAATATTTGGTATACTACCAATTAAGTTTAAATTAAAATCATAAATCCAACCAGCACATTCCTTACCTGGAAGAAATTCTTCAGTCCCATGAGTTCCAACATGAATTATAGCATCTATATTTAAACTATTTTCTAAATAACGATAAAAAGCGAAATATTGATGATGAGGGGGTAAATTCTTATTATGATATTCATTAGGATCTCCAGATACTTTACTTCTGGAGGGTTGTAGACAAATATATATATTACCAAATTGAATAATGGGTAATTTGAGATGTGAATTGTCTACCATAATCTTACCAGGTGGAGGTCCCCAATATTCAATAATTTCATCTTGGAGATGTGAAGGGAGATTTTTAAAAAATTTAATATAGTCTTGTACAGAGATTTTATGTCCTTTATATTTTTGGATATTCATATACTTTGGTGTATTTACAGCACCAAAATCAATAAACAAATCCATTAAATTCTTGTTTTCAGGGATTTTTTCTGTATTGTATCCTTCTTTAATCAGTTTTTCTATTAAATTCTTGACTGACTCAGACACATCTAAATATGCAGCATTACCTATTTTATCTTCCCCAGGAGGATAGTTATAAATAATAATTGCTAATTTTTTCTCAGAATTTTCTTTTATTCTCAAATATAACCATTTTTTAACCCTTTGAGCATAGAATTTAACATTTTCAATTATTGGTTGTACTTCTAAAATATTGGATTTTAAATCATCAGAATATCCTAAATTTTTAAGACTGCCAACAGTAATCATTTCTATTCTTCCATCTAATTCGGGCATTACAATTGCAATCACTTGGTTAATGGGGTTAATTCCTTCATTTGATTTAGTATATTCCTCAAAAGGCATATCATATTGTATAATTGGATTAAATTGTGGGATATCTAATTTTTTAAATAAATCCCTTGTTATAGAGGTATCTCCACCAAAAGGACCCCCATTTAACTGAAAATATTGAAGATTAATAACAGCGCTTATTAATTTTACTTCATCTTTAAAAAATAGTTTTTTATAAGCTTCTACATTTGTTAAAACATCAGAAAAAACAGGAAGAATATTAAATTCTGAGAAATTTTTCATAAATTCTTTTACTATTGGTAAAGATTGTTCAAAATATAATCCTCCATAAAAAAATATTCCTATAGTTTGTTTATTATGGTCTATTGGCTTTTTTCTAAAATAATCTTCAGTATTATTAAAATATTCATTCATTTGAGGATCATAAATGCCAAAAGAGGGAATCTTTTTTGGTTTGGGAACCTTAATATTCTTATATCCTAAATAGTGCTTTAAAAGAAACAGGAGCATGTTTTTATGATTCTCAGCGATACCTCCCAATCCATGTACCCAGTAATCCATCATTATGACCCAATAGCGCGCATGTCTTAGTGCTTTAAAAGGGAACACTTTTCCTAAAAATTTCAAAAACTCAGTCATTCTTTGTCCAAATCTTACTGCTTTCGTTAAATCTGGTATTTCATCGATACTATACTCCCTATTTTGAGGAGCGGGTATTTTTCGGGCTTGAAAGGGCCCCATTTTTGTTAAGCCTCTTATTTCGCTATTCCCTCCCACTAATGCGATTATTTCTTTGGTATCAAATAATTCTGGTTGACTTTTTTCCATTTCTTCATAAGATTTTACCAATAGTTCAACTGTAGGAGAATTTCCTCGGATATCAATCAACATAACTTTAGATTGATAAATAACTTCTTGAACTTCCTCTTTTGATATTTTTCCTGAGTCCAAATCATTAAGAAAATAGATTTTAAAATCGAATAACCTTCCAAATTGACTATAAATCTCGTGAATCCCTTCAGTTAACCATTTCAAAAAAACAGAAGCTGTAATTAATGTTATTTTAGGCGTATCTCTCGTATTGTCTATATTTTGATTCATAATCAATATTCACAATTAGATATTTTCAAATAATCCTTCCATTCCCAGAATTTCATTTACATTTTCTTTATTCATGGTATCAATATGATAATATTTCGCATTTGCTGATTCAGATAATTTTTTATTAATTTCCAATTTGACATCCGATCCTTCTGTATCAATAATAATCATATCAATTTGATTTTTAGAAATTTCTTTACCAGTTTTTAATAAATCGTCAATAGCATCCTTATAAAATACATTTCCTCTGGCATCAGAAATAAGAATGATCAAGGGTATATATCCTGTTTTCTTTCTTTTCTCTTCAAGAGCAATATCTAATGCTTTTACTAACCCTTTAATTAGTGGTGTTGTACCTCCTGTAGGTATTTCTTTTAATAATTTATATGCTAAATCAATACTTCGAGTGGGAGGTAAAATAACTTCTGCATCGTCTCCACGAAAAACAACTAATGAGACTTTATCGCGATATACATAATTAGATTGAAGGATAGAAAATATCACTCCTTTAACGGTTATCATTCTTTCATTTGCTCCCATCGATCCTGAAGCGTCAACACAGAAAATAAATAAATTGCTTGATTTTCCAATTCTTTTCTTAATATATATATGTTCATTTTTAATCTCTAATTTTGCTCCATTTTTAAAAGCATTTTTATTTTCAGGTTCTAAAGCGGCTTTATTAATAGTTTCAAGAATAGCAATATCCGAAGACGATCTAAAATTAAAATCTTTGGGTTTTTGACCACCAATATATTTCCCCTTCTTATCACGAGTAGGGTGTAATATTCTTTGACCAGAGGTGTTCATATCTGTTACAATTCTTTTTTTTTCTAATAGTCCATCTGTAGATATCTTAGTATCTATGCCGAAAATTTCCTCTTTTAGATTTATAATTTCTTTATTATTTCGATGTTCAGGATTATTTATATTCAATTTCTGTGCTTCTTCCTTATCTTGTTCTTCAAACATCTTTTCGATATCATCTTCATCTATTGCTTGTTCTTCAAATGGAAGTTTTCTTAAACGATGTGCTAATGCCAATCTTGCTGCTATTTTTATATCTTCATCTAAAACGTTGATTCTTCCATGAAAAGCAGCAATAGTTTTTGCTGTTATATTTATAGTAATATCTGCACGGTGACTATCAATTTCCAGTTTAATAGATAATCTCGCAATGTTTTCTAATTGTTCATCTGAAATATTAACTTTATTAAGAATTTCACGAGCCTTAACAATCTTCTCTCTTAATAATTTTTGTTTAGTTTCGAACTTATCGTGAAATTTATGAGGATCAATATGATAGTCTTCAACGTATTTTATTATTTTAACTCGCTTATTGATATTTAAAATAGGTTTTGCCTCCACACTTAATCCAAATCGATCTAAAAGTTGAGGTCTCAGATTTCCTTCCTCAGGATTCATCGTTCCTACCAAGATAAAATTAGAAGGGTGATGAATACTAATACCTTCTCGTTCAATATTATTAATTCCCATTGCCGCACTATCCAATAATACATCTGCTACATTATCAGCAAGTAGATTTACTTCATCTATATAAAGAATATTTCTATTTGCTTCTGCTAAAATTCCCGGTTCTAAAGCTTTCAATCCTTGTTCCAGTGCTTTTTTAATATCAATTGTCCCTACTACTCTATCTTCAGTGGCATTTATAGGTAGATTAATAACGCGCATTTTACGAAATTCTATATCAGTATTCTTCAACTTTTTGTCAATTATTTTATGTTGGCATTCATGACATGATTCTTTTAGAACATATGGATTACAATTAAATGGACAATCTTTAATAATCTCAATTTCAGGAAGTAAATCTGCTAAAGCTCTTACAGCGGTTGATTTTGCAGTTCCTTTTGTCCCTTTTATTAAGAGTCCACCAATTTTTGGATTTATTGCGTTTAGAATAAGCGCAAGTTTCATAAGATCTTGTCCTACAATAGCAGTAAAAGGATAAGTTTTAAAATGAGTCATTTCTATTTTTTCTGAACTTTCAATCCAGTGTTAATATTATTTTATAATTTTTTCATACTTTAATAAAAATAGCAATGAATAATTAAAAAAATTATTTTTTTTAAAAAATAAGATTAATTTTTAATTCCTTTTTTAATCTAAATCTGCTTCATTTTTTATTTGTTTATAAAAGTCTAGTACGATTTTGTACCTTTTTCTAGCTATCTTTCTTGAAATATCAAGTAATAACATATCTTTCAATTTAATTATTTTTTCTCTTAAATGTTTTATAACATCATTAAGATTTCCTTTATTTTTTATGGTAAATCCTATAGTTCGGTATAACCCTATTGCACCAAGAGCATCCAATTTATCCGCATCAGACAATATTTTTGCTTCAAGAGTTTGAGGGGTTGAATTATTTGAGAATGAATGTGTTCTAATACAGTGAATTATATTATCAAAATCTTCTTGAGAGAGTTTAAAATCATAAGAGTTTAAGAATTTAAAAGCCATCTCAGCTGATAATTCAGCATGGTTCTTACTAGAAGTTGTATCATTTCTATTTTTTCTACCAATATCATGTAGTAATGCCGCAATTTCAAGGATTAATAAATTAGCATCTAAATGATTTCCTAACTGTAGACATAAATTTAGGAGGCTCTCAACATGTAAGAAACCATGAATATCATCTTTCTCAGAATTATCAATAGCATATTTCCTTACTTTTGGAATTAAATCATTATCTAACATGAAAGCGTATTCTCTATTTATCCTATTAAATTAATAATAAACTCATAAATAATTGGTCCAACATATATTACCAGTAAAATAAATATAATCGGGATAATAATTCCGAATAGACCCCATATTACTTTAAACAATCTACTCGGAGGTTTCCAATTTTTGTATTTTTTCTTATCTCTTGAGACTCTATTAATCTCCTGGGAAAGAGCATTATGATACTGTTGTTTACCCTTATCTGTGAGATAAAGTTTTTCATCTTGAATAAAAACCAAACCTTTCTTTTTCATGATGTTTAAAATCTTATGAATATTAAATTTTTCAATATTTAAAAGTCCAAATATTGCCCAAACACCAAACATTTCGTAACCTTTTTCGATAGCTTCCACAAAATTTTCATTCATTTGTTGTTCAGACAAATTTTCTTCTTGAATAATTAATATTATCCAATGAGCTATTTTAAATTCAAAGGCTTTATCTAAGCTTAATTTAAAGCTGTCAATATCAATATCCTCACCAGATTTGATTAATGCCAGTAGTGTCTCTAACCCGTCAAATATAATTAAACTAGCAATTACTATACCGACAATAGAATCTACCCAATAAATTCCAAATAATGCAAAAATTAGTCCAATTATTACTCCTAATGATAATCTAATATTAATTACATTATCTTTAGCATCGGAGAGTAATGCAAAATTGGCTTGTAATTTTCCAACGAAATTTTTTAGAACTAACAACATTAAGTTTAGTAAAATCGAGATAAACATTAATATAAACGTAAAATATGATGGAGAAATAATATCGGTTTGAAAAATTGAAAATACCGAAGCTATTATCAAATTTATTCCTGTTATCAACATTAAAATAATGATTGCGATTGCCCCTAACCTATCTTTTCTCAATTTAATACTTAAAGTAATTATAAATATCTTTATTATATCTGTAAAATTCTCAATACCCTCGTTAAATAACGCATCACTGCCTGCATTCAATCCAACAATTATTTTAAGTGAACTCATAAAAATTAAGCAAATTAAAGAAAAAATTAAAACAATTTTTTCACTAAAAAAGAATCCTAACGCTTTATTTGTGACTAAATTAACTGTTTTACATTTAGTTAAAACCTCATTTCCTTTTTCGGTTAAAGAATAAGTATTGTTTTGTTTTTGAATTAAAGCTTTAGTAATTCCATCTAATAATAAATCATCTAATTCAGGTTGTTTTAGCCTAATATTAGCAAATTCATTAACATAGAAATATTTAAAATAGCTATAAATTTCTTCTTTAGTATTTTCTTCCTTATTTATTGCATATAATAAAGCATATAACGGAGATCTATTCGGATCATTTCCTAAAATTTGAGTAACTTCATAAGAAAGCTTAGTGATGCCTTTATGTGATTTTCTTATTTCTTTAAATTTGACTTCTTCCATCTTTAAGCTTTAAAAGAAATTATGATAGAAGAAAATTAGAATAAAAGAGTAAAAATTTATTGTATTTTTAGTCATTTTTTATATAGAATATATAGGATGCCCTCCTTTTGTCAATCTTTTACTAATATTTTCTAAAAGATCTCATTCAATTCTATATTATTTGGATTTAAAATAATGGGTAAAAATTTTGTTATCCTTTCCATATTTTTCTCTTAAAATGGATTTAAATTTACCTATATCTAACCGATTTCTCACTTTTTCTCATCAACATCCAGAATCTGGTTGTAAATCTATAATGCTGTCAGGAAATAAATTAAATTCAAGATTATCTCTGATAGGCATAAATTTTCTCAAATTACCATCTTCATCAGGGCCATAAGGCATTATTCCGACATCTTCATAGATTATATTATGTTCTGGGTCCCAAAACAACTGTAAATAATTATGAATATAATCTTCAAATATTGGAAAGATTGATACTTGTGGATTTTCAAAAATATATTTATCAACCTTTGCTAAAGCTTCAACAAAAGTAGCATCATCTTTTACTTGTACGTTAAATTGTTTACCTTGTTGTAAACCACTTGAAGGTATGCTAATTTTTATGGTTATTCTTTTAATTTTAATAATCACCCCTTTAAAAAATAATAAAAAAATAAATATTTAGATACTCAAATAAAAAAAGAAAGCACTAGTTATGCAATTTTGCAATTGAAAAGAAAGTCAAATATGACTGCCCTTCTACACTTCTCCATCCTGCGACAGAATTGTGGAAATAAATTCTAATATTAATAGTATCACCAATTGTAGCATTAACAATATCACTAACGTCAACACAAAAACTATTTACAGTTTTAGTACAAGTTACTCTCTTAAATGTATGCATGAGGTTATTTCTAACTATATAAATTACATAATCATCATCAGTTTGAGCTGTTTCAATACCATATTGAGCATCAATATGGTAAAATCCATCTTCAGGGATAATATATGTATCAGTAATCAAATTAAAAGCATTGTGAGTATCATAGGATACTTGAGTAAAATCAATATTTTCTTGCGTTGTATCCGAATATTTGTTGAAGGATGGTGATCCATCGAAATACACTCTTGCTTTAGGTAAAACTGAATCTTCTTGAACAAATACATATTGGGTGAGAATTAAATAAACTCCCAATCCTGCACTTATCAATCCTACCAATAAAGCGAAAACTGCTAGTCCTTTTCCATTTTTTTCCATTTAAATCATCTATGAAATATAAATAATACATTTTTTAATATATTTGATTACTTGTTAAAATGCTTAGGGTATAATAAAAATTTTGATCTAAAAAAGTACTAAATAGTTAATCATGAAACAAAAAAAATCCAAAAAGAAAACCAATTTCAGAAATCTCAGAAAAGTTGAAAATTAATAAACTAAAACCTCATGAATGAATATAAAAAATTACAAAATTTACTTTGCGATACATTATAAATTGAAAAATGTAGCATCTTATTTTATTTGTATGGTAAATTTTTTGCCTTGTTATGAACCACTTGATGGCATACTAATTTTTAAGGTAATTTTCTTAATTCTAATAATCACCCCTGTTAATAAAACAAAAATAATAAAATCTAAATAAGTCCTTTAGCTTTAAGAAGTTTCGGTAATTCTTTCTTTAGTGCGAATGTTGAAGAAAATTCTATGTTAAATAATATTTATGTAAAATAATCAAAATATTGTTAGAAAAATGACATTTATCTTCATTATTAAATAGAAATTATCATTAACATTGATTTTACCAATCTTTGTTTTCCCATTTCTTAAAAGAACCAAATCCTTCAGTTTTTGAAATTACTTGTTTTGAACTTTTATCAAAAAGAATTGAGATATAATAAGAGGAGATTTCTCGTTTAATTGATTTATGCCAGAGAGATTGTGAAAAACTTTCAGCTAAGATCAAAACAACATTAACTGAATCCTTATTTTCATGAATAAAAGGAAGAACATAATTCCATTTATGATAAAATCTGTACTCTTGACTAATTTGCTTAGCTAATTCAAAAAAGGTGAATTCATCTGAAACATTTGAAATTGTTTGATTTATTAAATCTTGTTTTTTAGAGGAAAATACAAATTTTTTTTTTAAATTAAAAGTGATAGACTCATTATCCAAAATTTTTTCATAAATGAAATAATAAAATGGAAGAAGACCAGGAATGTATTTCTGATTTCTAGGAATTTTCAGCTGTATTATAATTCTTAAAAAAGCTCTAATCCCAAAATATGTTAGATAAACAAACAGATAAAAGAAAGCAAGGTTCATAAGTATTTGATAATAAGGTAATATAAAATAAAAAGCTATTAAAACCAGAAGATTTATACAAGAAAAAATCATCAATATTGGATTCACAGCTCTATCAGCAATTAATCTATATTCTCTTTTCGAGATCGGATAAAAAATTGGTATTTTTGAAGCAGCAAAAAAATCTAGTGAGACATGGATACTATATCCTATGAATCCAGCAAACCAGATCTCAATGAAAAAAACATTTCTAAATATAGATATAAAAAAACTAACAATTCCAGTAAATATTAATCCTATAACATAAGAATGAGAACCAGCTTTATGAGAAAGAAAATACATTTTTCTTATTTTTTGGAGCGGCCCTAAGAAGACGTCGAAATCAGGTAAAAAAGTCATAATCCACATAAAGATAATAGCTTCTGGACTTAATTTGGTTAATGAAAATAGACCCGCTAAAACCCCCATAAACATATGTGTGAAAAAGTCCATATATGTTTTAAAAATAAGACAGCTTATTTATACAATTCGATTAAAATTTATATTTATAGGAAACAATCCTATTGTCAACCTTTCACTAGCATTTTTTGAAAGATATCATTCAACCTCTTAGTTAATTCTTTTACTTTTAAAATAATGAGCAAAAGTTTCGTGATTTTTTCCATAAGTTTTCAATAAAATTCGTTTGAATGTGCCATAATCCAATCTTTCTTTCATCACATCAGCTCATCAATCAGCATGAACTACTATTGTTATTTCACTATCAGGATATAAATCAAAATTTATATCTTCATGTAAAGGCATGAATTCTTTATTTGGTCCATAAGCGTTTACAGCACAATCATCATAAATTAAATTCGTTTCAGGATCCCATATGAGCTGGAGATAACTGTGTATTAGTCCTTTATAGATGGGGAAAATGGATTTTTCAGGATTATCGTAAAAATATTTATCTAGAGTGCTCAAAACATCGATAATCGAGCCATCATCAGCAACTTTTAAATTGAAATCAAGACCATTAGATAATTTCTTTTCGGGATCTGGAGCAAAGACCGTTAACTTAATTTTTTTAATTTTTATAATCACCTTTATTAAATTTTAATAAAAAGATTCTAAAGTCTAAATAAGTCCTTTAGCCTTAAGAAGGTTTGGTAATTCCTTTTTAAGCGTAAAAGAGGAGGAAAATTTTTTCTGTCCATCTACAACTACACATTTATTGTAAAGATTGAGTTCCCTGGCTTCCTCTGAATTTAGATTCTTAGTATCATAATCAATATATTT
>Ga0315537_1002249_pt1 | contig 14822 bp, 14 predicted proteins | sample SalMarSW160270MG_FD_203091 | JGI IMG/M metagenome (GOLD analysis project Ga0315537, IMG submission 203091) | Salt marsh sediment microbial communities from the Plum Island Ecosystem LTER, Massachusetts, United States - Salt Marsh Sediment SW1602-70 ... | reverse complement strand
GCCGCTCCGGTGACTGCATCACCACCGGCAAAAACCCCTGCTACAGGGGTCTGCGTCTCTCCCCCACCGTTGACCTCAATGGTATTCCCTTTCGTGACGGGGATGTCCTTGGGCAGGAAAGAGCAATCAGGGACCTGCCCGACGGCAGCGATAAGCATATCCACATCGAGCACAAATTCCGATCCCTCAATGGGCTCAGGGCGGCGCCTCCCACTGGCATCGAATACACCCAACCGCATGCGCTGACACCTCACCCCTACGACCTTATCCTTGACGCCGATGACCTCGGAGGGGTTCACGAGAAAATGTATCTTGACACCCTCCTCTTCGGCCGCCGCCACTTCCTCGGCCTGGGCGGGCATATCCTGTCTCAGTCTCCGATAGAGGATGACGACGTCCTGGGCGCCCTTGCGCAGGGCCGACCGGGCTGCATCGATGGCAGAGTTTCCACCCCCGACAACAGCCACCCTGCTGCCCACCTCGACGCCGTTGCCGAGATTTATCTGCCGCAGGAACTCCACCCCGCCGTAGACCCCCTTGAGCTCTTCACCCGCAATCCGCAGGCGTTGGCTCTGGTGGGCGCCGACAGCCAGGTAGAGCGCATCGTACTCCTTGCGCAGATCCTTAAATGGGATATCTTTCCCCACCCTCGTGTTGGTCCTGAACTGGACCCCGAGGGTCCGGATATCGTCGATCTCCCGCTCCAGGACTGCACGGGGGAGCCGGTATTCGGGTATCCCGTATCGCAGCATCCCGCCCAGGTGGGGGAGTTCTTCAAATACCGTCACGCTGTACCCCCGTTGTGCAAGATCTCTGGCCGCGGTGAGACCCGCAGGCCCCCCTCCCACCACCGCGATTCGTTCCTTTCTGGTCACGGGCACCGGCTCGATTGTGGGTCTTGCGGCGTGGTCGGTGATGTACCGCTTGAGGAACTTAATGGCGATCGGCTCGTCCAGCTGCCCGCGGCGACACTTGGTCTGACACTGGTGGTCGCACACCCTCCCGCAGACGCTCGGAAAGGGGTTGGTCCGCAGCAACACCTTATAGGCATCTGCCAGGCGGTTCGCCCTGATGAGGGCGATGTAGGCCGGGGCATCCATCCCTACCGGACAGGTATTCTGACAGGGGGATTTAAAGAGGGCCGAGCATACCGAGGCGGGACACCGCTTGTCCCTGATGTGGGCCTCATACTCATCTCTGAAGTAGCGGATGGTGGAGAGGACCGGATTGGGTGCCGTCTGCCCCAATCCGCACAGGGCCGAGTCTTTGATCATGGCCGCCATCTCCTCCAGCAGCTCGATGTCCCCCTCCTTGCCCCTCCCTTCACAAATATCAGTAAGAATATCCAACATCTTCTTCGTCCCCACCCGACAGGGGACGCACTTGCCGCAGGATTCATCCTGGCAAAAGTCCATAAAAAAGCGGGCCACATCCACCATGCAGGTATCTTCATCCATGACAATAAGGCCCCCCGATCCCATGATGGCCCCGATCTGGGTGATGGCCTCGTAATCGGTGGGGGTGTTGAGGTGCTGTGCCGGGATGCACCCCCCTGAAGGTCCCCCGAGCTGGGCGGACTTGAAACGCTTCCCTTTCGGGATGCCACCGCCGATATCGAAGATAATAGTGCCAATGGTCGTCCCCATGGGGACCTCCACCAGCCCGATGTTATTGACATCTCCGGTGAGGGCAAAGACCTTTGTCCCCTTGCTACCCTCGCTCCCGATGCCGGCGTACCAAGCCCCTCCCTGGATGATGATCTGGGCGATATTGGCATAGGTCTCCACGTTATTAAGGATCGTGGGTTTTTGCCAGAGACCCTGCTGGGCCGGAAAGGGGGGGCGAGGGCGTGGCATGCCGCGACGCCCTTCAATAGAGGCCATCAGCGCCGTCTCCTCGCCGCACACGAAGGCACCAGCCCCTTGATAGACCTCCAAATCAAATGCGAACCCGGAACCGAGGATATCATCGCCCAGCAGACCGTAGTCCCGCGCCTGATTGATGGCGATATTCAGGCGATGGACCGCCAGGGGATACTCGGCACGGCAGTAGATGTACCCTTCATGTGCCCCGATGGCCCTGGCCGCGATGATCATCCCTTCCAAAACGGCATGAGGATCTGCCTCCAGCACACTTCGATCCATAAAGGCCCCAGGGTCCCCTTCATCGGCGTTGCACAAGACATACTTCACCTCTCCCGGCGATTGGGAGGCGAACTGCCATTTCATGCCCGTGGGGAATCCCCCTCCCCCTCTGCCCCTGAGCCCTGACTTTTTCACCTCCTCGATAATCTCCTCAGGAGTCATCTCCAGGAGGGCCTTGGATACCCCAAGGTACCCGTCCCGGGCGATATACTCATCTATCCGCTCAGCATCGATCAGCCCCCGGTTGCGCAGCACTCGTAACTCTTGGAGACCGAAGAAGGGAATATCGTTCATGTAAGGGATGATCTCTTCGGTAACGGGCTCGCGGTACAAGAGGCGCTCCACCGGCCTCCCTTTGAGGATGTGTTCCCCGATGACCTCGGCGGCATCCTCGGCGGAGACCTGCATGTAGATGATCCCCTCAGGGTAGATCACCACAATGGGCCCTTGGGCGCAAAAGCCATTGCACCCCGTCTCCACGATCTGGACCTCATCCTTTAATCCCCGTTTTTCCACCTCAAAGGCAAAGGCCTTTATTACCTCCGCGCTTCCTGAGGAGTGACACCCTGTGCCACCACACACCAAGATATGCGAGCGGAATATCTTCATGCGACTACTTCCTCCCTTTTCCTATGCTAGCTACTCCAGCCCTTTGGCCAGGGCGAACTGCCTCTGTACCTCACCATCGATGATGTGCCTCTTAAAAACCTGCCGCATCTTGTTTTCGTCCATCTCAGAGTAGGTAATGGGCTCTTCCCCCAATACCTCCACAGTCACCAGAGGCTCTTTGCTGCAGATCCCGATGCAACCCGAGGTGGTCACCATGATATCCTGGACCCCCTCTTCCTCTATGGCGCTGACCAGGGCATTGAGGACCTTCCGGGCCCCTGAGGCGATCCCACAGGTCCCCATGTGGACGGTTGCCTTCACGCGCTTACCCCCTTCTCTGAGAGAAGTAGCCCTCTGTACTTCTTCCTTTATTCTCTTGAGATCCTCAACCTTTATCTTCGGCATTGCCCCCTCCTTGCATGAATAGGCGACGGCCTAGTCATATCGTTCCAGCATTGCATGTAATTTTTGCACCTTCACCTGCTTAAAGGTATCCTCATCTATCACGATCACCGGGGCGAGACCGCAGGCCCCCAGACAGCGGATGGTCTCGAGGGAAAACCGACGATCCGGTGTGGTGTCACCGGCATCGATGCCCAGACCTTGCACCAGGCGGTCGAGATTCTTCTTCCCTCCCCGCACGTAACAGGCGGTTCCCATGCAGACGCGGATGGTGTGCCTCCCGCGGGGGACCATGGTGAAAAATGAGTAAAAGGTCACCACGCCGAAGACCTGGCTCTGGGGGAGGTTGAGACCCTCGGCAATACGATGCTGGATCTCATTGGGGAGATACCCCAACACCCCTTGGATCTCCTCCAAGACGGGAATGAGAGAACCGGGTTTTCCGCGATATTTCTCGATGATGGCATCTACCTGCTGGAGTTGTTCCTGGGAAAACTCTTCGAGCAGCTCATCCGAGACCTGTGCCTGTCGAACAGCCATTGCCTTTCTCCTTCATATGATGATTCGAATTGTCAACCAGAGAGGAGAAATGGTGAGGGATAACTCAGAACGTAACAAGAGACAACTCTCGCTCTTCTCCTCCCCTTTTTATTCGCCTATAACTGCTTACAAAGAAAGTGAAATTTATCTCATTTTTAAGACGAGGTCAAGGTAAAACAACGAGGCGAAGGCATCATAATCCTTTTCACCACAACCCCTCTTAAAAAAGGTGCCCCAGTTCCTCTAATCCCTTAAGGATCTCTTCCCTGACAAACTGGACTACCTTTGCATGATCTATCGGGACATCATCCAGTTCCCGTTTAAGATCAACGGTATCGAAACAAAAGGTCTTATCCCCTTTACGGTGGACATAGTGAACGTCCATCTGGGGGTTTCCCACAATGAGTGTTATTATCGTACTGGCCATGTCCCCCAGGGGCTTGCGGTCGATATGATTGTAGCGGAAGCTCGCCCTCACCAGGGTCCCTTTCCCCTGGAGGGATTGGACCTGGAGGTCTCCTTCGCACGCCTGGGCAGCTTGTTTCAGCAGAGACAACCCAAGGCCGACCTTGCGGGTGGTGCGGGTGGTAAAAAAGGGGTCAACCACCTTCTCTAAAAGATGGGGGGGAATCCCCTCCCCGTCATCCTCAATCTCCACGATCATCTGGTTTGCCTCCGGGTCCTCTGTAATCCGTATCGCCACGTGAGAAGCCTCGGAGGCAATGGCGTTCTCCACGATGTCCAGTATGTGCAACGAGAGGTCTTGCATACGGAATCATGAAAGCTCTGTTATGCGTCGTCCCCCCTCTCTCCTGAGACCTCGGCGAATCTCCTCAAGCGTAGGGGCCTCCAGTAGAAAGAGAGTTCTCTTGGTCCCGATTGCACGCAAGAAATGGGCGTCAGAGGCGGTCACCACTTCATATCCTTCTGGCACCATGTCTCTCTGGTCTCCTGTGATCTCCACGGCGGCTACGGGTAGATCCGGGGGTATATACCCCAGTTGCCCGATAATACTGAAGGCCTCCCGATCCACATGGGCAGGAATACAGATCCCATCTCTATCCGCAACGCCCTTTATAACCTCCTCCAGAGAGAGATCGAGGGAGTTGATCAATAATTTCTCCTCAAAGCGCAAAACATACCCCTCTTTATCAACGATCGGTTGATATCCGAAGACCTCAGGGTCGTTGCGCACATCGGGGAGGTGTTCATAGATAAAGGCATCCCACTCTTCAAGGATCTCCACGCTCCCAAAAAGACAAAGGAGGTGGACCTCCTCTCTGCTCTGAACCTCCATCCCTGCAATGACGGTGAGCGGAAGCTCAACTGCCGCCTCCTTTACCGCCCGGGCGTTCTTGCCCGAATTGTGATCGGTAACGGCGATGATGTCCACTGATGCCTCACGTGCCGTGTGCACGATGTTGCTCGGCGACATCTCTTCGTCCGCACACGGAGAAAGACAGGTGTGGACATGGAGATCTGAGGCATAGACACTCACCATTACCCTTGGCCATGAATGCCCAGGCTATAGAGCCTGCCCACAACCTCATAGGTCGGTAAGGGGGTGCATAGAATGGGAATGCCCTCCTCCTCGGCCCGTTGGAGGGTCTCCGCATCGGGCTGTCTGCCGTTGGCCAGGATGACCCCTGCCAGGTCCCGCAAGGTAGCCACCGCCACGATGTTCGGGTGCCCCTGGATGGTCACCCAGATATCCCCCTCCTGGCTGTTGGCCATGACATCGCTGAGCAGGTCGCTCGCATATCCCCCTTGTACCTCCCTGTCGAGCCCCCCTTGGGCTGTCTTGACAGCGAGCGCAAGTTCATCGACAACGTTTACAAGTTTCATTTCCCCCTCTTAGGCAGGGAATGAGGCCGTTTCTCCGCCCACTGCATGACCTCTCGGGCTAGATCCTTGACCCCTTCCCGCCACTTGAAGATGCAGTCGGTTATCTCCGCCCTCCCCTGCACGACGTCATCGGCCAAGGCACGGCAGTTGGGGACACCGCAGGCCCCACAATCCAAACCGGGGAGAGAGGCGTGGATCTCATCCCGCAACTTCATCTTTTCCACGGCCTTGAGAGGATCGGGATCCAGGCGGCTGGCAAAGGGTTTCGGCTTCAACCCCTTCTTAAAGAAGTAATATCCTTCCTTGAAAAGCTTTACTACCTCCTCCCGGTTTACAATCGATTCCTTCTTATTCCTGAGCATCAGCTTCCGAATCCTTCCCCTCGACACATAGCGGTCACCCACTGTCAAGGCCCCTCCAACGCACCCCTCGGGGCAGGCCCTGGCCTCGACGAACTCTACGTTGCGCAGCTTGCCGTTCTCTATCTCGTCAAGGACATTGATGACGTTCTTGATCCCGTCAACCACAATACTCTCCTTGTCACCTCGCAGCCACCGTCGTGGCTCCAGCTCCCTAATCTCCCCCCCCTTCACCGCCCATCCGATCCCCGCACCGCTGGCCTTCTGTAGATCCTCCGTTTCGCTCACCTCCCTCAAGGCTGTTAACAACTCTCCGTATATGTCGGAGATGGATATGACTCCATCGATATATGACCGTTCCTTTGTCTCCGTCTTTGCCACTGCCACCATCTTGGCCGGGCAGGGTACCAAGTAGAAAATCCCCAACTCCTTTCCCTGCACCCCCCGTTCCTTGGCCTTTTGCTTCCTGATACCTTTGGCCACAATCTCAGCGGGGAGTTCAATGGGGTTGATCTGATCGACAAAATTGGGGAACCTGATCTGGATCAATCTGATGATAGCTGGGCAGAGGGAGGAGATGAGGGGATACGGGCCTCGATACTCCTTGAGGTACTCCTGGGTGGCGATACTTGCCTCCTCCGCCCCTACCGCCTCCTCATAGACATCGTCAAAACCGAGGGCCTTGAGCGCGCAGAGAATTCTGTTGGGGGCATCCTCCCCGGGGAACTGCGAATAGATGGTGGAACTGGGAATAACGATGGTATACTTATACTGCTTGAGGTCTTCCAGGCCATGGGTCCGGGAGGTTATGGCATGCTCAGGGCAATCGCGAAAGCACTTGCCACAATAGATGCATCGATTGGTAATGATTCTGGCCTTTCCCTCAAAAATCCTGATGGCCTCGGTGCGGCAGGACATAATGCAGTTGACACACCCCTGGCATTTGTCCTCATCGATGGAGATAATTCCATACAATCGCTTCATCATGATCCTTGTCTGAAGCGGGGGGACCTGATAAGCATCTCCACCACCGTCCCCTCCCCCACCGTGGAGACGATGTTCAACTCATCGGTGTTCTTTTTCATATTAGGAAGCCCCATCCCCGCACCAAACCCCATTTCCCTGATCTCCAAAGATGCGGTGGAGTATCCCTCCTGCATGGCCAAATTGATATCGGGTATGCCAGGGCCTCTATCTTTTACCACAATCTTCAGCCCCTCGGGGAGGATGGCGAATTGCAGCGTCCCTTTCTCCGCATGGCAGACCACATTCATCTCCGCCTCATAGGAGGCAATGGCCACCCCCCGCACGAAATCCGGATCGAAGCCGAGCTCCTTCATGATCTCCTTGACCTTGCTCGAGACCTTCCCGGCATTCCTGAAGTCCTTCCCCTCAATCTCATACTCCCATTCGAGTGCGCGCTCTGCCATCGATGCGTGCTCACCAGATGGTCCCTGAACTGCCGGTCAGTCCTCGCATGGCCAGCCTGGCGCAAGCCTCAAACAGAAAGAGTTTTGTGGTCAATAAAGGGATACCCTTTTGCTTGGCCAGTGCAATAGTCTTCTCATCTGGCTTCTTGCCATGGATGAAGGTGATAGCCTTGATATCGACCATCTCCGCTGTCCGGATGACATGGGAGTTGATCAAACCCGTGACTAAAAGCTCCCCGCCAATACTTTGGGTCAGGACATCGCTCATCAGATCGGCGGCTTCCGCCGTCTCGATCTCAAGTTGGAGATCGACAGGCTCCCAAAGCACTTCAGCTTCTAATATGCCCTTAATTTCCCAAAGTTGCATAACAAATTATATCTACACTACTCCACCTTTTCCCACCCTGTCAATGAGGCGGAAATTAATTATGCAACGCTTTTGCCTCCATTATATCTATGTTAGAGAGAGAATTGCAGGATACCCGCTCACAACAAAAACTGGATGGACCGCTGGGCCAAGGCCAGAAATGCCGAGGGCAGGATACCAATATGCAATACCCCCCATACCGATATAATGATGGCCAGGACAGCAGCGGGTGAGAAGCCTCCAATAGTCAGCTCCCTCTCCGGTTCGCGGAAGTACATGTATATCAGCACCCTGAGGTAATAATAGGCGGCAACAGCGCTGTTCAAGACACCGATGACTGCCAGCCAATAATAGCCGGCCTTCACCGCTGCGCTGAAGACATAGAACTTAGCCATAAAACCGGCCATCGGGGGCACCCCTGCCAGGGAGAACATGAAGATGGCCATAGCAACCGCCAGGAGGGGGTGCTGCAACCCGAGTCCCGCATAATCGCTGATCAGGGTATTCTCCTCCCCCTTCTTCCCCAGCAGGATCACCACGGTAAAGGCCCCGATGTTCATAAAGACATAGGCCAGAAGATAAAAGAGGATGCTCGATTGACCCAGTGCGTTGCCGGCCACAAAGGCGACCAGGATATAGCCCGCATGGGCGATGCTGGAGTAGGCGAGCATTCTCTTGATATTGCTTTGAGAGAGTGCGATGATGTTCCCCACCGTCATGGTGGCCACTGCCAAGATCCACATGATCTCCGTCCAGTAGGGCTGCAGTGATGGCAAGGCATAGAGGAAGACCCGTACAAAGGCGGCGAAACCTGCGGCCTTGACCCCCGTGGCCATAAAGGCGGTGATGGAGGTTGGGGCGCCCTCATAGACGTCAGGGGTCCACATATGAAAGGGGACCAGGGCGATCTTGAATCCAAACCCCACGATGAGCAGGGCGAGCCCGGTGATGAGAATAGGGAGGCCGCTGATCCACGTCCGTTCTGCCAGGACCCGACCGATCCCACCCAGATCGAGGGTGCCGGTGGAGGCATAGATCAGGGCGATGCCGTACAGGAGAAAGGTCGAGGCGAAAGCACCCAATAAAAAGTACTTAAATGCCGCCTCAACCGATTTCGCATCATCCCGCATGATGCCAGCCAAGACATAGATGGAGATGGACATTACCTCGAGCCCCAGAAAAATAATGAGAAGATTGGCCCCTGAGACCATCAACATCATACCCACGGTGGCGAATAAGACCAAGACGTAGTATTCGCCGAAATCTATCCCCTCCCGCTTGGCATATGCCAGGGAGGACAAGATGGTCAACAGGGCGATGATCGCTATCATGACCTTAAAGAAAAAGGAGAAAGGATCGAGGTTCACCATGCCGCTGAAGGCACTCGCCTCCCTGCCGATACCCCAATAGAGGGAGACTAAGGCACCGATCACCCCCACAAGGGCGGTATAGCCGAGGAAACCCCTCCGCTCCCCACGAACAAAGGCGCTGATGAGCAAGATCAACAGGGCGAAGCCGGTCAGCACCACCTCCGGGGCAATTATCAGCAGATCTGACGTTGAAAACTGAACCTGAAAGAACTCCATCTCCCTCCTACTCCTTTTCTTGTTCCGTCACGGGTTGGATCATCGTATCGTGCTCCTGTTCAATCACAACCGGTCCGCTTTCAGGGGGAGCTGCTGTCGTCGCGGCCGCAGACCGCGCCTTGACATCATACAGGAAGCGTTGCACCGAGAGCTCCATCTTCTTGAAGAAGAACGTGGGGTAGACCCCCATCCAGACGATCATAATGATGATGGGCACCAGGGTCACGATCTCTCTGAGGTTGAGATCCTTGAGAGCCCGGTTCTCCTCGTGCGTGATCGCACCGAACATCACCCGTTGAAACATCCAGAGCATGTAGACCGCCGCTAAGATCACCCCCGTGGCGCCGAGGATGCCGTAGACGTTGTTAGCCTTAAAAGCCCCCAACAGGATCAGGAATTCACCCACAAAACCATTTGTGCCGGGCAAGGCGATAGAGGAGAGGGCCACAATCATAAAAAAGGTGGCAAAGACCGGCATCACCTGAGCGAGCCCGCCGAAATCGGCAATCATCCTCGTGTGCCTCCGCTCATAGACCATCCCCACGATCAAAAAGAGGGCACCGGTGCTCACCCCGTGATTGAGCATCTGATAGATACTCCCCTGTACCCCCTGCACGTTGAAGGCAAACATCCCCAGCATGACGAAGCCGAGGTGGCTCACACTGGAAAAGGCCACCAGCTTCTTGAGGTCGTCCTGCATCATGGAGACCAGGGCGCCGTAGATGATCCCGATGAGGGCCAAGATCGATATGATGGGGGCAGCCTTGAAGGCGGCCACGGGGAAGAGTGGGATGGCAAAGCGGATGAATCCATAGGTCCCAAGCTTCAGGAGAACACCGGCCAGGATCACCGAGCCGGCCGTAGGGGCCTCCACGTGGGCATCAGGCAACCACGTGTGAAACGGAAACATGGGAACCTTGATGGCAAAGGCCAGGGCAAAGGCCGCAAACATGAGGTACTGGGTATTGATCGGCAGGACCGTCTGGTAGAGCTTCAGCACGTCGAAGGTATACTCACCGGTGATCTTTCCATGGAGAAAGTACAAGGCGAGGATGGCCACCAGCATCAATACGCTCCCCGCCATCGTATAGAGGAAGAACTTGATGGCCGCGTAAATCCTCCTTGGTCCGCCCCAGACCCCGATGATAAGGTACATGGGGATCAAGGTGACCTCCCAGAAGACATAGAAGAGGATGAGATCAAGGGCGACCAACACCCCGATCATCCCGGTCTCCAGAATGAGGAAGACGATCATGTATTCCTTAACCATCCGTCCTACTGAACGCCAGGAGCTGAGGATGCACAGGACCGTCAAGAAGGTGGTCAGGAGGATCAGCAGGAGGCTGATCCCATCGACCCCTATAAAATAGGTAACCCCCCACTCGCGGATCCACGGAATCCGTTCTACGAACTGCATCCCGGCCACCCCCTCATTGAAGTAGATGAAAAGGGGGAGAGAAATGACAAACTCCACCAGGGAGATACCCAAGGCCATCCACTTGAGGAATTCTTCCTTAGCTTTAGGTACAAAGAGCAGCAGGATCGCCCCCGCCAGGGGGAAGAACGTGACCGCTGTCAGAATGGGAAAGCCCTCGAGGTTCATGCACAACTCCTCACCTGATCAAGAAAATGATGATTATCACGGCACCCAGGATGATGCCCAGTGCGTAACCCTGCACACGGCCTGTTTGGATCCTGCGCAGGACCCGCCCCAGCCAGAGCATCAACCCGCCCACCAGATTTACACTCCGATCGATGACCCCGTCATCGAACTCCCGCCAGAAGAAGGTGCCGAGCTTCTTGGTGCTCTTGACAAAACAGGCCTCATAAATCTCATCAACATAGTACTTGTTGAAAACGATCGTATAAAGGATCTTCAACCGCTCGCCCAAGCGCTTGGGGACCTCTGGCTTCAGGATATAGAGATAAAAGGCAATGCCGATCCCGATGATGGCAATGGCCACGGAAACACCCATGAGAAGGAGTTCCATGTTGATGCCACTCCCCTCTGCTGCACCACCGCTCGCAAAGGCGGATTTGACTAAGGAAAAGGCAGCGTGCGCCGTCCCTTCAGGGTGTCCACCCAAGACCGGGGCGAGAAACTCGTGGAAGATGTTCCTTCCCCCCAGGACGTGGGGTATCCCCACATACCCGCCTATGACCGAGAGTACGGCCAAGACAATAAGGGGAACAGTCATGATGGAGGGAGATTCATGAATGTGTTTTTTTACCTCATCTGTGGCCCGGCACCCCCCCAAGAAGGTGACGAAGACAAGCCGGAACATATAGAAGGCGGTCATCCCCGCAGCAACGGCACCTACTAACCAAAGATACACGTGGCCGTGGGAGCTGCTGAAGGCCTGCCAGAGAATCTCATCCTTGCTGAAAAACCCCGCGAACCCGGGGATCCCCGCAATGGCCAGGGTGGCTATCAAGAAGGTCCAGAAGGTAATGGGGGTTTTCTTCCAGATTCCCCCCATGTTCCTCATGTCCAACTCCCCACTCATAGCGTGCATCACACTCCCAGCCCCCAGAAAGAGGAGCCCCTTAAAGAAGGCGTGGGCCATGAGGTGGAAGATCCCCGCGCTGAAGGCCCCTACGCCGACCGCGAGGAACATGTAGCCGAGTTGGCTGATGGTGGAGTAGGCCAGCACCCGCTTGATATCGAACTGCAACAGCCCCATGGAGGCGGCAAAGATGGCCGTAGCGGCACCGACAATGGCCACAGTAGCCATGGAGACAGGGGCCATGGTATACAGGATGTTGCACCGGGCGATCATATACACCCCCGAGGTAACCATAGTGGCGGCATGAATCAGCGAGCTGACAGGGGTGGGGCCCTCCATGGCATCGGGGAGCCATACATAGAGGGGGATCTGGGCCGACTTACCTGCGGCCCCCACAAAGAGCAGGAGGGTGATGAGCGTTACGGTGACGATATCGAGGGAATGGGCTCCGTCAAAAACTCCGTTGAACTCCAGGGTGCCGAGGTGGGCAAAGATCAAGAACATGGCCAACAGGAAGCCGAAATCCCCCACCCTATTGACCACAAAGGCCTTTTTACCTGCATTGGCAGGGGCATCCCGGTCGAACCAAAAACCGATGAGGAGATACGAACAGAGCCCCACACCCTCCCATCCGACAAACATAAGGAGGAAATTGTTGGCCAAGACCAGGGTGAGCATCATGAAGACAAAGAGGTTGAGGAAGGCAAAGTATCGGGTATACCCCGGGTCATCGTGCATGTACCCGACGGAATAGATGTGAATGAAAAAGCTCACGCCGCTGACCACCAAAGCCATGATGATGGAGAGGGGATCGACCTTGTACCCAACGACCGTCTTGAGCCCCCCGGACACGATCCAGTCGAAGAGGACCCTGTCGGGCACCACAGCCCTCGCTTCGGGAGAGAGCTTAAGGAGGGCGAAGAAGATCAGGATGGAAAAGAGAAAAGACAGCCCCAAGGCGAAACATGCCACCCAGCTGACGATTCGTTTATCGAGATTGAACCACCGCCCGATCAGGCCGTTAAAGAGAAACCCGATGGCCGGAAAGAGGGGTATCAACCACACTAATTCGATCATACCGTACGTTCTCCCGTCACCACTTCAAGAGGTTTATACCATCCACCTTAATGGTCCCCCGCCCGCGAAAGAGGAGGACGAAGATGGCCAGACCGACGGCCGCCTCAGCCGCCGCCACCGTCATCACGAAGAAAACCATCAGGACACCATCCAGGGATTGCAGATAGTGGGAGGCGGTGATGAGGGTGAGGTTAACAGCGCTCAGCATCATCTCGATGCACATGAAGATGACGATGGCGTTCCTCCTGATCAAGACCCCTACCGCACCGATCGCGAAGATCACGGCGCTCACAAACAAAAAGTATATGGGTGTCACACCGGAAAACATCTCAGTTACCTCTCTTTTTTGCTCAAGATCACCGCCCCGATGATCCCCACCAAGAGGAGGATAGAGGCGATCTCAAAGGGGAAGAGGAACTTTGTAAAGAGGAGACCTGCTATTGCCTTGATATCACCTATCCGGGCCATGCGCTCAGGGGTAAACTCACCCCACTCCCCGGGCAAGACCTGAACACCAACCCCATAGATGAGTTGCGCAAAGAGAATAAGAACCAATACCACCCCTATTACCTTGGCGGGTGAAGCGTGCATTTTTTGCTGTTCCTCTTCCTCCACATTCAGCAGCATGATAACGAAGATCACCAACATCATGATGGCACCGGCATAGATCATCACCTGGACAATGGCGATAAATTGGGAGTTTAACAGCAGGTAGAGGACGGCGATGCAGATAAAGTTGAGGATCAAGAACATGGCCGAGTGGATGGGGCTGCGCCGGGTAATCACCATCACCGCTGCAAAGATGGCGGTCAGGGCGGTCCCGATAAAAACGATCCAATAAAAGACGCTACCCGCTATCACCTATCCCTCCTTCGGTGCATTGGCTAGGAGTCTCCCTTTGTCCAAGACAAGGTCTTCCCGCCGGTAATCGACAAACTCGTAGTTCCTCCCCAGTTTGATGGCATTCACCGGGCAGGCTTCAGCGCACATACCGCAGTAGATACACCTGACGGTATTGATCTCATATTGCTCTGGATACCGCCCCCCCCCATCCAACTCAACCGCCACCAAGCGGATGCACTGAGAGGGGCAGATGGCAACACAGAGCCCACAGGCCACACAGCAGGTATCACCCTTTTCGTCACGTTCAAAGTAATGGATTCCCCGCCAGCGCGGGGCCACCTCGCGCTTATGCTCGGGGTACCGGATGGTCACCGGACGGGAAAAGAACTTGCTGAAGGTCAGCCTCAATCCCTTTAACAGGGCAAAGACACTCGCCACGAGCAACCCTATTCCTTTTCTGAACCACCATACTCCCTTTATCAGCGGCATAGCCATTGCGCTTACGCTCCCGTCAGGACCATAATCAAACCGGTAATGAATATATTGGCCAGGGTCAAGGGCAGCAGGAATTTCCACCCAAACCGCATGATCTGGTCATACCGCAGCCGCGGGAAGGTCCCTCGCTGCCAGATAAAAAAGTACACGAGGATGCCGGTCTTTGCCGCAAACCAGATCCACGACAAGGCAGGCGGCAGGTTGAAGGGGCCGTCCCACCCCCCGAGAAACAGGGTGGTGGCGATGGCGCAGACCGCCACCAGATGGGCGTACTCCGCCATAAAAAAGAGGGCGAACTTCATGCTGCTGTACTCGATATTAAACCCGCAGGCCAGTTCTGCCTCCGCCTCGGGCATATCGAAGGGCGTCCGATTGATCTCGGCAAGGGCACAGACGATATAAAAAATAAACGGGAAAAATTGAAAATGATAGAAGGCATTCCAGTGCCACCCGGCCTGCTGCTGGACGATCTCGACCAGATTGAGGGTCCCCGAGATCATCAAGACCCCCATCACTGAGAGGGCCAGGGCAATCTCGTAGCTGATCATCTGGGCCGCCGCCCGCAGGGCACCCATGAGGCCATACTTGTTATAGCTGGACCAGCCGCCGAGGACGACC
>Ga0315537_1002248_pt1 | contig 14828 bp, 14 predicted proteins | sample SalMarSW160270MG_FD_203091 | JGI IMG/M metagenome (GOLD analysis project Ga0315537, IMG submission 203091) | Salt marsh sediment microbial communities from the Plum Island Ecosystem LTER, Massachusetts, United States - Salt Marsh Sediment SW1602-70 ... | reverse complement strand
GCAAAATCCCCGAGACATCACCTAATGAAAGCGGCTTAATCAAATCTTCATCGATAAGACCTTTCCAACCTTTATAAACACCCAAAACGGCGTGGCCGTAATTCAGAATACCTTTTCTAACAATGGCCCTGATAACCGCATTCAGCCCGGGGCAATCGCCTCCACCCGTTAAAACTCCTACTTTCATATCATTCCTGTAATCAAAAATGCCTGCTTTCAGTTTTTACATCCATATTTATTATATGCAATCCCTACGCCGGAAACCGCAAACAATTTAACTATTTTTCCGGGGGTAAAATATATAACTTTTTCTTCGAATAGTCCATCAGTATCGAAAAATTCCGCAATAATTGGTTGCCGATATTGCCATCCACTGTCGACGATTCCGAAAATCCTCGACCAGCCTCGACAACCATTACCGGCGGATGTTCTATATCCACGGCGCCAATCAGGAGATTGGCCCCGGTCGCGGCATAAGCCTCCGATTTACCGCCGATCCCACCGATTTTTCCTCCCATCTCCTTTATATCGGAAAATGTCTCCTTTAGATTATGTTTTTCGACAAATGCCCGGTGAAGCATCAATCCGAAAGGATTTCCGAGGTCAATCAGGAATTTCCCGCTGAAATCGCCATATACGGCCGATATTAAGGGCGCTTTCAGCATAAGTTCGAAATCGACTGCATAAATCGAATCGGGAGGGCTGAATCGGCCCGGACGATAAAACATTATTTCCTTCGTTTTATAAATTATTTTAAATGGGAGTTTCGAGAGTAAATCATATCCTATCAAACCGCCGAGTTCGCCCGGAAGTCTCAGAGAAAGGCTCTTAAGATTAATAATAGCAGCCAAACCGCCGCCGAGTTTCAGGCGCCCGATTGACAGCGAATCTATTTTGGCAAAAGCAACCGATTCATACCCGGCGATACCCTTCGCGGGAACGCCGCCAAATCGCTCCAGGCCCAGCCGAACAGCATAACTCGAATCCAGCACGTTGGCTCCCGCTCCGGAGTCCAGTATAAAGTACACTTCCTTGTTGCCGTTCACCGACACCTCAATAAAAATATGATCATTGTAATAATAAATCGGAATGACGACAGAATCGGCTTCATCAGGATAATAAAGATCCGTTTCCAGTTTATCATTCATCGAGAAAATCGAATGATCAATCGGGACATTTGCTTCTATGCTGCTTAGTCTTATCGTCGAATTAAATTCCGGCGCACTCGCGCGGGATTCATAGGTAAACGGCATCTCCAGACCATCGATCACTCTGAAATCAGACATATAAGTATATATCATAATTTCATCCAGCCGCTCTCCGACTATTTCCAGGCGGTGATGTTTATTTGAAAAGTACAGCAATAAAGTGTCACCATCAGCAGGTGACGCCGTAAATATTGAATAATCACTATCGCCGATTGTCGTGTCCCGTTGATACTCAATATCGGCTCTCATACGATCGGGCAAACAGTACGACATACCGGTTAAATATGCGGCGTTGACCAGGCTTCTTTTTTCGCCGCCGGTGAGTTCCATTATCTGATTATTCTGGTCATTCAACCAGGCCGTATTACCGTCATAGGCTTGTGACATTTTTAAAAAACCGAAATCGGAGGACATACGAATTTTATCGGGCGCGGCAAACAGGATTTCCACTTCTCCAGTCATCCCACCCATTTCGATTTTTCCGACCGACCGTGTGGAAGTAATGGCTTCTATTTTGCCCGTATCTTCCCTGGAAATTAAATCATTTATCTCAGCGGCATTAGCTTCGGCGTCCAGCGTTAGAAATAGCAGACCGGCAATCAGAAGTTTATAATGTCGATTTCTATTAGACTGCATAAGAAGGGCCCTTCAGTACTCCGTCCAATAATAATCGCAAAGAACCAGAAGCCCGACCAGCGTCCATGACAGAACCAGTGATGTCCCTCCATAGCTCAAAAACGGCAGCGGCAAACCGGTCACTGGCATTAATCCAAGGGTCATCCCGATGTTGACGAAAAATTGAACAAACAATATGGTCACCGCGCCCCACGCCAGATTGGAGGCAAATTTGGAGCGGCATCGGGCGGCAATTTTTATCCCCATATAAAATATGTATGCAAAAAGACCTATAACAACCATCGTTCCCAGAAATCCGAGTTCCTCTCCAAGTGCCGAGAAGATAAAATCGGTATGTCGTTCGGGAAGAAATCGGAGCTGACTCTGCGAGCCGCCCAGATATCCTTTTCCAAATAACCCTCCCGAACCGAGGGCAATTTTCGACTGAATAATCTGATAGCCGGCGCCCCGCGGGTCACGACCGGGATCAAGGAAAGTCAGAATTCGCTGTTGCTGGTAATCGGCCAGGCGGTTCCAGAAAAAGGGCGTAATTACACCGAAAGCAAGGTTGGCCGCGACCGTGAAAAAGCCGAATATAAAACCGGGCTTTAAGAACAGAATCAGAGTTATCAATAAAACCAGATATATAATCCAGGTTATCCAATGAAAGGCAGCCAATAGCGATATGAAAGGCGACACAATCAGGATAATGTACACAGGTGACAATCCCGACCAGAACCAAAGACTGAACAGCAGTACGGCAAAAACCACCGAAGTCCCCAAATCAGGCTGTTTTAGAATAGGAAGAATCAATACAATCGTCAGGGCTGCCGAAATAAACAACCGGCGTTTAGATTCAGGCGGTAATTTGGTGTATGCCAGAAATCGGGAGAGGGTCAGAAGAAGCGCCAGCTTGGCGATGTCGGAAGGGGTGACATTAACAGGTCCCAACGAAAACCACCGCGCCGCACCGTATTTCGAATGGCCGATATAGAGAACTAATAATAATAAAACGAGCGCCAGGCCATACAATAAATAGCAAAAAAAGTCGATCAGTCTCAGCGGCAAATGAATCAGAACGGCCAGTCCAAACAGCGCCACCGCCAGCCATATTATCTGTTTGTAATAAAAATTAAGCGACTTGCCGGTCGTGGCATCGAACTGAGCCGAATATATAAGAACGATTCCCAGAATGGATAAAGCCAGCGCTACGATAATCAAACGCCATTCTAAGTGTCTGTATTCAATCGCCATAACTACCGTTTTATGCTATCGGGAGACCCGGCCAATTGATTCATTTCGTGTGATAAATACTCATTTATCACTTTTGCCGCCAGAGGCGCCGCCACTTCGGAACCGTGCCCGGCATTTTCAACCAGCGTGGTCACTACGATTTCCGGCGCATCCGAAGGCGCAAAGCCGACAAACCAGGAATGATCCTCACCATGAGGATTTTGCGCCGTCCCGGTTTTTCCGGAGATTTCATATTTTTTATTACGGATGCCTCGGGCGGTTCCGTGTTCACCGTTGACGACCAATTTAAGGGCTTTGCTGAGAATACTTATGGTTTTCTGTGAAAATGGAAGAGTAATCGATACAACGGCCGCAATCTCTTCGCTCGATCCGTCCGGGAAGATTATTCCCTTTAGAAGGTGCGGACGGTAAATCCGGCCATAATTGGCCAACCCGCAATAGAATTGAGCCAATTGAAGCGGTGTCACCGTTAACTCACCCTGACCGATCGCCAGATTCAGGACCAAATTCGGTGACCAGTTGCTCGGTCCGTAAAGCGTATCATAGTAGGCCGAGCTGGGTAAATCTCCAGCCAGTTCACCGGGAATATCAATCCCGGCTTTTTTTCCAAAACCGCATTGACCGGCGAACACGCTCCAGGAATCAATACCCATTATTTGACCAACCTGATAAAAATATACATCGCAGGATTGCTCGATAGCGCCATATATATTCAATCTTCCGTGTCCGGCAGCATCCCAGCACCGAAAATATCGATTACCGAATTGCATACCTCCATAGCACGGTTTAAGAAGGTCTTCATCGGTGACTAACCCCGATTGCAGAGCCGCCCCGGCCGTCAACAATTTTATTGTGGACCCCGGTGGATACAATCCCGCCAGCGGTCGGTTCAACAGAGGATGATTGGTATCGGCGACAACAGCCTGCCATACTTCCGGCGGAATAACACCGGAAAAGAGGTTCGGATCGAAATAGGGGAAGGATGCCAATGCAAGAATCTCGCCGTTCTGCGGATCAATAGCCACGATGGCGCCATTATGTCCGAGGCTGTCAAATGCAGCGGCCGCAAATGCCTGCAAATCTTTGTCGATGGTCAAAATCAAATCATTTCCGGGAACCGCCGGGATTCTCTTCTTTCCCTCATAAACGCCGACAATCTGTCCGCGAGCCGATATTTCCACATATTCGGTCCCTTCTATGCCGCGCAGTAAGCGATCATACGTTTTTTCTATCCCCTCCTTGCCGATCATACTCCCCGGACGATAATCCCGATATTGTGGCGATTTGATTTCCTCGGATGATACTTCCCCGACATGACCGACGAAAGTCCCGGCGGAAATATGTTCGATATATCGACGCACCGATTCGACGCTATAGGTCACCCCCGGATAATCTTTACTCCGCTCTTCGAGGATTGAAATAATATCCGGCCCCAGACCACGCCTGATCGGCGACGGGATGTACTTGCTGATAAAATTCGCAGCCGCCTTTTTTTCGACCGTCAGGCTGTCCATATCCAAAAGTTCCGAAATCCGGGGGACAGTTACACCCGCGACTCGCTCGAACGGGACAATCGAGACCGTGAACGAGAGCCGATTATCGGCAATGACCTGACGGTGACGATCCAGGATAAGCCCTCTTTTGGGGACAATCGGCTGCACCCTGATTCGATTACTTTCCGACTGCTCGAAAAACTCACGGTAACGGATCAACTGATGATATACCAGTCCGCCAATTAGAATAAACAGGGCGATCGAGAGCAGCCCCCCGGCGATAATCACTCGGGCTGTCTTGCTTATAATGTAACTCGGCATTTCAAAACTGCGCTTTTATCTCATTCCAGGTTAGACGTTCATCTTTGATGAGGAAAAATACCCAGCCCGGGATTAGAGAATAAACGGTGCTGGGAAGAACATATCTGTACATAAGGTATAAAAAGCTTTCGCTTGAAATCAACAGTATTGTCAAAGTCTCATGCACAATCAAAAAGCCAGCAAGGATGATCATGCGGGCCGTTATGGCGGAAATATTAATACGCCTGCTGATATGATTAATCAGAACCGCAAATCCGGTCAAAAACAATATCTCCCAGGGCATTAAATCCAGCCGAAATGTCCCCGCCACGATTCCGGCGGCGAAAGCAAACCAGAAGGCGGTAAGTTCATCTTTGTACATGGCTATAATAGTAATCATCAAAGCGGCAAGATCGACAGTCGCACCATAAATCGAAATAAGGTCGGATAAAATCGTATAGTGAAAGGCAAGCAGATACAGATATAAGATATATGGAATTATTCTCATTTTTTTTCGCTAATCAATACGTACAACTCATCGATTTCAAAAAAATTCACGGCCGGTGTCAACCAGATCGTTTTCAGAATATCCCCTTTTTCGGCGGTGGCGGAATCAATCTTGGCAATTGACAATCCGGCCGGATAAACGCCGCCGAGACCGGAGGTTATAATCAAATCGCCCGCCTTAAAGAGAGCATCGGCCGGGAGATTGTCAAAATAAAGACCCTTTTCCGGCGAGAATCTGACAATACCGATCTGCCGGCTGTCGGCTACACGTCCCGAAACCGGATTCGATGGATCGGTCAATAAAGCGACGTTGGCGAACTCCGGCATCACTTCCACTACTTTTCCAACAAGGCCGAAACGATTTATGACCGGTTGATCGACGGCGATGGAATCGTTACTGCCTTTGTTGATAATCGCCGCCACCGGATAAATATTCTGAAGCAATGAAACGATTTTAACGGGGACGACTCGGAAATTTTCCGGCGGCTCAAAACCCAAAAATTCCCGTAAGCGTCGGTTCTCCCGGATGGCTTCGGCCTGGGCGCTCAACTGTAATGATGATTCTACAACCTGAAGCCGGAGATACCGATTTTCTTCGGTAACCTTACTTAATTCGTGAATATAATCTTTCAATTCCGAAAACGGAAAATACAGGGCGGACGCTATTATTTCTCCGACAATCGGCCGGATCCGGCCGGGCGAAAGGGCAATCGGCCAAAATAAAACGAATGCCAGAATAAAACTGATCAGCCGACGATTCCTATAGAACATCGTCGCAATCCATGCCATCGATCGATAGCCTCCGTGCCCTGAACAAATTATTCAACGGTGTCAATCATTTGCAGTAGCTCGCCGGGCGAGGTGACGGTCATCATTTTTTGCCGATTCTCCTCGGATTTCATGATGTACGAAAGCCGCGCCATTACATTAAGATGCGCACCAATGGCATCTTCCGGAGCGGCAATAAGGAAAAAAAGATTAACCGGTTTATGATCCATAGCATCAAAATCGATACCTTTACCGGATCGTCCGAAAGCTATCACGATCCCCTTGGTGGCTCTGGTTTTGGTATGCGGAAAAGCAACGCCATAGCCCACACCGGTGGTTACCAGCTCTTCCCTCTCCTTAACGTCCTCAAGAAGCGCAGAGGGATCTTTAACCAGATTGGATTTCGAGGCCAATTCCACCAGTTCATTTAAAACTCCCTCTTTGTTGGTCGATTTTAAATTAAAGGTTATAAGATCCTCTGAACAAAATTTGGATAACTTCATAGCATCACCTTTCCCTTAGTAACTCTCCGCTTCTTCAATTAATAAAACCGGGATATCATCATCAACCCGAAAAGAAAGACGACAACTGTTACAATTTAATTTATTTTCCTCTTTCTTATAATCCAGTTCACCCTTACACTTCGGGCATACCAATAATTCAAGCAATTTTTCAGATAAAGCCATAATAAAGCCTCCTATTCCCGAACGATACCCATCCGGCGAAACTTCCCAAGTCTATTTTGTAGCAATACTTCAATCGACAGTTTTTCGAGTTCTGTCAGAGTTCCCAAAACCTCCTGCTTAATCGTTCGCGCCATACTCTCCGGATCATTATGAGCGCCGCCGGGTGGTTCCGGTAATATTTTGTCGATAATTCCCAGCTTAAAATTATCCTCGGCCGAGGGCCGGAGCGATTCGGCGGCCTGCTCGGCATGCGATGAATCGCGCCATAATATGGCCGCACAAGCTTCCGGTGAAATAACTGAGTACCAGGCATATTGCAGCATGTAGATTCGATCACCGACACCTATTCCCAGGGCACCGCCCGACGCCCCCTCACCGATGACGACGATAACCACCGGCACTTTCAGCGCCGACATCTCCCGTATATTTCTGGCAATCGCCTCGGCCTGCCCGCGTTCCTCGGCACCTATACCCGGAAAGGCCCCGGGGGTGTCGATTAAAACAACTATCGGTTTTTTAAATTTTTCGGCCATTTTGAAAAGCCTTAAAGCCTTGCGATACCCCTCCGGATGCACCATGCCGAAATTCCGATACAGATTCTGTTTCGTATCGCGACCTTTCTGCTGGCCGACAATCATGACCGGTTTTCCATCCATCCGACCGAAACCGCCCACAATCGCTTTATCATCGGCGAAATTCCGATCCCCGTGCAGTTCCAAAAAATCGGTTGTCATCAAATTTATATAATCCAGCGTATACGGACGACGCGGGTGCCGGGCAAGCTGGACTTTTTGCCATCGGGTCAGGTTCGAAAAAGTCTCATGCCGCATCTTTTCCATTTTTTCCTGAAGCGACTTAATTTCACCGGACAATTCGATATTGGCCCCGGCCGCAAAATCTTTCATATCCGATATCTTTTTTTCCAGCTCGACTATCGGCTTCTCAAAATCGAGGACTTGTCGATTTTCCATATATCGTTAACTTTCATCTGACTGACCGTCTGTTTCTTTTCATACGGAAAATAAAGATAAAATATAAAATGAAAATTACAACCATAAAAAGGAGTAATATCGTCAATAACAGCATCCGTTCGAATAAGAACATTCCCACCGAAATAAATCCGAAAAACAGACCGGAAAGATAAAATAAATAAACGACCTGCCTCTGGCTTAAACCGGCGTACGACATATAATGAAAAATATGTCTCCGGTCGGCCGCCATTACATTCCGACCGGCAACCAGTCTTCTGGTAAACGAGGAAATAGCCTCGATCAGAGGCACTCCGAGGGCCACCAACGGCATGAACAATGCCGCCGTCGTATACGATTTAATCGGTACCGCCAGCGAAACGACGGCAAAAAAATACCCTATCAAAAGAGAGCCGTTGTCGCCCAGGAAAACCCGAGCCGGGAAGCGATTATATAGCCAGAACGCAAAAATCGCCCCCGACAGCGACAGCGAAATCATGACGACTGATTTTATGGCGTACAGGATACCTATCACAACCATTGTCGCAAATCCAATGATCGACACGCCGGCGGCCAATCCATCAAGACCATCAATGAGATTAATGGCATTGGAAAGGATCACGACCCATAAGACGGTGATAACGATCGATAAACCGTCCAACGCAGTCGTTCCGAGCAGGGGTAAGGAGATAATATCAATTGATAAGCCACCGAAATATAGGATTAAACCGGTGACTACCTGAACACCCAATTTAATCCAGGCGCCAACGGGATGGAAATCATCAATCAATCCGATAAAATAAATCAACATCGAACCGAGGAAAATATTCGGTATAGCCCTTTCAATCTCGACAAATGACCCGGGTGATATCTGAAGGCTGATTATGATTGCAGTCCACGAAGATAACAGGATGGCTGTCCCGCCAAGGTTGGGCGTCGGCTCTTTGTGGCGTTTGTGTTTCCCCGGATAATCATATATTAAATATTTTTTACTTATTTTGATGATAATCTCGACTAAAACCAGAGAAGTAATAAAAGCGACCGGCAATGCAATTATATTGGCTAACGATGGCATTTAAAAAATCAATCCCGGTCAAAATCCATTTATTTATCCTTTTCAAGACCTGTCAAAATAGTTAAAATGAAATTGAAAAGCAAAGCTATTGGCAAAACAAAAAGAGAAAAACCGTTCGGATGATGTTTTAAAAAATATTTCCAGGCCGAAATATGATGATACCATTTACGCTTTATTTTGGATACGACCGCCCCTTGCCCCCAATAATGGACGGCGCCGGCCTGCGGAACGAAATATACTTTTCGCCCCACTTGGCTGATCCTAAGGCAAAGATCGGTATCTTCAATGAACATAAAAAACCGCTCGTCAAAACCGTCTATTTTATGAAAAAAGTCGTTTCTGATCAACATACATGTCGCCGAGGCCGCCGGAACTTCCATTATTTCACCACTGTCACCCAGCGTGTATTTTTCCGTTGAATTGTCCGACGCGGGTTCTTTTCTTAACACCGATCCGCGCGAAAAGAGAATATTCCGATAATCGGGTAGTTTTCGACAGGTCGGCTGGAAACTTCCGTCGGCGTTACGCATACGCGCGACTACCGCACCGGCATATGTTTGCGAAATTAATGCGCCGTGAAGGATTTTAAGCGCACCTTTATCGATAATCATATCCGGATTGGCAAACAATAAATATTCATTCCCGGCCAAATTCGCGGCGGCATTGCATGCGGATGCAAATCCGATATTCCGGGGCGATCTATGAATCCCAATCCCGGGAAATTCCGATTCAACAACCCGTACGGTGGCGTCGGTCGAATTGTTATCATAGAGGATTATCTCACCGTGAACTGTCATGATTTCTTCGGAAAGCGCCTTTAGACAATTCGCGATATATTTTTCGGAATTAAAAGTTACGACAATAGCGGAAATGGACATCCGGAATTTTTGACACCTATCTTAGTCTGCCCAATATAGACATTAACCTCAAATACCAGACTTTCCAAATTGCCTCGCGGACGATTTTTTTCGACATCTTCGACGCGCCGTGAAGACGATCGGTAAAAACAATCGGGATCTCTTTAATTTTGAAACCCTTCTTCCACACTCTCAAAGATACTTCAATCTGGAAAATATATCCATTGGATCGAATCGCATCAAGATCGATTGCCTCCAGAACCTGACGGCGAAAACATTTAAAACCGCCGGTTCCGTCACGAACCGGCAGACCGGTTACGATACGGGTGTAGACATTGGCGTAATATGATAAAAGCAGGCGACCCATTGGCCAGTTGATGACATTGACACCGGAGATATATCTTGAACCCAGGACGAGGTCGTTTTCTTCGATGGCCTTGAGAAAATCGGGAAGAAAATCGGGATTATGCGAAAAATCGGCATCCATCTCAAAGATGTAATCGAAACCATGTTCCAGCGCCCATTTGAATCCGGCGATATAAGCCCGCCCCAAGCCTTCCTTGTTTTCACGATGAAGGACATTAATTCTCGGATTTCCCGCCGCCATCCGATCGGCTATCGCGCCGGTCCCGTCGGGTGAGTTGTCGTCTACAACAAGAACATTCAGCCGCTGATCCTTCTCGAGGGCCACCTGAATAATTTTTTCGATATTCTCTTTTTCGTTATAAGTGGGGAAAATTATCAGCGCCTTCTTATTTTCATTCATGCCGGGGCGTCACCTTTTATCAAATTTTTAAAACAGTGTATCAATATAATTTGGCTTCGGAAAATGTCAACATGGTGATTGTTACAGAATAATTTCCAGGGTTTCAGAAAAATTAATCCTCGGAGTCGCGTCCTAGTTTGTCGAGTTTTTTTCGAATTACGCCCAGTTCTTCTTTCAGGGCCGCCAGTCCTTCGGTCAGAAAACCGAGTATAAACAGCGCCATTCCGATTCCAATCAGAAGCATCACCAAATACAACATCGGCCGGAATCCCTCGCCGACAATAAACCGCAGATATATCGCATACAACCCGACCAGTGTCCCCAACCCGAAAAAGATAGACCCTACCAATCCAAGAAACAGAAGCGGTTTACGCAGCAATGACAACTGCGTTTTAACGGCTATCATATCCAGAACCCCGATCGGTATCCGCCAGATGGAAAATTTGGATTTGCCCCATTTGCGTTCGTAAAGACGGATTTTGACTTCCTCGATACGATAACCCTGATCGGCCGCCAGCGGAATTAGATAGCGGTGCCAGTCGCGACGCAGGAACATATCTTTGACGACTTCGGCACGAAAGGCCTTGACCGAATTCAAATCATGCACCTTCAATTGGAAAATTTTACGGGAGATATAATTATATACGGTCGAAACAAACCGTTTCCTGTACTTACCCTGTTTCCATCCGGTCGAAACGTCGGCCCCGTCCAGAATGGGCGCCACCAGCCCGGGGATATCTTCCGGCAGATATTGAAGGTCGGCCGGATAAAATACATAAACGGAGCCGGACGCGATCGCAAAGCCGGTCAGCAGCGCCTCGGTCAGACCAAGATTGAGCGGATGCCTTTTATATTTGATAAAATCATATTGCTTCGCCGCTTGAATGATTTCGTCGTAAGTCCCGTCTCCCGAGCCGTCATCGACAAGTATCAATTCATAGTTTTCATCCGCTTTTTGAGTCATTTCAAAAAACAGGCGACAAAATTCCGGTATATTCCCTCGCTCATTGAAGGCCGGGACGATTACCGATATAAGTTCACTCATTAGACACCTTCTCCGCCCCTGCCAGCATTTCACTAATATCTCTTACCATCTGCTTGGATTCCGGATTAAATTTCCTCGCTTTTTTAAACTCAGCCAGTGCTCTATTTTTAAATTCGGCATTTTTTGTCTTTTTATACAGGCTAATATAAAATTCACCCAACCGGAAACGCAAGTGATAATCGGTCGGGGCGAATTCAATCGCTTTTTTCAGCAGGAATTCGGCCTCCTCAAATAATCCCAGATCATACGCCCTGACACCGGCAAGATAATTGGCCGACATATTTTCATGGTTTTTCATTAAATACGATTGCATATAAAAATTACCCGAATCAATTTCATTTCGAGCATAAAAGAGGTTCGACAATTCAAAATCGGATAAGACATAATTGTCGGCAGCCCGGTTCCCGGTCGCCCCGGCGACACGATACAACAGAATGGCTCGTTTCGGAAGGAAATATTGACAGACAACCGCGGCCTTTTTCATAATCTGAGGGTATTGTTCGATGGCCGCCTCGGCGTTGTATTTATCCATAAGCAGATGCGTTATCGGGTATCTTTCAAAAAAGGCCGAATCGACATTGGCGACCCCGAACATATGAATCAGATTGAGCATATTGTTATCCTGTGTAAAATCGGCGGCGTACGGACCGGAAACGACCGCCTCGGGCGACAATATCGTGGCCAGGTCTCTGGCATTACAAACCGTGTTATAGGTCGGGGCGTTCGACCATTTAAAATACTTAACGCTGCCGGGCAGGACGCCGGTAATTAACGCAACGGCAACGAAAATCAGACGAAATGGCCGCGACGGCGATATACGCGATTCTTCCCCGAATCTCATTACTATATAAACGGCAATCGTTAACAGCAATGTCACTATAAACAGGGTAAGTCTATTCGCCAGAAAACTAAAATCCCAATTGAATAACCTGTAAACCGGATCCATAATCTGATAGACCGGTATCAAAGCGATTAGATAAAACAGGATCGGAAATATTAAATAACCGCGGCGCGGCAATTTTGTTTTAATCCCGGCAAGCAGATTAGTGAGAAAAATGCCTGCTAGAGCACAGACCGGATAAATCAACATTGTTTGATACCGAAGCGGACGATAATTCCAGATCATAAGCGAACCGTACGCCGCAACGACAAATGAAATCAAAAACAGCATACCCGGATTTATTCCGAACAATTTATTTTGCCAGGCGCTTTTAAAACCGGCGCGGAATACGAAAATTAAAACCATTCCCCAGGCCAGAAGCGAGGCTATCGGCATCCGGAAGAATAGCCGGCTGGCGGCACCAAAGGAAACGTAATTATAGACAAATTTGTTAATGTTAGTAAAAGCCCTGGGCAACCCGTATAAACTGAAAGCTTGCTCCTCCACATAGCCGGTCACCGAGGCGGCCGCCGGTCGATAGCTGAAGAAATACCAGAAAATCAATATAGCCAAAAAACCTGTAATAAAAAATATATACCTCTTTAGAAATTTCGATAATTCCGGTCGAAAGTCATGATAATATTCATAGACGGCGTAACAGGCAAATGGAAATAAATATATCAGACCGATAATTTTCCCGAAAAAAATCGCGCCTGCCAGAAAAATCCCTGCCAATAGCATGGCGTAATACCGTCGGCCGTAAATCAGGATCGTAAATGATAGAATCGCCATAAAATTCATGCAGTTTTCCAGAAACGATAATCGTCCGTAAAATATCTGATTGTAGTCAAATGCCATGAAAAGCAGGTAAAAAATGGCGGCCAGATTCCCGGCGAATTTCCGGATGGCAAAGTAAAGCAAGAGGACGGTAGGAAACGAAAAAACCAGACCGACCAGATTGGATTGCATATAGCCGACCCCGGCGATTTCATAAACAACCAGCGAAACCAGGGTCGTAATTGACTTAAGAAAAAAGACCAATCGGAAATCATGCAGCGGATTAAACGATCCCCAAAGAACGAAATTTCTGGCATAAGATATATATTGGGCCGGATCAGTATATATTCCCTGGCTGGTAGACAATCCCGGCGGAGGATCGGCCGAGAGATGATTGATTCTTAACAGAATCGCCAGAACGGTCAAAATAACAAAAACTATCGTTTCGATCCTGAACGACAATTCTACTTTTATCTTATCTTTCAAAGAACTCCCTTATTTTCGAACCGATATAATCGACTTCACTATCCTTTAATTCCGGATAAATCGGCAATGACAAAATCCTTTCCGATAATTTTTCCGTAACCGGAAAGCTTCCTGATGGAAATCCGGCCTTTATAAATCCTTCCTGCCTATGAATCGGAATGGGATAATGAAGCAGGGTCGGAATACCGTTGTCGAGAAGATAACTTTGAAGTTCATCTCGCGCATCGGTTTCAATAACAAACTGATGATACACCTGATAGCTATCTCTGAATTCGGTGGGCAGCGTGACAGACAGGCCTTCGAGCTTCTCTCGATATCTTTTTGCCACGCCGTTTCGCTCCTGGTTCCATTTATCGAGATATTTCAACTTGACCGATAAGACCGCTCCCTGAAATCCATCCATACGGGCATTGTAACCGAGTATATCGCAAAAATATTTTTTCGAAAAACCGTGATCGCGGAGTTTTCTTGCCGTTTCAGCCAGCCCCTTATCGGAGGTGACAACCGCCCCGCCCTCACCGTAAGCGCCGAGATTTTTCCCCGGATAGAACGAAAATCCGGCCGCGATACCAAACGATCCGGCCCGCTTATCCCTGAATGCGGCGCCGTGAGCCTGCGCCGCATCTTCGATGACCAATAAATCATGCTTCTTCGCGATAGCGCTTATCCGGTCCATATCCACCATATTACCGTAAAGATGAACCGGCATTATCGCTCTGGCTTTTGATGTTATCGCCGCTTCAATTTGCTTCAGATCAATATTCCTTGTGACCGGATCAACGTCAACCAGAACCGGCGTCGCGCCGGTTTCGGCAATAGCCGCCACGGTCGCGATAAAGGTGTTGGCCGCGGTGATGACTTCATCGCCCCGGCCAATTCCCAGCGCCTTCAAAATCAGAAAAAGCGCTGATGTCCCCGAGTTAACCCCAATAGCATGCTTACAGCCGCAATATGCCGCAAAGGCCTCCTCAAATTTCGCCACCATAGGACCAAGGATAAAACTGGACGAGTTGAGTACCTCGGACAATGCCGAATCTATTTCGTCTTTTATCGAATTATACTGAGCGTGCAGATCAAGGAATTTAATCTTCATTCGATGTCACTCCGGATAGCGCAATAATTTTTCACATGATAACAAAGCTG
>Ga0315537_1002246_pt1 | contig 14836 bp, 14 predicted proteins | sample SalMarSW160270MG_FD_203091 | JGI IMG/M metagenome (GOLD analysis project Ga0315537, IMG submission 203091) | Salt marsh sediment microbial communities from the Plum Island Ecosystem LTER, Massachusetts, United States - Salt Marsh Sediment SW1602-70 ... | reverse complement strand
AGGAGAGTGAATAGAGGTTTCACCTCTATTGGGCGGGAGGGTGGGAAAGAAGACTCCCTCTAAAAATCAGGCTAACCCCTCCCCTTTTTGCCACACCCCTGTTCAGTGGTGACTAAACCCCCTTATCCCCCCTGTTTTAAGTGGTATTAAAGAGGTTCTAACCTCTATCGGGAGGGAGGGTGGGTGGACAAACGCCCATAAAGTATAATGTCCCTTACCGGGCTGAAGGTCTGGCGGTGGATCGGACAGGGGCCGAGCCGGGAAAGGCAGGCAAAGTGCTCACTGGTGCCGTAGCCCTTGTGCCGGGCCAGGCCGTAGCCGGGGTAGATTCTGTCAAAGCCCATCATGAGCCGGTCGCGGGCTACCTTGGCAATAATGGAAGCGCAGGCTATAGAGAGGCTCAGGTTATCGCCGTTGGTTATCCCCTTTTGGGGCAGGCTGACCTCGGGAAGGCGCAGATAGTCTATGAGCAGGGACTCAGCCGGCGGTGAAAGCCGCTCTATGGCCTGCTTCATGGCCAGGCGGGTGGCACTCACTATACCCCTTTTATCTACCAGATAATGGGGAGCAGCCCCGATGCCGATGGCAACGGCTGCCTGACTGATATGGTGGAAGAAAAGCTCACGCCTGTCCGGGGTCAGCCGCTTGCTGTCCTTAACCTCGGCCAGCCAGGGTGCAGCTAAATCACGGGGCAAAATAACGGCGGCGGCGACCACCGGGCCGGCCAGGGCGCCGCGCCCGACCTCATCGACACCGGCAATGAGCCGGTAGCCCTGCGCCTCCAGCCGTTCTTCTTCAATGAAGGACGGCATCTATTATTCCCCCACCCAGGACGACTTCGTCCTGGTAGAACACCACCGATTGCCCGGGGGCAATCGCCTGCTGGGGCTCGTCAAAACGGACCTCGGCGCTGTCAGTAATATGAAGCTCGGCGGCTACCTCCAGCGCTTTATAGCGGACTTTAGCCGTTATACTTACTGGTCCGGCGGAGGCTTTGCCCGATACCCAGTTGAGTTGGCTGGCCATAAGCACGCTGTGCAAAAGCTGGTCTTTACTGCCCACCACCAGCCGGTTGTTGGCTGCGTCCAGCTCTATCACGAACAGCGGCTCATCCGAGGTAAGCCCCAGGCCCTGCCTCTGCCCAACCGTGTACTTGGCCAGGCCTTCGTGCTGGCCCAGCACCTTGCCCTTTATGTCAACAATGTCCCCCGGCTGGAAGGAGATATGCCGGGCGATAAAAGAACGGTAGTCATTATCGGGGATAAAGCAGATGTCCTGGCTCTCGCTCCGGCTGCTGGTGGGTAAACCCAGCTCACCGGCCATCTTTTTGACCTTTTCTTTGCTCAGCTCACCCAGGGGCAGCAGCAGGTGCTCAAGCTGCCTTTGCCCCAGCGTATAGAGGAAATAGGCCTGGTCTTTATCCTGATCGGCGGCTTTGAGCAGGCGGTAGCCGTCCGGCGCCGATTTTATTCGGGCATAGTGGCCGGTGGCCAGATAGTCAGCGCCCGTTTCCAGCGCCCTATCCAGGAGCAGGCCGAACTTCACCTGCTGGTTGCAGACGATACAGGGGTTGGGCGTTCGCCCCCGGCTGTACTCCTGAGTAAAATAATCCACCACCAGGCGGCGGAATTCCTTCTCCAGGTCAACCTGTTGGAAAGGTATTCCCAGTAGCTTGCAAACGCGCTTCAAATCGGAGACGGTGCTTTTCGGCTCGGCGTCCGGCCACAGCCTGGCATGGATACCGCTGACCTCATAGCCGGCCTGTTTCAGCAGGGCCGCCGTCACCGAGGAGTCCACCCCACCGCTCATGGCTACCGCCACCCGCTTTTGAGACATTCTTTACCCGTCCTCTCCTCTTAACATAACCAGAAAAACAATTCCCGAAACTACCCAGTTTCGAATTGTTTCCCTAAATTTTAAATTAGGTTCTTCTGTCGTTTTTACTCTTTACAAGCATCCGGCTCACCCTCTGCCAGACAATCTCGGCTATCTGCTGCCTAGACTGGCTGGCATCCACCACCAGCCATCGTCTCGGCTCAGCCGCCGCCAGCTCAAGGTAGCCTTCCCTCACCTTATAGTGAAAGACTGCTGTCTCCTGCTCAAAGCGGTCCTGCTTTTTGGCCATCTTGCGGGCAAGCCCTTCCTCCACCGGTATATCCAGCAGAATGGTCAAATCAGGCTTCAGTCCCTGAGTAGCTGCCTTATTAGTTGCCTTAACCATGGCCAGATCCAGTTTCCGCCCGTAGCCCTGATAGACAGTGGTAGAGTCGGCATAGCGGTCACAGATAACCGCCTTCCCGCTTTTAAGATTAGGCCGGATTACCTCGGCTACCAGCTGGGCGCGGCAGGCGTTAAACAGCATAAGCTCCGTCAGCGGCGATATATAGGCATCTCGAGCCCATTTCAGCCAGTGCCCAAGCTTTTCACCGAAGGGAGTACCACCCGGCTCGTGGGTCAGCAGCACAGGGACAGCTAAATCCGATAGCCTTCGGAACAGCGCTTTAGCCTGGACGCTCTTGCCGCTCCCCTCCCCTCCCTCAAAGGTTATGAACAGAGACATGATTTTATTAACCCTAACTCTTATAAATCCTAACCCGGCGGTTGGGGTCTTTGCCCGTGCTCTGTGAGGACAGCTTATTGCGCTCGGCGATGAGATGTTGTAAGCGCCGGATATAGGCGCTCTGCGGGCTGAGTTCCACCGTTTCCTGCCCGCCCTGCACCTGGGTAACCGCTTCTTCCGCCTCAGCCATGGCAGATTTAAACAGGTCTGCCTTGCCCATATCAGCTCTGGGATAGATAGTATTCAGTAGCTGCCGGAACTGAGCCGGGGTGTTACTTCTGAGGACATAGATAGGCAGGTTAGCCGCTTCGGCATCCCTGACCTTTTGCGGCCTGCGGCGATAGTGGCTTTTAGGAGTTACCAGCAAATTGGCCTCTTTTAAATCATCGACTATATCCGGGCTCAGCTGCATGTCCCTGGCTATCTGTTCCATCCGCCCCCGGTTCACCCCAAAGAGGTAGAGTTTGGGCGGCTTATCTCCCCTGGCCGGCGGCTTAACCCTGGCCGCCCTTTCTGTTGCCGGCGGTAACTCTTTCTGGCTCTTGACCTCCCCGCTCTCATCCAGCCAGCGGACCTCGGTGGCTATTAGCTGACTGCGCAGCAGGGCATCAACCGCCTGGCTGACATCAGGATGAATGGCTACCTTGTCCCGGTCCTGAATCTCAACGACGATATCAAAAGTGGGCGGCGCCTTACGCTCCAGTATAGACTTCTGGGTACCCCTCCGCCTTGCCTCCTCATCACCCAGGGTTACTGCCTGGATGCCTCCAATCAGGTCGGCAAGTGTGGGGTTCATCATCAGATTCTCTAGGGTGTTGCCATGAGCGGTGCCTACCAGTTGAACACCACGTTCAGCGATAGTTCGAGCTGCCTGAGCCTCAAGCTCAGTGCCAATCTCATCAATGACGATTACCTCGGGCATATGGTTTTCCACAGCCTCAATCATCACCGCATGCTGCATGGTGGGGGTAGTTACCTGCATACGGCGGGCATGGCCTATGGCAGGATGGGGAATATCGCCGTCACCGGCGATCTCATTTGAAGTATCCACGATGATGACCCGTTTATCCAGGTCATCGGCCAACACCCGTGCCACCTCACGCAGCATAGTTGTTTTACCCACTCCAGGACGGCCTAAAAGCAGGACGCTTTTACCCAATTGAACAAGGTCCTCAATAACCTTTATTGTGCCAAATACGGCCCGGCCCACCCGGCAAGTTAGCCCGATGATGCGCCCTTTACGATTGCGGATGGCCGAGATGCGGTGCAGGGTGCGCTCAATGCCGGCACGGTTGTCGTCGCCGAAGCTACTGACCCGGGCAGCTACATAGTCAATATCCTCCTGGTCAACTTCCTTGGGGTTGAGAATTACCTCCCGGAGTGGAAAGCGGGCTTCGGGGGGACGACCCAAATCAAGGATCACCTCTAAAAGTTCACTGATGTCTTTCTGTCGTCGTAATGGCTGGCGAATATGTGGCGGCAGAACATCAACCAGCGCATCAAGGTCGTCAGTGATTACCTTCTGCAAAGTTACCCTCCAAATTCACGGCTTCCGGAGACGATATCCAGAAAATATCGGTGAAATCTCAGGTCGCTGGTCAACTCGGGGTGAAAAGCGGAGACCAGTAGATTACCCTGCCTGGCAGCGACGGCAGTGCCATCGTCTAACCTGGCTAATACTTCCGCTTTACCGTTCACCTGTTTAATTACCGGAGCTCGAATGAACACAGCCGGAAACGGTTTTTCTCCCAGCACCGATATCGAGAGCTCGGTCTCAAAGCTCTCTCTCTGCCGGCCAAAGGCATTGCGGCCAACAGTTATCTCCATAACCCCCAGGGGCGTTACATCCAAGTCCGAAATATTGCTGGCCAGAATTATCATGCCAGCACAGGTACCGAATATGGGCAGTCCGCTTTGGGCCAGATTCTTCACCTCGGTCATCAAGTTGTAAGCCAGCATCAACTTGCTGATGGAGGTGCTCTCCCCACCAGGAATGATTAGCCCGTCCAAACCGGCTAGTTCTCGGGGTAAGCGGACGGGCAAAGTATCTACCTTCAGTTGACGCAATATCTCTATGTGCTCAACAAAGGCTCCCTGCGCGGCAAGGACGCCGACTTTCATGTTACCACCCTCTAGACGCCAGCAGTTCTTCAGTGGGGATTTGCTTTATATCCAGCCCGGGCATGGCTTCTCCCAGGTTCTTGGAAACCTCGGCAATAATTATGGGGTCTTGAAAGTGGGTGGTAGCCTCAACTATAGCCTTAGCCCTGACATCGGGGTTAGAGGACTTGAAGATACCTGAGCCGACAAAGACGCCGTCAGCACCAAGTTGCATCATCAGGGCGGCATCAGCCGGGGTAGCCACCCCACCAGCAGCAAAGTTAACCACCGGTAGCTTGCCTAATTTATGCACCTCAGCTACCAACTCGAAGGGGGCGCCCATCTCCTTAGCCTGCGCCATCAGCTCCCCCTGAGGGGTATTCACCAATTTACGGATGCTGTCCATTACCGCCCGCATATGCCTGACCGCTTCGACAATATTTCCGCTACCGGCCTCGCCCTTGGTCCTAATCATAACCGCCCCCTCCCCGATACGCCGCAACGCCTCACCCAAATCCCGGCAGCCGCAGACAAAGGGAACCTTAAAGTCATGTTTCCAGACATGGTGGCTTTCGTCAGCCGGGGTAAGCACCTCTGACTCATCGATGAAATCCACCCCCAGAGCCTCGAGCACCTGTGCTTCCACAAAGTGCCCGATGCGGCACTTGGCCATTACCGGGATAGAGACCGCCTTCATAATAGCTTCAATAACAGTCGGGTCAGCCATACGGGCCACACCCCCAGCCGCTCTAATATCGGCGGGGACTCTTTCCAGCGCCATTACGGCGCAGGCGCCAGCCTCCTGGGCTATCTTGGCGTGCTCGGCGCTGACCACGTCCATAATGACCCCTCCCTTTAGCATCTGGGCAAGCCCGGTCTTGACCTTCCAAGTGCCGGTTTTCATACTTCTCTCCTCACTACGGTTTGAACTACGACTTTTCACACCTGTATTTTACTATTGTTTGGTCTATTTAGCAATTTAAGGCTTAAACCCCGATGGCAGCACCATCAATCAACCTGCCGACCACTGGAGAACCAGAAACGACAAAAGAATGTAATTTAAAATTGGGGAAACAATTCGAAGCTGGTTAGCTACGAGTACTTATTTTAAGCGTTATGTCAAGTCAGCCTCAAGCGAGCGGCCTTTTGGCTGGTATGCCGGGACGGCGGGGGTACTGTTCCGGGGTGGGTGACAGCTTATCGATGACGACTAAATAGCGCTCATCGGGGAAGGCCGGCAGGGCAACCTTTTTTATCTCCCGGAGGCTGCCGCCGAGAAGGCTGATCGCCTTGGTTGCCCGGTCTATCTCCTCGTCGATAGTCCCCTTTTTCTGGGCGATGAAGAGACCGCCGACAGCGCAGAAAGGCAGGGCCAGCTCCACCAGTGCGGGCAGAGCCGCCACCGCACGGGAGAGCACCAGGTCGAACTGCTCCCGGTATCGAGCCTGGCGGGCAACCTCCTCCGCCCTGCCGACCACGACCTCGACATCATCCAGCCCCAGTTTCGGTACCAGATGATTTAAAAAGTCGGCCTTTTTAGCCGTCGCCTCTAATAAGGCCAGCTTTATGCCGGGGAAGACGATTTTAAGCGGTATTCCCGGCAGTCCGGCGCCGGTGCCGACATCGATAATGCGGAGGTCTTTCTCAGCCGCCTGCGGCGGCCAGGCTAAGATTATGGTGAGGGAGTCAAGGAAGTGCTTTAGCTGGACTTCTTCGTAGGCGGTGATGGCGGTGAGGTTTACCCGCTGGTTCCAGTCAATCAGCTCCCGGTAGTAGCTGTCGAACTGCTCGAGCCGGGCGGGGTTAAGCTCCAGCCCCAGCTCTTTGGCCGCCGATTTTAGCTTTTCCATCGTATTTATTATAACACCTTTAGCCCTGCCCCCCGCTTTTAAACGTGAGTTTGTTTTCCCACCCTCCCACCCTACAGAGGTTGTACCTCTATCAGTTCTCTTTTATGGGGGAAATCCCCCTTAGTCCTCCTTTATGAAAGGGAGATACCGGACAGAGGGGTTTTAGAATTTACAGATAGGTGTATAATAGGCTTAAGCGAACTGAGGAGTAACTATGAATACTTTTTATCATGGTGATTGTCTCTTTGTGCTTAAACATGATATTGACCCGGAATCGATTGACTTAATCTATCTTGACCCCCCATTTTTCACGGGTAAGATTCAAAAGGGAAAATGGCGTCCTGATGCTATGGAAGTGTCTTTTGAAGATTCAAAACAATTCTGGAAAGAGAAGGGGATTGCCACTCATGCGCCGAACTGGTTAAAACATATAGCTGTAAAACAACCCGATTTTGCCTCTTATTTATACTACATGACGGAGCGTTTAGAAGGATGCCATAAGGCATTAGCAAAGACGGGAACTCTCTATTTACACTGTGATTGGAGAGCAAGCCACTATCTCAAAATGGCGTTGGATGAATTGTTTGGGTATAACAATTTTTTGAATGAAATTGTTTGGTGTTACGAAGACATTGGTGGACGAGCAGCGAACTATTTTAAAAGAAAACACGACGTCATATTTGCTTATCAGAAGTCAAATGATAGAATATTCCATATTCAATATAAGCCACTCTCGGCAAGTACAATAAAAAGATATGAAAAGTACTTCGATGCTAATGGGCAATTAACTTATCAACATCTTAAGGATACAAATCCAGGTGTCTTTAAAAAACTTAAAGGTATACCTGACGACCTTAGCCTAGTTTGGTTAGATATTAATAAAGGACAACCTCTAAGTGATTGGTGGGCGGATATATCGGCTATAAGAGCAGGATTTGATGAAAGTACAGGATATCCAACTCAAAAGCCTGTAGCCTTACTAGAGCGGATTATTAAGGCTAGTAGCAATGAAAATGATTTAGTGCTTGACCCATTCTGTGGCTGTGGTACTGCCATAATCGCTGCCCATAAGTTAAATAGAAGGTGGATTGGTATTGATATAAACAAATCCGCCTATGAGGTAACTAAAGGGCGTGAAGTGCAAGTGCCTCTTGGCATGCAACAGGAATTTGCTAGCGCTAAATATATTTCCCGTGACATAAGTGAAGTCGCAACTCTAAATCCTAATGATTTTGAAAGATGGGTTAATGAGTTCTATAAAGCTACCAAACCTATGCCAGATAAAGGCGTAGATGGAATTATGCAGGATGGTACACTTATTCAAACAAAGACACACTTAATAAAATATCCAGTCCTAAGTGAATTTATTACAAATGCCAAGCTGCATCCTAACGCGCCTAAACCCGTAAAGGGAATTATTGTTGTATCACAGGTAGGTTTTGATGATGGTGCTAGACAACGGAAGTTCGAGATTGAAACGATAGAAGATATAGAAGTAATTCTAACTACTCCTCAAGAGATGCTCAAAGTAGAGTCAATTTAGTTACCAATTTTACCCAAACAATTAGCAAGTTCCAGAAGCGAAGCTAATAAGGGCGGGAGGGCAGGGGAAGAGAGAGCAACTAATGGGGGTGTTTAAGAGGGGGCTTCGCCCCCTCTTTACCTTAAAGGGTTGGTGGGCGGGAATAGATATAAATTGGGTGGGAATCCCCCTTAATCCGCTATTCTTCTGGGAGTAACATTTTCTCCAACTATGTGATAGAATCCAAAAACGGCTAATTGCATTTCGATATCCGTGATGAGACCCTGACCAAATATAAGGAGTAAAGAAAAATGAAAGTAGTTAAAATGCATACTACTCTGCTGTCCCTGCCAATGAATCTGCCTGTGTTCTTCGGAAAGGCAAACCCCAGAATAAATCCGGTAATAGTACAGTTAATGACAGACGAAGGATTAGAGGGGTTTGGCCTTGCTTATGCTTTCAATAATTCCCAGGTAAATTCGCTCAAAGCCAGTATAGATGATCTTGAGGAAGTGGTGATTGGGCAGGATATTTCCCGCTGGGCGGCAACATGGAAGGACCTTCATACAGCCCTGAAACATGCCGGACAATGGGGTGGCTACGGGCTAAATGCCATTGGTGCGATTGATATAGCTTTCTGGGACCTACGGGCAAAAGCATTGAAGTTACCGCTAGCCCGCTTACTCGGCGGTTTCAGAGACAAGGTACCAGCCTATGCCAGCAACTGGCTATGGGGCTTTCTGACCACAGACGAGCTGCAGAAACAGGCCGCTTCACTGGTCAAAGATGGCCACCGCGCCATGAAAATGAAGATGGGAGGCAAAACACATAAAGAAAATGTGGAAAGATTCAAGGCCATTCGCGAAGCGGTTGGTAATGACGTCAGCATAATGGTTGAGGGCCACTGGTCATGGACAGTACCGGAGGCCATCAGAATGGCACGGGCACTCGAGCCCTTTAACCCTTACTGGCTGGAAGACCCGGTGGGACTGCATAATGGTGATATCTGCCTGGAGGACACAACTGCGCTTGCCCAGATAGCCGCTGCTGTGGATGTACCGGTCGCCGCCGGCGAGACTTTTTCAACCAAGTACGGTTTCCGCCGTATCATCGAAGACAAGGCAGTAGATATAGTTATCGTTGATGTGTTACGCGCTGGCGGTATAACCGAGTGGATGAAAATCGCCGCTCTGATTGAAGCGTATAACCTACCTGTAGTCAGTCACTGTCTCCATGATATTTCCGTACATATGATTGCGGGTATTCCCAACGGACTTATAGTTGAATATATGCCGTGGTGGGACATAATCTACAAAGAACCGCCCCGGGTAATAGACGGCTATTTCGAGATATCCGACAAACCGGGGATAGGGCTCGAGCTAGACCACGAGGTAATCAAAAAGCATAAAATAACCTAGCAGGGTGCGGGGCCAAAGAGATATAAAGATGTGAAACCGGGGTCCCCGAAAAATCAAAGATTTTTTGGGGTAAAAAACCTTTTTGGGCGGGAGGGTATGGGAAGAAAAACACTTGGTAAAACGGGGGGGGTATTGACAAATTATGCTTATCGCAATAAAGTACATTTAAAAGAAGTTGAGTTATCAGGAAGTAACATGGTCCCTATTGTCCCCATTCTTTTCGGAATTATAGTAGGTATTATAATAAGTATCGTATCAGACCCTGTATCAGGTCTGGGAATATGCCTTTTAATCGAACTTGGTATAATGATTTCCTGGATAGAAGAAGCGGGAAAGAGTGAAACTTAGCCTATAGGAAATACTATCCCACTTCCCTATCCTACTTCCCTTTCTAAGCTATAACTACGTTCCGCATGCCCTGATTTATGGCATTGATTATCATAAATGATGGGTAAGCGGGCGGGAATAGATATAAAAAAGCGGGGAAGTGTGGCGATTTTTGCATTTTAGCCTCGCCTGTGCTATATTCAAACTGTAACAACTAAATAAAACCACCGCTAGGGGTGCTCAGGGCTGAGAGGCATTTTGAAGCCAACCCTAGGAACCTGACCTCGGTAATGCGAGCGGAGGGAAGCGGTAGCGATCTTAAACCAAGGGTTTAGAGTTTAGCGCCGAAGCCCTTGGTTTTATTATTTTTGGAGGCAGCTATGACTCAACTGGAAATGGCCAGAAAAGGGACTATCTCCCCCCAGATGAGCCTGGTGGCGGAGAGCGAGGGGGTGGAGGCGGAGTTCGTCCGGCGGGGGGTGGCCGAGGGAACTATAGTTATCCCGGCCAATCCCGGGCACAAAAATCTCGTTCCCGGCGGCATCGGGCGGGGTCTAAAGACCAAGGTCAACGCCAATATCGGCACCTCCTCCGACTTCGGCAGCATAGATACTGAACTGGAGAAGCTGCGGGTGGCCGTTGACTGCGGCGCCGACGCCGTCATGGACCTTTCCACCGGCGGCGACATATCCGCCATCCGGCAGGCGATAATTACAGCCAGCCCGGTAATGATAGGCACCGTGCCCATCTACCAGGCCGGCATCGAAGCCGTAAACAAACGCGGCGCCATCGTCAAGATGACCGTAGACGACCTGTTCTCATCCATAGAAGAGCATGCCCGGGACGGCGTCGATTTCATCACCGTACACTGCGGCACCACCCGCTCCGCCGTCGACCAGCTAAAGAAACAGGGAAGGGTGGCCGACGTGGTATCGCGGGGCGGGGCTTTCCTCATCGGCTGGATGCTGCACAACGAGCGCGAAAATCCGCTTTATGAGTATTTTGACCGCCTTTTAGATATAGCCAGGGAGTTTGACGTAACCTTAAGCCTCGGCGACGGCATGCGTCCCGGCTGCCTGGCCGACGCCACCGACCGACCCCAGATAGCCGAACTGATTGCCATCGGCGAGCTGGTAAGCAAAGCGCAACAGGCCGGAGTCCAGGTGATGGTGGAGGGGCCGGGGCACCTGCCCCTAAATCAGATTGAGGCCAATGTCCAGCTGGAGAAGTCTATCTGCAAAGGAGCGCCCTTCTATGTATTAGGCCCGCTGGTAACCGATGTCGCCGCCGGCTACGACCACATCACCGGAGCTATCGGCGGGGCTATCGCCGCCGCCGCCGGAACGGATTTCCTGTGCTACGTAACCCCGGCCGAGCACCTCTCCCTGCCCGACCCCGAGGACGTGAGGCAGGGGGTTATCGCCTCCCGCATTGCCGCTCACGCCGGCGACATCGTCAAAGGGGTAAAGGGCGCCGCCGAGTGGGACAGAAAGATGGCGGCGGCCAGAAAGAATCTGGACTGGGAAGAGCAGGCCAGGCTCTCTTTAGACCCACAGCTTGCCCGACGGGTCCACGGCAGGCACGCGTCAATCGGTAAAGCCTGCAGCATGTGCGGGGAATACTGCGCCATGGAACTGGTAGAAAAATACCTGGGTGTATCGGTAATCAGGTGTTAATGCCATGAAAATGGAGAGATATATGCAACTTGACGAGGTGACTATTTCCAGAGCGATAACCGAAACCTTTGTGAAGGAATTCCAGGAGGCGATGGACGTTGAGGTAGCCATCGGCGGCGCCGGGCCGTCCGGTATGGCTGCCGCCTACTACCTGGCCAAAGAGGGAGTAAAAACCGTTATCTTTGAGAGAAGCCTCCGCCCCGGGGGCGGTATGCCCGGCGGGGGTATGATGTTTAATACCATCGTGGTGCAGGAGGAGGCCAGAGAGATACTGGATGAGTTTGGCGTCCGAACCAGGGAGTATGAAAAGGGCTACTATACCGCCGACTCCGTGGAGGCATCCTCGGCCATCTGCCTTAAAGCCATTCAGGCCGGGGCCAAGATATTCAATCTGATAAGCATCGAAGATGTCATGATAAGGAAGGACGACCGGATAACCGGCCTGGTGTTGAACTGGAGCGCGGTTGATTTGGCCAAACTGCATGTCGACCCCCTGTCCATGCGCTCAAAGGTGGTGATTGACGCCACCGGCCACGCCAGCGAAATCTGCCATATAGTGGTCAACAAGCTCGGCGTCAAGCTGAGAACGGAGGGGGGCGGCATATCAGGTGAAAGGTCGATGTGGGCTGAGGTAGCCGAAAGGAAGATACTGGAGAATACCAGAGAGGTCTATCCCGGCTTGATTGTGGCCGGCATGGCGGCTAATGCTGTTTGCGGCGGCCCCAGAATGGGGCCTATCTTCGGGGGCATGCTGCTCTCCGGAAGACATGCCGCTCAAGTCGCCATGAAAATTATAAAAAAGCCGGCGGTCTCCTAGTGCCTTAAATTAAATAGATGCTAAAAATGGGCGGCGGTTTTAATCTAGGCAAACTATTCGGCATCCAGTTCCGGCTGCACTATACCTGGTTCATAATATTCCTCTTAATCACCGTCTCGCTTTCCTGGCAGGTCTTCCCCGTTTCCTATCCTGGCTGGAGCCAGTCAGTTTACTGGACTATCGGCATAGTCACCAGCCTGCTGTTCTTTACCTCGGTACTGGCCCACGAGCTGGCCCACAGCCTGGTGGGCAGAGTCAACGGCATCCCCATAAAAAGTATCACCCTGTTTATCTTCGGCGGGGTGGCTCAGATGACCCGGGAGGCAACTAAAGCCAGCGCTGAATTTAAAATGGCCGCCGCCGGACCTGCCTGCAGTCTGGTAATCGGCGGGGTGTTTGCCATAGTCTGGGTACTGACCCGGGGCGTAATCGAGCCGGTGTCAGCCATGGCTCTTTACCTGGCCTATATCAATGTGGTCCTGGCCGCATTCAACCTGATACCCGGTTTCCCGCTGGACGGCGGGCGTGTCTTCCGTTCTCTAATGTGGCGGTTCAGCGGCAACTACCAGCGCTCCACACGAATCGCCGCCCGGCTGGGGCAGGGTGTGGCCTACGCCTTTGTCCTGGGCGGCATTTTAATAATGGTCTTCTTTCAGGAGTGGATAGGCGGCCTGTGGCTGGTCTTTATCGGCTGGTTCCTGCAAAATGCCGCCTCGGCCAGCTATCGTCAGGCGCAATGGCAGGAAGCCATCCACGGCATCACCGCATCACAGGTAATGAACTCCCACTATACAACCGTCCCGCCCAATATTACCCTTAAGCACCTGGTGGAGGAGCATGTCCTGCCCACGGGGCAACGCTTCTTCCTGGTGGCTGATGAGAGCGGGTTTAAGGGGATTTTGACCCTGCGTAATATCAAGTCCGCCGCCCGGCCAGACTGGGATAAGACCCCGGTAGCACAGGTAATGGTCCCCGCCGACCAGCTGAAGGCGGCCCGCCCGGAACAGGACGTCCTGAGTATCATGGCCGAGATGAATGAGAACAATATAAATCAGATGCCGGTAGTCCGTGACGGCCAGGTTATCGGGCTGATTACCCGCGATAACCTGCTCAGGGCCCTGCGCACCCGCACCGACCTGGGGATGTAGAATTTTAATTATTTGGTATTAAATTAATATAGATATATTAATCAGCAGATATATTAATTAGTAGATATTAATTATTGATGTAGAATATAATTGGGGAGGCAAGATGGATAGCTCCAGCCAGCATCTGAATCTAAGTGAGGCAGCCAGCAGCTTTCTGGCAAGCCTGCCCGCCGAAGACGGCGAGAAAAGCCAGCAGGCAATATATGGATTTGTCCGCTGGTACGGCGGGAAGCGTACCCTGGCCGAACTTACCGCTCACGAGGTGGAAAATTACGCCCAGCGATTACCCTCAGCCCAGGCCAATTATTTAAATAATATCGAACAGGTAAAAGCCTTTCTGGTCTACGCCAGGAAGCAGGGCTGGAGTAAAACCAACCTGGCGGCTCACCTCAAAATCAAGAAAACCAAAGCCAGGCTGTCTTCCCCGGCCGGTCGGCGGCAGGCAGCAAGCACCCCTTTAACCCAGCAGGGTTACGCCAAGCTGGAAGCCGAGATTGCCGGGTTGAAAAAGCGGCGGCTGGAGGTTATCGAGGAGATGCGCCTGGCGGCAGCGGACAAGGACTTCCGCGAGAATGCACCCCTGGATGCCGCCAGGGAGGAAAAGGGGCACCTGGAGGGGCGGCTCATGGAACTGGAAGAGGCCCTAAAATCGGCCACCATTATCAATGCAACACAAAGAGCCGGCCTCAAGGTAAGCGTGGGTGACAGTGTTATCCTGATTGACCCGGCTTCCGGCGAGGAACTGAGCTACACCGTGGTCAGCCCCAGAGAGGTGGACCCGGTCAAGGGCAGGATTTCGAGCCATTCGCCTATAGGTAAAGCCGTTATCGGACGGGCCCAGGGAGAAACGGTGGAGATAACCGCCCCGCTGGGCAAACTGCGATTTCAGATTAAGCAGATTGAGCGTAAATAGCCGGATTAACCGCTCTAAGAACACCCCTACCTTTGAGGTATTGACAAAGAGGTCAAGGCTACTTAAAGTAAGTTAGGCAAGATTTGAGGACTAAAAATGGCCAGATGTCGTAACTGCGGTCAAAAAACCGAGGGTGATTACTGCCAGTGGTGCGGTTACCCGATACTGAGGCGCGGCCACCGGAGACCGCTAAAATCAGCCAAGGAAGCCGAGGCTAAAGCAATAAGAGAGGTCGAGAAGGCCAAGGCCAGGCTGGAAGCCGTGAAAACTAAAAGGGCCAAGGAAGCCGAGAAGGCCAGGGCCAGAAAAGAGGCCGAGGAGGCTAAGGTCAGGGCCAGGAAAGAGGCCGAGGAGGCTAAGGTCAGGGCCAGAAAAGAGGCCGAGGAGGCTAAGGTCAGAGCCAGGAGAGAGGCCGAGGAGGCCAAGAATAAGGCCCGAATAGAAGCCGAGTTAGCCAGGGAGGCCGAGGCCAGGGCGATAATAGAGGCGGAAGAGGCCAGAAAAG
>Ga0315537_1002243_pt1 | contig 14840 bp, 15 predicted proteins | sample SalMarSW160270MG_FD_203091 | JGI IMG/M metagenome (GOLD analysis project Ga0315537, IMG submission 203091) | Salt marsh sediment microbial communities from the Plum Island Ecosystem LTER, Massachusetts, United States - Salt Marsh Sediment SW1602-70 ... | reverse complement strand
TCGTAATAAGCACCCAATACAAAGCTATCGTTCTCATAGCTGGGATACAGCAGCCAACCTCGGTCAGATTTTGTTAGATAAACAGCCCCTTCCACAATCTTATCGAACAACTTGCTTGGTTCGGATATAGCAGTGACCGCTTTGCCGAAGGCTAAAATCGACCTCAGCTCCCGGGTGCGGTGAGATAATTGCTCGTTTCTCCTTTCTAACTCCCGGATTCGCTGCATGTCTTGGTGTTTCCGCCCGACCCTCTCGAGCGCCCCTTCCACGGCTGAGACCACCTCGGTATCCTGCGTTGGCCAGAACAAGTAACTCTCAGCTCCCAACTTGAGCGTCCGCATCACCTCTTCTGGGTTGCTCTTTTTCGCCAGGAGCACCACTGGAATTTCAATTCCCAGCGATGACAATGCAATCATTAAATCTTGCCCATTCAAGTCGGGCAAGTGCAGGTCTGTGATGATTAAATCTGGGGAATATTGACTTACCTCCTGTATGGCTTCGCTTACTGAACCAACTACTTTTCCCAGATATCCTAGCGGCATTAAAGTTTGGTGTAGGATAAACTCGGAGATCTCAGTATCGGTTTCTACAAGTAAGATTCGCTTGCCAATAGTAATCATAAAATAATCATAGCATGTTTGAACCGAAAAGGTAATCTGCCCGCCTTTTCGGTTTTGCAATGTCTTCAGATCATCAATTTCAGATTAACCTAACGAATTAGTCGGGGATAATCCGCTATAATTTATATCCTCCAGGATAAACTGCCCGCAGGTAAACAAAGGTAGAAGAACGGCGAAACAGATCCGTCTATGAAGGTTAATATTCGCAAATCGACCCCAGATGATGCCATCAGGATCGACCAGTTAGCAACTCAATTCGCCTCATACCTGAAAAGTTTGGGCGATCTCACCGATTTCAAATTCAACGCAGATACCTACTTGCGCGATGGCTTTGGCGCTGATCCCGCTTTCTCCGGTTTGGTTGCGGAATTCGATGGTCAGGTCATCGCTTACCTTCTTTATCATTTCGGTTATGATACCGACCGGGCCATCCGCCTGATGTATGTGGTCGATCTATTTGTACAGGAGGAGATGCGCCGGCAGGGTTGCGGCACTGCCCTGATGGAAGCAGCTGCCCGCATCGGCAAGAAGTCTGGCGCTGTTGAACTCATCTGGTTTGTTTATAGTCCCAACAAACTTGCCGCTGGATTTTACCAGGGGCTAGGAGCTCACTACCTCGAAGACTTGAGGTTTATGGTTTGGCGACCGCTCTGATGGAGGAAGTTAAATTGAAAGTTGGGATATTGGCAGACATCCATGGGAACCGATCGCATTGGATGCCATTCTCAAAGATATCGCTGCATCTGGTGGGGTTGATTATGATCGCCAAGCAGTCATCACCGCTGCCCTGGCAGCCAATCATCCTGCTGCAGATTATATTGCCCAATTTATGAGAGGTCAGAAGAAAACCGATTGGATAAAATGAAACCAAAAATACCAAATCAGGATTTCAAGCAGCCTGACCGTATCTACCCGCTGACCCGGGGAGTAGCCGCCATTGTCGTGCCCTTCTTGTTGGTCGCCTTCATCATTCTATACTTGACACCCGATGAGACAGGAGTCCGCTTCGCCTGGCAGATCAAGCCGCATATGACCGCCATGTTTATGGGTGCTGGATATCTGGGTGGCGCTTACCTTTTCATGCAGGTTGTCTTCGGTCGCCGCTGGCACCGGGTGGCTGCAGGTTTCCTACCTGTAGCAGCTTTCACCTTTTTCATGCTTCTGGCTACGATCCTTCATTGGGATCGCTTTAATAGAGATCAACTTCCTTTTCAGATTTGGTTCGTCCTGTATATCATCACGCCATTGCTGGTGCCATGGGTTTGGATTCGTAATCGCAAGGTCGAATCCGGTGAACCTGAATCGGGTGATGTTACCATCCCTGCCATCGCCCGCTGGGGACTTGGCTTGCTCGGTGTGGTGCTCTTTGCATTTACTTTGGTAGCCTTCCTGACTCCTCAAGTTATCATTGAGATTTGGCCGTGGACCCTTTCACCCCTCACTGCCCGTGTGATGGGAGGTTGGTTCTCCTTATTGGGTGTTGGTGGTATTGTAATTTCACTCGATTCTCGTTGGAGCGCTTGGAAGAACGGCATTGAAAGCATTGCCATCTGGTTCGCGTTGGTATTGCTTGCCAGTATTTTGAATCCCCAAGACTTTAACAACAGCTCTCTGGTCAATTGGTATTTAATGAGTGTCTTAATCGTGCTGCTTGCCATGGCTGTCTTATATCTCGACATGGAATATCACCATCTTAAACATCATTGATAATCCATCAGCCCATTGCTGCGAAGTATTTCATCTAAGCCGAGCCTGATTTCCCATACGCCACACTCCCCTGATATGCATGCCTGCCAGCCCTTTGACCAAGCAGAGTTGCTGATAAACGAAATGTTCTGTTATCCTATTTATGGCTTAGTAGACACCACTGGATAAAAACGGCTGATACTTTATGAAACCTGATGGTAGGTGTTTTTCGTAAAAAGCGTGAAATGCAACCCACTGAAGAGATAGATTAGAGACCAAGTTGAGGTCAATATTTCAGCCATGAATCCTGAGTTACCCAGTTTGTATAAAGAAATGGCATTCTATTGGCCATTGTTTTCTGACCCTGCCGATTATGCCAATGAAGCTGCTTTTATTCACAAGATCTTTACAGAACTCAGCGATAAACCTATGCGCAAACTCCTGGAACTGGGTAGCGGGGGTGGAAACAACGCTTCCCACCTCAAGGCTCACTATCAGATATCCTTGATGGATGTCTCAGAAGAGATGCTGGCTGTCAGCCGTAAACTCAATCCGAATGCGAACACCTCCAGAGTGATATGCGCATGGCCAGGCTCGAGCGTTTGTTCGACGGCGTATTGATCCACGACGCTATTATGTATATGACCTCAGAAATGGATTTGCACAAAGCCATCCAGACAACATATCTACATTGTCGCAAGACAGGTGTAGCCATGTTCGTGCCCGATTTCGTCCGGGAAACATTCAAACCCTCGACGAAGCATGGAGGTCATGATCGTCACGGGCGAGGATTGCGTTACCTAGCATGGACCTACGACCCCGATCGAGAAGATGACACATACCTCACCGACTTTGCTTATCTCATAAAAGATACGGATGGTTCGGTCCTAGCTGTCTACGATCGCCATATCATGGGTTTGTTTCCCCGTTACGTCTGACTGGGAATGCTCGCTGAGGTGGGATTTCAACCCAGGATATTCATAGATCCGGATCAACGCTCAATATTCACTGGTATCAAACCTGGGGATTGACCAACAATCTCCGAGGGATCCAGATATATAATTGACTTGAGTTCGGGCTTATCGCCGCTACACCGTTACAAGATTGCTTCACTAAACCACTTTCCTCTCCTGGCAGGAGCATCTATATGCTTATCGCATCCACAGCACAATAAGTCGAAGGGCTTTTCAAGGAGGTAAAATGTACACTCGTAAAAGATGGACGGATTTGACCGTAACCCAAAGGGTTGCAGTGACTATCCTGAGTACCGTGCAGCTTTCCTTACTCTGCGCGACACTATTGGATATCTACCGCAGACCGCCTGAACAAATCCGTGGGAGCAAACCTGTCTGGACCGCCCTTTCCTTTATAAACTTTTTCGGACCAATCGCATACTTCACATACGGAATACGGAGATGATTGGTTTGGAGAGGGGCTCCATCAGGTAAATGCCGAACACCCTTATGTGGCAAGTGAAAGAGGAACCCCACTCTCACGATATTCATATCAATGAGAACACTGGTAAATAGAAATTTATTAGATTTATATAAATATCCCCTGATATGCTTGACTCTTGGTACCCTGCTCGCATACAATTTAATAGCAAGGTCGCCGGATTACAGAATCAACCTGGTCACCCGGTGTAATCACTGTCTCTTGAGGTAAATTGACGTCTCCTGAAGCAGTCGAGGAATTTTCTCTCAAGTATTCTCTCCACAGAGACGCAATACTAGAATGACATATGGAATATAAAGACTATTACAAGGTCCTCGGCGTTGCCCGCAATGCGAGCGAAGACGAGGTGAAACGCGCTTATCGTAAACTGGCGCTCAAGTATCACCCCGATCGCAATCCCGATAATAGCCAGGCAGAGGAAAAGTTTAAAGAGATTAACGAAGCCAATCAAGTCTTAAGCGACCCACAAAAACGCGCCCGTTACGACCAACTGGGAGAATCATATAATAACTGGCGACAGCAGGGTGGCAGACCGGGCGGATTCAATTGGGATGAATGGTACACCTCGACGCCCGGCACCGGGGGGGTGCGTGTTGAGATGGGTGATCTGGAGGACATCTTGGGGGGGGCTGGCCTGGGAGGATTTTCAGAATTCTTTCGCCGAATTTTCGGGGGTATTCCAACAGAAGGAACAGGTTACCCTGGTTCAGGTTGGTCTACAAGAACAGCTGTTCGCCCACAACGTCAGACATTCGAACAACCGGTCACCATCAGTCTCTTGGAGGCCTATCAAGGCACTACCCGTCGCATCGAGGTAGATGGACGTCGCTTGGAGGTAAAAATCCCACCAGGAGCGCGCACCAATACAAAAATTCGCGTAGCTGATGCCATCCCCACCGCTTCACAAGGCATCAAAGGAGACCTCTACCTGGTCGTCAATGTTGCCAATGATCATCGTTTCGAGCGCAAGGGCAACCACCTTTATACCGATGTCACCCTCGACCTGTTCAAGGCTGTTTTGGGTGGCGAAGTGACTTTACCCACCTTAAGTGGTAATGTCCTCCTTAAAGTCCCCCCTGGGACCCAGCCTGGTCAGACTTTCAGGCTCGCCGGTCGAGGTATGCCCCACCTTAGAAAACCAACCCAACATGGCGATTTATTCGTGCGTATTCGTGTTAAAATTCCACAGAACCTCACTCAGCACCAACGAGAACTCTTCGAAGAAATATCAAAGATGAAGTAACTCAAGAACCCCTTCCCGCCGGGGGGATCTGGGACGTTAATCGATTAACCGAGGGTGGTGTCAGCCAAGGATGCAAATCCATGAATCTAGTAAAAAAGTTATTATTGGTGTCTTGCTTCTTCCTTATCCCCGTTATAGCTTGCCAAACTTTATCGTTGCCGTTATTACAAAATCTTAACCATACCCCAGCACCACTATCAACCGCCCTCAACATCGACAAAACCGTTATTCAGTCTAGCCCCTCTCCTGGCCCTTCATTCACGCCGGATCTGGTCTCGCTGGAAGACTCTTTGGTTGCTCTGTATGATAAAGTCAACCCTGGGGTAGTTGCCATTCGCGTCCTCACTGAGGATGGATCCGGATTGGGGTCAGGTTTTGTGATCGATCACCAAGGCCATATCATCACTAATTATCATGTTATCGAAGGCATCACGGATTTGGAGGTGGATTTCCCCTCGGGTAATAAAACTCGCGGCGAGACCATCGGTACGGATAAAGACTCCGACCTGGCTGTCATCAAAGTAGATCTCCCCACTGAAGAGCTTTTCCCTCTCCCGCTCGGTGATTCCTCAATGATCCATGTCGGTCAAACCGTTATCGCTATCGGCAATCCCTTCGGGCTCAATGGCACCATGACCGTCGGCATCATCTCGGCTTCAGGGCGAACACTACGATCCCTTCATGAAGCACCTGGAGGTGGTTTATTCACTGCCGGCGATATCATTCAGACCGATGCTGCCATTAATCCTGGTAATTCAGGGGGGCCTTTGTTAAATCTCAATGGGGATGTTATAGGTATCAACCGCGCTATCCGTACCTTAAATTTCACAACCGCAGAAGAACCCCTCAACTCAGGTGTTGGCTTCGCCATTGCTATCAACATCGTGAAGCGCGTCATTCCGGATCTGATATCCAAAGGCTATTACGATTATCCTTATCTGGGGATCAGCAGTTTGGATGATATTAGTCTTATCGAGCAAGAAGCCCTTGGCTTGCCGCGCGCCACAGGTGCTTACATCACCTCCATTACTCCCAATAGCCCTGCTGAAAAAGCTGGCTTGCATAGCGGAACACGCACGACCGCCATACCTTTCTTGAATTCTGGAGGAGACTTGATCATCGCGGTCGATGAACAACCCGTGATTGTATTCGGTGATTTGTTAAGCTATCTCCTCAATAACAAGGGACCTGGCGATACGGTTACCTTGACCATTTTGCGCGCAGATAAGGAACTGCAGGTCGACCTTACCCTCGGCAAGCGTCCCTAGCAGAGCAAAAAATGTCAGCCGTAACACCAAATATTTGGTTTACGTTTCTCAGTTTCTGCTCTCAATGAGTCATAGGATTTCAGCAGAAGGCTGGTTAAAACGAAAAGAGGAGGCCACTATGTTTACTGAACAAGATCTAAAAGAATTATTGGAATACAAAGCTGAACACCCTGTGATCAGCTTATACCTGAACACAGATCCAGCCGAGGGAAGTGCCGACGCTTATAAACTTCGTATGCGAAATATGCTTAAGGAGATTGACTTTCAAGATGACTTCAATGCTATAGAACGCTATTTCGATCATGAGTACGATTGGTCTGGACGTAGCGTTGCTGTATTTTCTTGCGCACAAGAAGAATACCTGCGAACCTATTCGTTTCAAGTACCTCTACGTGATCGCTTGCGTATCAGCAATCGTCCTCATGTTAAACCGCTGGCTGATTTACTCGACTCTTATGGGGGTTATGGCGTTGCGGTAGTAGATAAGCAAGGCGCTCGCCTTTTTTACTTCCACCTGGGAGAACTACGCGAGCAAGAAGGCGTTGTGGGGGAAAGTGTGCGCCGTACTAAACGAGGCGGAGGATCCCAGGCACTTGGCCGGCGTGGTGGTGTTGCCGGACAAACTAACTATTCAGAAGAGGTCGCTGAACGTAACATTCGAGAATCTGCTGACTTTGCATCCCATTTCTTCGCAGAGAATAACGTGCGACGTGTGCTTATCGGTGGTACCGAAGATAACCTGGCTGTCTTCCGTTACCAGCTGCCCAAATCATGGCAGAGCTTGATTGTGGGAACATTTCCCATTAGCATGACTGCCAGTCACGCCGAAGTGAAGGGAAAGGCGCTTGAAATCGGGCGGCAGGCTGAGAGACGACGCGAAACTCAGCTCCTGCAGGCTGTTATTACAGCTGCAGCCAAAGGGCGTGGTGGCGTCGTACGCTTAGATGATACCCTGGCAGCAGTCCACGAAGGTCGTGTGCAAACTTTGCTTATTCGCGAAGGTTTCCGTGCCCCTGGTTATCGCTGCCAAGGATGCGGCTACCTCACCGCCCAAAAAGTCTATCAATGCCCATTCTGCGGTAATAAATTTGACCAAATTCCTGACGCGGTTGAACTGGCTGTCCGTCAGGTGATGCTCGATGGTGGTGATGTGGAAGTCATACACGAAATTGGTGATCAGGTTGATTTTGGAGGTATCGGGGCTTTGCTGCGCTATTAACCTTTACCTGGGCATCCATTAAATCATGCCCGCTATGAGCTGACCCCAAAATTTATAACGCTTACTTGGATCTTATTGACGAATCAGACTGAAGTCGTACAATTGACATGGCAAGGTGTCATTCTGAGGGAGCAAAGCGACCGAAGAATCCCTGAATTGCTCGATTAAAACGATCGTAACATAGACTCTTCGCTTCCTTAGGCGGCTTAGAGTGACATTAATATAGCAAATTGTCCGACTTTGTTTTGGTTGCTCCATTAGCCGGGGCTGTCCCATATACATATCCAGGCAGCCTAAAAAACCAACCCCAGACGATTCTTCCCTGAAGAATAACAAAACTGGCGATCGCTGGATCGCCAGTTTTGAATATCCTCATCCAGGCAGTATGAACCCCGTTCGCTATTTACTTTTTTGTCTACATTCTGGGTTCATCTCCCCTTGACTTATATCAATCAGGAATGCCTGGGCTCCGTTATCAAGGCGTGGCAAAAAATGTGTTTTCCAATTGCACCAGATCCTCTGCCAAAACGCTCAAATCAGATCTGGCCGCAAATTTATTGGTGCTCATCTCGCCAACCGCCAATTGTAATCGATCTTGCATCGATGTAACTTTTTCCGTCTGATTGCTGCCCACCAGACTTTTTAAATCTGATAATGTTTTAGGGGTATTCGTCAGATGCACCTTTGCACCGGCCTGATCATCATTGGCGAGCGCCAGGCGTGCTGCGTTCACATCCGAAAGAGCGCTCAAGATCACAATGTGCAGATTGGCTTGATCTAATTTACCCTGCAATTCCTTGTTTTTGGTTTCCAGCGGTTTCAGACCCTCAATCTCACCTTGCTTTTGAGTGATTTGCTGGTTTGCCTGATCTAATTGCCCCGTGATGTCGGTCAATTCCTGACGCGTAGGTTGGTAGAGCAAAAACACCGTTGCCAGCACACCTAAGCCAAATACTATCAATAAACCAGCCAGCCAGAGAAATGCTTGACGCAGGAAGCGTTGAAAACGAGTCTCGGGCTTTGCTTTTGGCGCGGTTAGATCCTCCAGACCCTTCGGTTTCTCTTCTTCCGGAAGCCCTTCCGCTTGGGGAACCTCTTCATCCGTTTCATTCATACTCTTTTCCTCCTAAGATAATTCCATTTGATAATGATCAGAGTTTATAAAAGATGCACAAATCTTCTGTACGGTCTGGACTGGCCTTGCCCATCCGAACGCCTCAAGAAACCTTTGTCTCCACAACTTTTGAATGAATCTAATTTCAGTTCCTCGTTACGGTGTTGGTGTACTGGTTAATTCAGGTGTTGCAGTTACTGACCGTGTTCCTGTCGGGCTGGAGGTTGCGCTGGCAGGCAACTCTGTAACTTCTGGGGCCGTAATAGAGGCTTGAGCAGCTTCCACGGGCAGACCCCCAACTAATAATTGCCAGGCAATTTCCAGGTCATCATCAGCCAGGCTGGGCGCGCTGGGGAGATTCTCAAGCGCCAGATCCAGCCGCGTAAGCACAGCTCGCATTGTTTCCGTCCTAAAATCTGGTGCTGTAGTGCGAATCTCAGCCAGAATCTCCCTGGCAGCCCGCACATCTCGCTCAGACAATCCAAAATTACTCTGAAAGATGTAAAGGCGACTGCGTGTCAGTAACTCCATCACCTTTAATGCACTCACTTCTTGTTGCAGCCCGGCTAATGGAGATTCTTCTTGCGCGGTTTCAGACTTCAGTGCCTCAATCTCTTTCCCGGTTAGGTTTACTACCTTTGAGAGATCCTCATAGGAAGTCATCAAATTATCCAATTGCCCTTGGATGCTGTTGAGACGGGCGATAGAACTCGTCAATCTAGCCTCCATTTCGGAGAGCCCACTCTTTTGAAGGTCCGCCTCTTCCGATAGCTGGGTCTCTAAAGATGCCATGGCTTCTTTGTTTGCATCCGCTTGCTTTTCCAAATTTCCTATGCGCGCCGTTAGGCTTTCCAAACGCTGAGTGACCTGTTCTTTATCCTGTTTTTGAAGCGCGCTTAACGCCTTCAATTGAGTAGCGTTTTCCTGGATAGGTTCCACAATCTGGCGATATAGGGTCGGCACACCGAAATAGAAGATCGCGCCTAAGGCCACACCTACAAGTAAGATCGCCAAGAGACGCAGGATTGCGCCTAAGAAAACCGTAATAGCGTTTGCCAACCGTTCTCCAAATGAGGGTTGCCGATCAGGATAATTCTCGTTCATCTTGCCGCTCCTTAAGGACTTTTCAGGCCATCTAATAAATCTCGCAGACCATTTAGAAACGTCTGGAATACCCCAACCTGGTTCTGTAATGTCTGTACGTTCGTAGACAACTCGCTGACTTTGGAGTTGAGTGTTTCGACTTGTGAGTTTGTCTTATCCACTTCTGCTTTGAGTTGTTTTGACTGCTGCTCAACTGCGCTGACACGCCCGCTGAGGGCCTCCAAATTATCGATGCGCGTTTGCAAACCCTGGATATCCTGTTGCAATGTTTTGGTTTGGGCGTTCAATCCATCCACTCGCTGCGATAACTGGGTGAGCTCCACAGGGCGTACGAAGCGTAGGCCGCCATTGATACCCGCCAACACGCCCAAACTCAACACCAGCGCCAGGATAAACGCCAGCGCGCCACTACCGATTACCATCAGCCAGACCTCTCCCCTGGAAACCGTTCTCTTTGGATGTTTTTCAACAGGTATTTTTGTCTCCCTGGCTGGCTGGGAATCAACATCTGGCAGCTCTTCCGTTTTGAGCGCCGGTTCTTTCTCGTTCGCAGCTGCTGCCTTTCCGACTGATTCCTCCGCCGTTGTTATGGGGTTCTCATCCTGACTGGAGATCAGTATTTCCTTCAGCCGGGCTTCACCAACCTGCCCAGCTTCTCCCTCCCTCGCGGTGGCTTCGCCTTCAGAAGGCGGTTTAATTTTCACAGAGCTCACCCCTGCTTGGACTCGCTCTTTAGTTGTGGGTTGAGAAAATGTCACATAAGGTTCGAGCCGTTCTAGGATTTGTAGTCCAATCCCTTCCACCCGGCGCATATCCTCTAGATCAGTAAAAGGCCGTGCCGCTAAGATACGATCAGCTATTTGTGGTCCGATCCCTGGAAAGGTCATAAGCTCTTCAGGGTTTACGCTGTTGATATCCATTTTTATTAATTGCTCGCTCATCTTTGCCTCCCAACCAGATCCATGACAGGATGAAATGAAGTTGGCCCTCTTCCCCATCGCTCCACAAGCAACTATCGTTCATATTGCTCACCACTGGGTGCGTTGGTACCCCCTTGGCTGTGGGACCATGCCATCACTAAGTATAAACTGAGTCTGCCAAAATGGTTAATCAAACAGGGAAGGTTTTTGACCTTCCCTGTTTGATTACGGAACTCCTATAAAAGTTCTAAATCAGTTAGTGGTTACGCAGTTCAGGGGAAAATCGGAGGTGTTTGAACGGGTACCCTGCCCAAACACCTCCATCCGCCCACCAACTGCGTAAGTCCTATCAGTGTTAATTTGGGCTGACTTTGATCACTTTAGGTCGATGCGCCTCAGATTTAGGGACGCGTAACGTAAAGACGCCGTTCTTTAGGGCAGCCTCAGCCTTGGACGGGTCTAACGCGGTCGGAAGTGTGATCACTCGACTAAAACGACCAGCAGGGAGTTCGCACGTCAGGTACTTGGCATCCTCTTTTTCTGACTCTTTAAATTCGCCGCGAATGGATACAGTATTGTTCAATACCTCGATATTGATATCATCCGCTTCCAGACCAGGCACCAGCGCGTGAATTACATAATCCTCGTCTCTCGCTTGGACATCCACAGCTAGGGTCATCTCCCTCTCTCTTGGTTCAGTCTCGGATAAATCCTGATCGAGCAGTTGATTCATAGTCTCACGCATGCGGGAGAGCCGGCGGTATGGGGAAACGTACATAGTCATCATTTCTAAATTCTCCTTAAATTTCTTTTTGATTAGGAAAGATTACAGGATCTTTATGCTATTATGTTACCCCACCGCTATAAGAAAAGTACAAACACAATATCAGAGCAATACAATAAAATCATAAAAATTTTGTTAGCAAAAAGTCATGTCAATCCATTAGCGTCTTGCCACTAGGATCAAGTTTGGTGAATCCGGGTTGTACTCATCGCCATCGAAATCTCCCAATAAGATCTCCAGGGACAAACCCGCTTCGTGTATCTCCCCCTCATAATCTTTGACGGGGGCAAGGTCCTGACAGGTTTCTATGCTGACTCGTTCCACGATCCCGTTCGGAAATAGGTGATCATAAATCCAATGAAATATTATTTGCTTTTCGGTGCGCTGCCAGCCGCAATTGACCTCCACCGGGTTTCCGCTCAAGGGGTGATAGAAGACTTCCTCGAATTCTGGGTCAGCTTTCTCCGGAAGGGAGCGCAGCACCTCCGGGTTCGGTAAGCTGGTAGCAAAGGTGCCTCCCGGAAGGAGATGCCGGCATACACAGGCCAGCATGGCCTGGCGTGTTGGGTGCGGTAACGTGCCAAAGGTATTGCATGCCAGCAAAATAAGTGGGAATTGTCTATACAGGTGGAAAGCTGACATATCAGCCTGAAAAACTTGAATTGATTGAGAGACTCCCTCCGGAAGAGTTTTTTGTAAAACACCCAGCATGCCAGCCTCTCGATCTAGCCCGTATGCCATATATCCCGCTTGAGCCAAGGCTGCCAGTACCCGTCCTGTTCCGCAAGCCAGCTCCAGCAACGGTCCGCCAGACTGGTTGGCCAAGTTCAACCAAAACGGGATATCGTCTTTATGGTGGCTGTGCTGACCATGGTATAACCAGGGGAAAATTGTGTCCTTCATACCATCTGACTCATTTTTGTTTGAAAGATTACCTTTCAAGAATGGTCTTAGTAGCCGGTTTGCAACTACTACACGATCTACAACTTCTACTTGCAGATCCGCGCAATCCGCATTATACTCACTGCATTCGGGGTGTAGCGCAGTTGGTAGCGCACCGCGTTTGGGACGCGGGGGTCAGCGGTTCAAGTCCGCTCACCCCGACTGAGAACGTAATGCGTTGAAGGCCTCATCAAAACACTGCGCATTACGTTTTATTTTGTCTCTCAGCAGGCATCGACTTGAAAGGCATGAACATCTATGGCAATATCCAAATATGACGCCGTCGTCACAGCCGTTCATTACGACCAGGATGGCTAGGTCAAGTCGCTTAGCGCATATCTCAGGCATGGCCCAATCTGGTCAGATCACGTCATATTGGACCGCAGGACTTTAATCGCAAACTTGAAATCTGGAAAGCGCTTTGTAGTTGGTCAACGCCTTCCTTTCTTGGCGAGCACCATTGAAGTCTCGGATGTGATTAAGCTGCTGTAGGTAGATGGAGATTAGATCATCGTTGCCAATAGGACCAAAGCCGAAAAATACCAGTTTACTGGCGTGCCTGTATTTTAATTTCTATCCTGACCGATAACAAGATTAGTAGTTACGCAGTTCAGGGAATAATTGGGGGTGTTTGGGCGGGCGTTGCCCAAACACCCCCATCCTACCACCAACTGCGTAAGTCCTAAAGATTTTAACTGCGATTGATCAGCCCTTAGGTCTAGTCGTCAACTGCACCCGGCTTCTAGCTGTCCCGGTCGATTTATTTCCTGTACTGGTATAATTTTAAAATGCCGACGCCCTTCTACCATCTGAGTATCGCTGAGGAATTGCTTGGTAACCCAGAGTTGCCAAAAGTGACCCGCATATTTCTGCGTAAGCATTACCCAGCCTTTCTCTTCGGTAATACGGCTCCGGATGTTCAAGTTGTCTCCGGACAGGAGCGCCGCGCCACTCATTTTTTCACGTTGCCGATCTTACCTACCAGTCAACCGGCCTGGGAAAAACTCTTACAAACTTATCCAAATCTGTCAAGACAAGCTGGTATCCTCACCTCACAAAACGCCTTTCTGGCAGGTTACTTGTGTCATCTGCAGGCAGATTGGATCTGGATCACCAACATATTTTTACCTGTTTTCGGTCCAGATCTGGGCTGGTCGACCTTTCCTCAACGTCTTTATTTGCATAACGTATTGCGATCTTACTTGGATCATCAGGTGTTGCCCACCTTACCCGCTGAAACTGCCCAGCAGCTGCGTCGTGTCAGACCCCAGAAATGGCTGCCGTTCGTTGCAGACGCTCATTTGAGAGCTTGGCGTGATTACCTTGCTCAACAGCTGGAGCCAGGAGCCGCGGCCAAGACCGTCGAAGTCTTTGCAGCTCGCCAGGGCATCTCTCCGCAAGATTTCTATGATCTCCTCGACTCCGAAGAACACATGAACGCCGAAGTTTTTGTGCATCTACCCCGCCAGCGATTACATGCCTACCGCCAATGCTTAATTGAAACAAACCTGCAACTCTTAAGAGTATATTTCAACGCCACTCCCTTTAATTTTTCCACTACCTTAACGCGTACCTCACCATCATCTGGTTATCATTAAACCGTTTGGTTTTGAGCAAACTTCAATCGCTATAGGTCCATCCTTGAATTCAAACCTGGGTTTGAAAATTTTATGAAAACCATCGACTATTCCCCTCTCCGTGGCCAAGATGGCTCTATGAGTCTGCCAGATCGTCTGCGCGGCATCTGGCAATATGATCTCTCTTGGTATCGAGATCTCAAGGCTCAGGAGGCTTTTATCACTCACTTGGGTAAACATCTTGGGAATGATTTTTTCCTGGTTCGCAGCCTAACCTGGCCGGGATTTGGTCTCCCTATACCCCTAGTGTTAGTTGGACCAGCTGGTATCCAGGTCATCTCTGCCAGCGCCCTGAAAGGCGTTTACCGGCTAAAACAACATAATTGGGCGCTCTTGGACGACCGCAGCCGTCGCTATAAGTTAACTCGTCCAAACCCGGTAGCTCGCCTGCTCATCATGACTGAAGCCATTGCAGAGCATCTCGCCGCTCTGCAAATTCCCCAGGAAAATGTCAATCCAGTGTTTTACCTATTTCAACCGGGTATTCATGTGGATGCTGAAGATCCAGCCGTCCGCTTGGTCCGCCCAGATGCCGTCGATCATTTCATCGCCAGTCTTCTTCAAAAAGAGCCTGTCCTGGAAGAGCACCAAATCGAACAAATTGTCGAAGCTCTCAGCAGGCCACCTGAGGGAGAGCCGCTTCCCCAAAAGCCTAAGTACTTCTCCCTTGGCAGTCTCCGTCTGTTGTACTGGAAATGGCTACTTTTAGGGATCATGGCTCTCATGGCAATCTGCATCCTGGCCGTAACAATCGCCATTATATTTACCAATCTATGACCATGGGGTAACCAGCTCCTTTGTCAACACCGTTTCTCTCGATTATCATTCCTGCCTATAACGAAGAACAC
>Ga0315537_1002241_pt1 | contig 14847 bp, 9 predicted proteins | sample SalMarSW160270MG_FD_203091 | JGI IMG/M metagenome (GOLD analysis project Ga0315537, IMG submission 203091) | Salt marsh sediment microbial communities from the Plum Island Ecosystem LTER, Massachusetts, United States - Salt Marsh Sediment SW1602-70 ... | reverse complement strand
ATTTTGCAGCAATATATTGATGAAATTTATACCTCAGTGATACGGAGCCAACAGGACTTATCTTCCACCGGTTCAGGTCATTGAAGGCAACATGTATGCCGCCACCCAACTCTCCTTCCCACCAGTAATAACGCCACTTCTGCCCGCTTGAAATAAAAGTGACTACCATGAATAAAAAGATAACAGGTAAAATCTTCCTCATAAATAACCGGTTACTGCCTCTATAACGTTATAACATGGTATTTTGTTTCTTTCATCATATGATAGTTCTCGTTTTCCAGTTCATTAGTTAGAAAAATCCCCCGTCGATTTCATAATTCAATATTCTCTGTTCAATATTCAATATTTTTAAATTCGAAATCCCCAATCACTCCCCCTCCCTCCGTCTCTTTTCATCAGCCATAGCCTTGGCGAAAGCTGACAGTCTCTCAGTCCCTCAGTCCCTCAGTCCCTCAGTCTCCCCCTCTCCCAGTCTCCCCCTCTCCCCTCACCCCTCTGCAAAACTGTACAGGAACTCGATCTCCTCCTTCCACCTGCTGTCATCCGGTGTTTCCAGGATCAGTGGAATGTTTTCAAACCGGTCATCCTTCATGATCCATTCAAAAATCTCATTACCAAGCAAACCCTTACCAAGCACCTCATGCCGGTCAACCCGGGTTCCGATACCTTTCTTTGAATCATTGAGGTGCATCCCTCGCAGATATTGAAACCCGATGATCTCCCCAAATTCCAGGAATGTACGATCAAATCCCTCTTTGGATTTCAAATCATATCCCGCAGCAAAGGTATGGGCTGTATCAATACATACGCCCACCCTGCTCTGATCCTTAACATGATCTATAATATACCGTATTTGTTCAAAACGGTGCCCCAGGTTACTGCCCTGACCGGCAGTGTTTTCAATAACTGCTGTAACTCCTTTTGTCAGTTCAAGGGCGATATTGACAGATGTGGCAATGGTCTTCAAACAGGTTTCCTCATCGGTCTGGTTAAGGTGGCTCCCGGGATGAAAATTCAGCCTGTCCAATCCCAGTTGTTCGCACCGCTGCATCTCATCAAGAAACGCTATCCTTGATTTTTCCAGTCCCGCTTTTTCAGGATGCCCAAGGTTGATCAGGTAACTGTCGTGTGGTAAAATGTGCCGGGGAAGAAATCCGTATTTTTCGCAATTCTCCCGGAATTTCTTTATGCTCTCTCCGGTTAACGGCTTCGCAACCCATTGCCTCTGATTCTTTGTAAACAGTGCAAAAGCTTTAGCACCAATGTCATGAGCATGCAAAGGAGCATTTTCCACCCCACCGGACGCACTCACATGAGCACCAATGTATTTCATAAAAATATCCTTTGCTACGCCAGGTTATAAGCGTTGATCTCCTATTTTGAAAGCTTGTTAAACTGAATGTTTACGCTTACCAGCACTACCCCTCCGGCAGGTAACTGAAACAATTCCGTAGGAATAGGCAGATTGGCTATGGTGCCTGTGAAACTGGTTGTTCCTTCATCGAGATTGGTAACCAGTAAAGCCAGAGGATCCGATACTGCAGGAGGGCTTAAATTCAGCGTAAGGGTCGTCCGCTCCTTATCAATACTCCAGGTTCCGGCTTTCAGTTCATTGGCCTCACCAATGCAAACAAACCAGATCTCGTTGTTTTTCCTAAGCTCAACAGCCGAAAGCAATGGATTATCGCAGGGGGTGTTGCTAAACATGCCCTGACCTATCACCAGGTATACATCTGTACCGGATGGAGCAATAAGCTCATCCTCATACATCAGGTCCTCAGCTAACGTTGCAGAAACGAAAGCATATGTCCCAACCAGGGAATCCACTTTGGTCTCATCATCTTCACACGATGTGATCAATACCAGGCCAAAAGAGAAAATAAGAAGCGACAGAAGGGCTACTTTCAGTTGGTTTTTAAGAATTTTCATGGTTTTTTTGGATTTAAATTTTGAACGAAAGTTAAAAAAAAATGTATAAGAAAAACTAAAATCGAATCATAAAAACCAAATATTGTTTAATTTTATGCCGGATTTGATCTCAATACTTCGGATTCAATATAGAATTCCGGTTAATGAGGACACGACTTACATACTTTTTTACACTGATAAGCCTCTTCCTGCAACAAGGTCTCTACGCGCAGGAGATCACCCTTAAAGGTAACGTTGTTGACATCAATACAGGTGAGCCCCTGATTGGGGTCAATATTTACCTTGAAGACAAATCCATCGGCACCATTACAGACATTTCGGGAAATTTCGAACTCAAAATCAATAAGCCGCTACCGGTGGTGGTGGTTTTCTCAAACATCGGGTACCTGGCAAGAGAATATACCATTAACCAGGAAAGACAGGATATTCAGGTCGCGCTTGCCGAACAGATCATCCTCGGGCAGGAGATCGTTGTATCGGCTTCACGGGTGAAAGAGAATATTCTGCGGTCACCCGTCAGCATTGAACACCTCGATATGCTGGAACTGCAGAACACCTCTTCGGCTAATTTTTTTGATGGACTGCATTCGATTAATAATGTGGACATGGTGGCACATAGCCTCACGTTGCGAACCCTGAATACACGTGGCTTTAACGGAGATGCAAATTACAGGCTTAATCAATTGATTGACGGAATGGATAACACACCTCCAGGACTTGGTTTCGCGGCAGGTAATATATTCGGGGTTTCCCCACTGGACATTCACGCCGTGGAACTGCTGGTTGGTGCATCCTCTGCACTGTATGGACCCGGTGGCATGAACGGGACATTGTTAATGACAACAAAGGATCCGTTTGATTACCCCGGCCTCAGTTTCTCAAACCAGACCGGGGTGATGAACGTGAATTCAGGAGCCAGTGGATCTCCAACCCTCATGGAAGACATTAACCTGCGGTATGCAGCGTCATTCAGGGATAAATTCGCATTCAAGATCAATATCAGCTACCTCAGGGCAAAAGATTGGTATGCAAGCGATTACCGTGACCGGACCGATCTGAATAACAAAAACCTCACCAGAGACTCCAACCCCGGATACGACGGGGTAAACGTTTATGGCGATGATATTATCGTGCCGGTTAATTTAAGTGATGAGGAGATATCCAGAGGCGTTGGGGAGGGTGTTGCAGAAACCCAGGGATTAATTCCGGGCACTCCGGAATATGAAGCTGAAGTTCAACGTGTTATGGATCTTTTCCCCGACCAGGTGATCACACGCACCGGTTATGAAGAGAAAGATTTTGTGGATAATAATGCCGAGAACCTTCGACTGAATGCTGCTTTTCACTACCGGATAAATAACAAACTTGAAGCAATAGCAAATGCTGGCTATGGGCGGGGAACAGCTGTATACACAGCCCTTAACCGGTTCTCCTTAAAGAATTTCAGCATCGTTTCCGGTAAGCTTGAATTCAGGGGACCACATTTCCACATCAGGACATACGGGCTCGCTGAAAACTCGGGTGAAACCTTTGATGCAGGAACAACCGGACTGCGATTTAATGAACTCTGGAAACCAAGTGAAGACTGGTACGAAGACTATATCGGTGGTTTTGCTCAAACGGTCTTATTGGGCGGGAGCGAGCAGGCAGCACATGATTTCGGACGACTGCTGGCAGATAACCGGGATGAATTCGGAAACATTTTTACAGAGGGCGAACCGGCCCGGCCTCTGCCCGGAACACCGGAATTTAATAATTACTATAACCAGATAATCACACTTCCTGCAAATGAAGGGGGTGCCCTGGTGGTGGATAAAAGTAAACTCTGGCACATCGAGGGTTTGTATGATTTTCGTGAATACATCGAACTGGTGGAGATCATCCTGGGTGTAAGCCACAGGATCTATTCCATTAGCAGCGATGGTACTATTTTCCTGGATGAACCGGGAAACCCGATCATCATCAATCAATTCGGTGCTTTCACACAGTTTACGAGGAAACTGATTAATGACAGGGTGAAACTGGCAGCTTCCGCCCGGTACGATAAAAACGAGTATTTCGACGGGAAATTCACACCCCGCTTCTCCTGTGTCTTTTCCCTCGGGGAAGAAAACACCCACAATATCCGCGGATCATACCAGACGGCATTCCGGTTTCCTGCCATAGCAGACCAGTGGGTCGATCTGAATACCGGAATGTTTACCGTAATCGGTGGTTTGCCGGAAGTGCACAACAAATATGGATTCAATGATAACCCCGTATACCCCCTCTCCGGTTCAAACCCGATTACCGATCATCCCGTTACCGAAAATGGCCCTTATGATATTCCTGAATTCGGACCCGAAAAGGTAACCGCTATTGAACTGGGATACAAGGGACTCTTCCTGAATAAAATATTATTGCTGGACGCCTCGGTGTATCACAATACCTATAACGGTTTTCAGGCTACCCAGCTACTGGTACAAAATCCTGATACCCCGGAGGAGCAGCGATACAAAACCATAGTCAGTACGGATGATCCCATCTCCGCCTATGGCTGGTCCCTTGCAACGGACCTGAGAATTCCCGGAGGATTCGCCATCAAGGCAAATTTCTCAAACAACCAGCTTGAGACTCTTGGTGACAGATCTCCTGGTTTTCAGTCCCGTTTCAATACACCAAAATACAGGGCCAATGTCGCTTTCGGAAACCGGAAAGTATTGGGACTATTCGGATTTCATCTGAACTGGCACTGGCAGGACAGGTTCCTGTGGGAATCCGATTTTGGTGTTGGTGAAATGCCGGCATTCTCTTCACTCGATGCCCAGGTGAGCTTTACCATCCAAAAGCTGAAATCAGAGATCAAGATTGGCGGATCGAACCTGACCAATCATTATCATACCCGGAGTTTTGGCAGTGCCCAAATCGGAGGCCTCTACTACATCACCTGGCTGTTCGATGATCTCCTGAATTAGTTCTCAGTCCCCCGCTTCGCCAGCCGTGAACCTGCATCATAGCCGACTTCGGCGCAGATGCAATCCGCCAGTTGGCAAAAAGGATGGTTCTGTTCTATTTCAGGCCTGTTGTGGTTCGGTCCATGCAGCGCTTTCCTGTTGTCCAAAGGACCCCTTCGGAGAAGAGCTACGTAGTTAGACCGGGGTTAGGGGGTGCCATCCCTGGGTTTTTTTGGTATTTTCAACGTAGAGACGTAAGATCTTACGTCTCTACATCGATAAAATCATAAGGCTTTTCGGGTAATTTGTTTTTAAAACGTTACAAATAATTCTGTAAACCAAATTCGAAATCCCTCCCCTCCCACAGTCCCTTTTCATCAGCCATAGCCTTGGCGAAGGCTGACAGCCTCCCCGTTACCTTCTCTCTTTATCTTTCCTCTTATTCTTCCCCTCTGCTCCATGCCCTGTGTCCCATGCTTCTTCATCCTTCATCCTTCATCCTTCATCCTTCATCCTTCATCCTTCATCCTTCATCCTTCATCCTTCATCCTTCATCCTTCTTAATCCTCACCCTCTGCCAGCTTCGAACATGGGCTGCGATATCCTGTCGTTCTTTACCGGTCAGGGCTGAATAATCCTCCTCACCCCTGCCCCAGGAGGGCATTTTTGTCCCCGAACGACCGAGGGAAATGGTTCCGATAATATACCCGTTTGAAGCCGCACTCAGGAACTCCTGATTATTTAAGGCAGGAGCTTCCTTTCCCCCTCCGTTTTCACCATGGCACTCAGCACAATTTGATCGAAACAGCTGTTGTCCAGGTGAGGCATTCCCCGGATTGGAACCCGCATGAATATAGTTCCATTCCTGGTTTACCGTAGATCTCATGAAGGCGATTATATCGCTGATATCTTGACTATCAAGACGTTCTTCTCCATGAACGTCTTTCGACCAGCCGAACATGGCGGTATGGCTTCTGCCTTTACTTATGGTTTCGAACAGGTACGAATCGCTTGCTGCCAGAAGGAAATTTCTGTTGAGATTTGAAGGACCGGTATCTCCCTCTCCAAATTCACCATGACATCTGGAACAGAGATAATGGTAATTCAGGCTCCCTTTCTCACTATTTCCCGGAAGGAGCCTTATCCCGAAGTCTCTTCCTCTCGTCCTGCTCCACGAACGGATATAAGCAATCAGGTCAGTCATTTCCTGTATACTGATATCGAACCAGGATGGCATTGCCGTATTGTTTCTGCCATTCAGGATGGTCTCAAAGAGGAATCGGTCGGAAGCCACAGCAAGAAAATCATGGTTGTGAATGGCAAGGCCAATGCCTCCTTTACCATCTTCTCCATGACACATTTTGCAGTTCCTGTCGTAATAGTGCATTCCTTTGCTGATATCCCCTCCGGGAAAGTATTGGTTTTCTATTCTTCCTGGTATGCCTTTATGATCCGTGATAAAGCGCAGGATAGAGTCCATCTCTGCATCTTTCCATCCGGAAAGGTCTGGCGCCCAGGAAGCCATTTGCCGGTTACTTCTACCTTTTAGCAGGGTAAAAGACATGTATTCCCCGGATGCCATCCGGAGGAAATCCCGGTTCAGGATTCCAGGTACACCGGTTATATACTTTGTATAGTCTTTCCCTTTCCCATGCTTACCATGACATGCCGTACATGAAAAGGAGAATACCTGCTCACCCGACAAAAGGTTTCTTTCCCCCTTGAACTCGCGAAGAGCTTCTACCGAAAAATAGTCGAATGGTATATCGGGTTTGGCTAAACCCATCACGAAAGTCGCCAGGGCATCCAGATCTTCATCCGGCAGGTCAATTTTTAGCATTTGAGACCCGGGTGATACCATTTCCGGGTCACGGAAATGCTCTTTCAACCAATTCGAAATGGTCTGTTCACCACGTATATTCTGAAAGCTATATTCGTGTTTTGTTTTATCACCCTGTTCTGTCAGGTCTGGTCCAAGGATCCCTCCAACGCCCCGTGCCTTGTGACATCCGAGACATCCTTCCCGGCTGAAAACGTCCTTCCCCGAATAAAAAATAGCGGTTCCCTCAAACTCCCGGGATTCGTTGTAAATGGCAAGATGACATTTTCCGCATGAAGACTGAATATAGGGTTGAGAAAGCAGTGGATGTGGCCAGTGGAAACGAAAATCTCTGCCAAACGCTTCATCCATATCCAGAGCCCTCCCCTGTCCCCCATGACAAACTGTACAACCATATTTTGTAACGGGATGATATTCCAGGTGATTCCCCGGGTGTGTTCTGTGGGGTTGTGGCGAATCCACCATGAATGGATTTTCCAATCCATTATGACATGATATACAGCGGTCAATCCGGCCCAGATCTTCAAGATCGACCTGGTACACTTCCCTGGTCTGAACCATTCCTCCGTCTGAAAAAGATTCCATCCCGGTAGCCAACTCAACATAATCCATCTGGTATCTTTTCCACTCCCGGAAAAGCCCCTCCCTAATCCATGCTGTCAGGATTAAAACAAGCAGGATTACGGAAGCAGTGATTACTGTCCAACGCATTCCCCGTATGTAATTCGTTTCATTCATATTGATTAAATCACGGGCCAGTCCGATCGTGACCAGAAAAACTCCCAGTTGGGCCCCCTGAACCATATGCCCATGGCTGTGAAGAGCACCAGTCCTGCCAGCGAGGCAGTAAACAATGCAATGGAAGCCATACGCGTTGATCCGGTACGTCTCCTGACCCACCCTGACCAAAGAATATAGAACAACATCGAAAGGGTAGCAGGATTGATTACCATTACTACAGCCTGGGACATTCCGGGAAACCAATCGCGAAGCCACCCGAACTGCACAATCACAAACAACAAAGCAAGGGTAACGATCAGTGAAACCGCCAATGAATAGAAGGTTATCCGTAAACCCTGGCTTCCCGAAAACCACACGCCAGTGTACTGCTTCTCCCTGTCGATGAACGGTATGGATATCAGGAAAATCAGGAACAGAAGCGGGATTATCACCCCCCCCGAGAAGGCAGAATAGGAGACAAGTTCCTGTATTCCCAAAAAATACCAGGGGGACTTTGCCGGGTTTTCAGCAAATGCGGGATTGGCTCTCTCCAGCAACGGTGCATCAACGACAAAAGCAATGACCAGCAGGATGGCAGAAACAGATAGTAAAATGGCCAGTTCAGCCCACAGGACTGCAGGCCAGGTATAGATCCTGCCTTCAGATCCGGGTTGATCATCCCGATTGCTTTCCTGATAACCAGGCCGGCTTAGACCTCCATCTTTTCTGATCCTCCAGAAATGCACCCCGGTGAGGATCAACAGTGTCAACGGAAGAAAAATAACGTGCAACGTAAAAAAACGGGAAAGAGCAGGCTGGCCAACCGTCTCACTTCCAATCAGTATCCTTTTCATAAAACCACCAACATCAAAACCACTGGTTATACCGATCAGGTCGGTCAGCTCCCTGGCTGAAGCTGCAATATTTGATCCGATGGTAACAGCCCAGTAGGCAAGCTGATCCCATGGAAGGAGATAACCACTAAAACTCAAAAAGAGGGTGACAACCAGCATGGAAACTCCGATGATCCAGTTTAATTTGCTGGATTTCAGGTAAGCTCCTGTATAAAAAACCCTTGCCAGGTGGAGGAACAGAACAAAAACCATCCCATGGGATGCCCAACGGTGTATATTCCGGATGAGCCTTCCCCCGGGAACAATAAATACAATATCCTTCACCGATTGATAAGCCCTCTCAACCGAGGGTGTATAATACATCATCAGAACCACACCGGTTAGGATCAGGATGAGAAAAAGGAAGCCCAGGATGATCCCCAGACCGAAGGTATAGGTTGGCTTAAGGTTATCCGGATGAATCCGCGTGGAATGGATGTGGAGAAAGAAGTTCTTTGTTATCTTTCTTATCCGGCTACTGCGGTTTCCATCCACTTTACTTTCTGGCTGAATATTTCCTCTGTCCTGAGAATCCATGATCTGTTACCCGTTGAACTAAACCAGGAATTTATTGTGCTGTGAATATTTATGTTGTCAGAAATTTGGCATCTGGCTTCACCTGCCGTGTCATATCGATCACAAGCTGCCCGTCAGGAGCTTTGCTAACCTGGTACCAGCTTAATGCCCGTGGTGCAGGCCCCGAAAGCACCTCCCCACTCCTGTTGTAACTTGAACCATGGCAGGGACAGAGGAATCCATCTTCATCTATTTCCAGAATGCATCCAAGGTGCGTGCATATTGCCGAAACAGCCTTCACACCTTCATGATCACGGTAGATATATATTTTATGTTCATCGATATAGGTAAATGTGTCCACCGGAAATGTGTTTGATTTCCCGACCTTTACCCTTTTTTTCTGACCGATCATGCGTGGAACCAACTGTCTCAATAAGGTAAAAACTGCCAATGCTCCTGCCGCAAGAGCAAATATCGCCGCCCCTTTTCTGATAAACGATCGCCTGGTTTCTTTCATCATAAGTTAGTTTCTTGTTCTCAGTTCTCAGTTCTTAGTTATTTCGGACTGCAGACTGCGGACTGTGGACTGCCTACTAATTACTTCTCTTCGTCCCTTCCCTGTCCGACGAATCCGCCATTTCGGCGGAGCAGTCGGAGTCTCTTCGTCCCACAGTCATATAGTCTCACTTCTTTCAACTCTGTACTCTGAACTCTGTGCCCTGAACTCTGTACTCTGTACCCGATTATCTCCTAAATTTATTAAGATTCTTTTTTTATTAATGCCATCCGGCAGGTTATTTTCCTAATTTATATACTTTTGAAATAACAACCCGCATTGCCTTTCCATGAAAAAACACCGGGCAACACATACGCTTACTATTTCAGGTTTCTGCTTGCTCCTTCTGCACCTGCTTATCACCAGCTGTACACGCAGCTCATCCGGTTATCCCGGGGATGCTCCTGACAGACCTGCTCAATGGCCGGAATACGTTGGTCGTGAGCAGTGCAAGGAATGTCATGAAAAAGAGTTTGGTTTATTCACAGGATCAGACCATGACCGGGCGATGGATTTTGCAACGGAAGAGACGGTTCTGGGTAATTTTAACAATGCCACCTTAACCCATTTCGGCATCACCTCTGAATTTTACAAAAGAGATGGTAAGTATTTTGTAAAAACGGAGGGGGCAAGCGGTGAAATGACAGAGTATGAAGTCCGCTATACATTCGGGATCAGACCCCTTCAGCAATACCTGGTCGAATTTCCGGGGGGTGCTATTCAATGCCTGCCCCTTTGCTGGGATACACGACCTGAGGAAGAAGGGGGACAACGATGGTTCCACATCTACAGTGAGGAGAGGATTCCCCCGGATGATCTCTTGTTCTGGACAAGGATTACTCAGAACTGGAACTACATGTGTTCTGAATGCCACTCCACAAATCTCAGGAAGAATTTTGACCCGGTTACAGAAACCTATCACACCAGATGGTCAGAGATCGATGTCTCCTGTGAGGCCTGTCACGGACCGGGTTCACGACATATCGAATGGGCTGAGCAGGTGGAGATGGGAGGACAACCGGAAGCCATACCGAATCTTGGACTCGTCATCCGCTTAAAAGACACAGATAATGCAACCTGGATATTTCATCCCGATTCAGGTACAGCAACAAGATCTGTCCCCCGAAAATCCAGCACCCTGGTTAACATGTGTGTTCGCTGTCATGCAAGAAGGTCCACTATCCATAATGAATACATCCATGGCAGATCCTTTCTTGATACCCACTGGCCCTCATTTCTTGATGAAGGACTCTACTTTCCGGATGGACAGATTGAAGATGAAGTATATGTCTATGCCTCGTTTCTGCAGACTAAAATGTACCAGTCGGGAGTGGTATGTAAGGATTGTCACGAACCCCACAGCGGAAATGTTTTTGTTCAGGGCAATGCACTCTGTTACCGATGTCACCTGGCAGAAAAGTATGGAAACCGGAGCCACCATTTTCATGACCCGGCCCGGGAAGGGGCTGGCTGTTTCGAATGCCATATGCCCGAAAGAACCTACATGGTGATCGACCCCAGAAGAGATCACAGCATTCGAAACCCAAGACCCGACCTGTCTGAAAAACTCGGTACACCAAATGCCTGCACCCGGTGTCATGACGATAAATCAATCCAGTGGGCAGCCCGGTACCTGGAAGAGTGGTATGGTAAAGATCTTATCGAAACTCCCCATTATGGTGAGGTTTTCTGGGCAGCCAGACGGCAATACCCCGAAGCGTATGAAGGTCTTCTGAAGATTGTGACCGATAGTGCATCGGCTCCAATGGTCAGGGCAACCGCGATCTCATTGCTCGGAAATTACCCGGAACCAGGGACCAGCAGGGTTCTGAGTCAAACCGTCAACAATCCGGATCCCTTAATCCGGTTTGCCACCCTTTCCGCTGTCCGGAATCTGGGAGATGAGTCGATTGTTGGAATTTCCCTGCATGGACTACGCGATTCCATTAAACTGGTACGGATACTCTCTGCCCTTGCCCTGGCAAATGTGCCAGATCAATACCTGCCCAGGACCTCTTTGAAACAATGGAATAGAGCGCTGGAAGAGTATAAAGAATCGCTCATGTTCAATGCCGACCATCCCTCTACCCATGTTAACCTTGGGAATTTATCCATTCTGACCGGCGATTATGCTGCAGCAGAAGCCTCCTATAAAAAAGCCATAGAGATCGAACCGGCAATGATGATCCCCTACATCAACCTGGCTGATCTCTATCGCCGCCTGGACCGGGATGATGAAGGAGAGAAAGTGCTGAATGATGCGCTTGAACAACACCCCGATCTTTCCGCAGTACATTACGCCCTTGGATTGCTCCTTGTCAGAAAACAGCAAACGGAGGAAGCATTGAAACACCTCAAAGAGGCAGCAAACCTGGAGCCGGAAAATTCACACTATAGCTATGTATACGCAATTGGACTGAACTCCTCGGGACAACCCGGGGAAGCCATCTCGTTCCTGATGTCAGCATTGGAACGACACCCCTACGACCGGGACATTTTGTATGCCCTTTCAACAATCAACCAGGAACAGGGAAACCGGGAAAAAGCCCTTGACTATGCAGAACAATTGATCGAAAACTATCCAACCGACCCTGACTACCAGCAACTCCTGGTCTTCCTGCAATCACAAAAATAATGCACTTCTTCTCAGGTAATTTACCGACCCGTCAGGGTCTTGCAGGCCTGACGGCGTCTTTTTTAACAAACACTGACAGGTCTGTTAGACCCTGTCAGGTTTTAAACTACGGAGGCTAAGGCGGAGGAAGTCTCCACCATAACAACTCCGAGGAGTTGACGTCTGATAGCCCCGGACTTTTTCCGAAGGAATCCCTATGGGAAGTCCGGAAGTAATGTATACCAGATAATTAGAAGTCCAACTGCCTGATTCCTTAGCAGGAAACTGCTGCATGGACGCTTGCTCACCATACGCCAAATAGAAGATTAACTGAAAACTTGGAACTGAGAACAGTAAACCGAATTTTCCTCTGGAAAATTCTCCCATGGACCGGAATTCATATTAACAATTCATTTGGATGTATTCATTATTCTAAAGTTGGTTCATGCAATTCTCCGATAGAGGTGTAAGGTTTTTCATTGTTACCAAATGCTCGGAGAAAATACACCTCACGCATTACCCTAACTACCAATGTTTGCCCCCTACAGGGGCCATATGACTCCGCCTTGCCTCACTTCTGCGCCAATCTTCTTGCATTATCACAAACTCTTTTGTTACTTTACTATACAACCAATTTGTAATCAAAATCCCTCAAAAAAATGAAAAACAAATTCACACGAAGACAATTCCTTCAAACCTCAGCAAAAGGAGCCCTGTTAATCGGAGCCGGCGGTTCTCAGCTCATCATACAGGGGTGTGCAGGAAACAAAAAATATGATCTTATCATTGCTGGAGGGTTGGTATATGACGGGCTGGGTAACCCGGGTAAGGAAGTTGATATTGCAATCAAGGATGACAAAATAGCCCTGATTGGTGAAAAACTGAACAGGGACAAAGCCGGCAGGATCATTGAGGCAGGCGGACTGGCAGTCTCGCCGGGATTCATTGATATGCATACACACACAGATATCGGATTGCTGGCAAACCCGCTTGCAGAGAGTCATATCCGGCAGGGGATCACCACCGAAATAAGCGGTAATTGTGGCAGCTCTCCCTTCCCGGTGGCTGATGAAATCTACGAAGAGATGAAAAAAGTCGTAAAGGACGAGTATGATATAAACCTCAACTGGAGGGATATCAACGGGTTCTTTCAGCGGCTGGAAGAGAAAGGAATGGTGTTGAACTATGTTACGTTACTCGGCCAGGGTGATCTACGTGGCAAGGTTGTCGGGTTCAACGACCAGCCGGCAACACCCGAGCAGATCACCCGGATGAAGATCATGCTGGATGAAAACATGAAAGCCGGAGCCTGGGGGCTCTCGACCGGACTGGAGTATGCCCCCGGCAGTTATGCCAATACGGAAGAGATCATTGAACTGTGTCATGTAGTTGCTGCAAATAATGGTATCTATGCAACCCATATGAGGGATGAGGGAGACACACTGCTGGAAGCAATGGATGAAGCAATACGGATCGCCCGTGATACCGGTGTCAGCACACAGATCTCACACTTCAAGGTAGCCTATCCACGCAACTGGCACAAGATCGATGAAGCCATTGAAAAGATCGACAAGGCAAAGGATGAGGGTATTCCGATACTGGCAGACCGGTATCCTTACATTGCCGGGTCAACCGGTTTGAGTCTCTATTTCCCGCTCTGGGCAAGGCAGGGCACGACAAAAGATTTTATCGCACGGTTAAAGGATCCTGCACTGGATGAGAAACTGCGCACCCATTCCCGGGAGCAGGAAGAAAAAATCGGATCCTGGGAAACGATCCGGATCTGTTCCGTGTCAACGGACAGGAACAAGCACCTTGAAGGAAAGAATATCCTGGAAGCCTCCGCTGAAGCAGGAAAGGATACATATGATTTCATGCGGGATCTGCTGATTGAAGAGGAGAACCAGGTAGGTATGATCACGTTCATGATGAAAGAAGATAACCTGCAACGCATACTTGCCCACCCCCTGGTGAGCATCGGATCCGATGGTTCAGCTGTGGCACCCTATGGTGTTCTGCACAAAGGGAAACCCCATCCGCGCTTTTACGGAACCTTCCCAAGGGTGCTCGGGAAATATGTCAGGGAAGAGAAGATCATGACCCTCCCCGAGGCTATCCGGAAAATAACCTCGGCCCCTGCAGGTAAGTTTGGATTCACCGGAAGGGGCAGGATCAGTGAAGCCTGTTTCGCCGATCTGGTTGTATTCGATCCTGAGAGGGTGATCGACCGGGCTACCTGGGAAGATCCGCATCAATATCCCGAGGGAATCGAATACGTCGTTGTGAACGGGAAGATAGCAGTGGAAGGAGGAGAAACCACCGGAGCCCTCCCCGGAAGAATCCTGAAGAAGGAAGTCTCCGCATCGGTCTAACAAGAATAAGTTATAAGTAAGTGAGACTTGATTTTTACAAACTTGTGCAGTAAAAATCATCAGACGAACTCCTGCCCGCCGGGCAGGCGGGTATCCCGCTGAAAGCGGGATTATCGGTTAAAAGTTAATGGTGGGATAGCCATACTTCTACCCGCAAAGATTATTGGGGATATCAACCACGGAGTGGTTGAATAATGAATAGCCACCGACTGCCGTCGGTGGGCTAATATGAACAAATACACCGGTCCAACTTCTTGGCTCTCCGCCGAAGCTGCTTTAGCAGCGTAGGAGGACAGGCACGGGGGGTTGAGGGGGATTTGGATCTGAAAAAACAAATACCAAACTTTTTACTTTCTTCGTCCGCCGTAGTCACGCCCAGGCGTGACGAAGGTGGATTACTTTTTCCTTTTTACTTTTTCCTTTTTTTTTAAAACAGGTAGCTGTCCCTATTTATGTGTTTTTTAAAATGTATTT
>Ga0315537_1002240_pt1 | contig 14848 bp, 14 predicted proteins | sample SalMarSW160270MG_FD_203091 | JGI IMG/M metagenome (GOLD analysis project Ga0315537, IMG submission 203091) | Salt marsh sediment microbial communities from the Plum Island Ecosystem LTER, Massachusetts, United States - Salt Marsh Sediment SW1602-70 ... | reverse complement strand
TAGTTCAGGAGCGATGCGCTGTAAAGCTCTTGAAGATAGAACAGCAAGTTGAAGCTACCATTGCCGATATGGATTTAGCATCTATTCTAAAGGTGCGATTTGGCGATCCGCTTTTTTTTGTTGAAAATGTCTATTACTCAACGAAGAACAAGCCTGTAGAAGTCACTCATATGTATTTCAGAGGAGATCGCTATCTTTATAAGAGTACGCTCTCACTTTATGAAAATGATAAACGTAAAAAATAAGTATACCAATAAATAAGGTAGCAAGTGAATTCCTGTTCATGAGAATCTTTAACAACAAAAGAAAGGAGCTGATAGTAATCATGCATGTTCCATCACAAGTAAAGATTCGCGAGGTTGCACCTCGTGATGGATTCCAGTCTCTGAGGGATTTCATTCCCACTGACCAGAAGTTGCGGGTCATAGAAGCCATTTCGCAGGCTGGGGTATGTGAAATAGAGGCGACCTCTTTTGTGAGCCCCAAAGCGGTTCCTCACCTCAAAGATGCAGCAGAACTTATGGCCCGAGTGCCCCGTAACGGGAATACCTACGCTGCCCTTGTGCCGAATTTCAAGGGGGCGCAAAATGGCATTCATTCGGGAGTGGATAAGCTCGTAGTGGTGATCTCTGCCACGGAGTCCCATAACCAGGAGAATATTCGAAGGAGTATCAGGCAATCCCTCGACGATCTCGACAGCATCTTTACGATGGCCAAAGACAACGATGTGGCGGTAATGGGGGCAATTGCCGTATCATTTGGCTGTCCCTATCAAGGGGATGTGCCTGAGGAGGATGTGTTCAAGATAGTCAAAGAATATCTTGAAAGGGGAGCAGCTACTATAATACTCGCAGACACCACCGGCATGGGAACCCCACCCAGGGTTGACAGGATGGTTCGTGAATTTCAAACTGCTTTTCCCGACACGGACTACGTGCTCCACTTTCATAACAACCGAGGCACGGCCATGGCAAACCTCTTTGCCGCGATACTGGCAGGGGCTACGAGTTTTGATACCTCTCTGGGGGGGATCGGGGGATGCCCCTATGTGCCCCAGGCAGCCGGGAACCTGCCAACCGAAGATGTGGTCTATATGCTTGAGGACATGGGTATCGGCACCGGTATTGACCTGGAGGGCATCATCAGAGCTGCCCAGCTTCTGGAGAAGATTCTTGGCTATACGCTTCCGGGTCAGGTCATGAAAAGCGGTCCTCGGGATCCGGAAACGGCCGCCAGGATATGTGGAGTTGGTGCCACACTATGATTTGAAACGGCAGAAAGAAATGGAGGATGCTATGCCGCTTACAGGTATCAAAGTTCTGGATTTGACGAGGGTAGTTTCAGGCCCTTTTTGCACGATGTTTTTAGCGGATTTCGGGGCGGATGTGATCAAGGTTGAGACTCTCGACGGGGACCCCTCTAGAGTAGCTGGTATCACGATGGAGGGTGCTGAAAATCCCTACTTTGTCAACCTCAACAGGAGCAAACGCAGTATAACGGTGAATATGAAAAACGAGGAAGGCAAGCATATTATCAGGCGCCTCGCTAGGGCAGCGGATGTGCTCGTAGAAAACTTCAGACCCGGCGTCATGGACCGGCTCGGGTTAGGGTGCGATGAATTAAAGAAACTCAATCCTCGTTTAATATACGCGGCAATTAGTGGCTTTGGAAAGACGGGGCCTTATAAAGATCGCCCTGCCTTTGATTTCATTGCCCAGGCAATGTCTGGGTTCATGAGCTTGAACGGGAGCGAAGACATGGATCCCATTCGGGCAGGCATACCGATCACTGATACCATTGCCGGGATTTACGCAGCTTTCGGGATTCTCGCCGCCTTAAGGAACCGTGATAAGACGGGCAGCGGCCAAGAGGTGCAGGTCGCCATGGTAGACAGCATGATAAGCATGTTTACCTTTGCTTCCGGGGCCTTCTTTGCCACAGGCGAGCTGCCTCCGAGGACGGGCAACGATCATATGATTGTATCTCCTTATGGGCTTTTTCAGGCTTCGGATGGACCCATTGCTATTGCACCAAGCGTTCATGAAACATGGCTTCGCCTTATCAGGGCTTTGGATTTAGAGCACCTCAACACCGACCCTCGCTTTGACACAAATGCAAAAAGAATGGCAAACCGAGCAGAGATCAACGATATCATAGGGGAGATAATCAAGACTCGCTCGCGGGCCGAGTGGATTGAACTACTGAACAATGCAGGAGTTCCCTGCGGCCCGATTTTAGATCTAAAAGAGGTGTTTTCAGACCCTCAGGTTCTGCATCAGGAGATGCTCTTGGAATCCCCTCAACCGAGCGGTCCGGTAAAGATGCCCGGTTTTCCCATAAAGCTCTCTCAAACCCCAGCAAGTCTGCGCGGGCTCTCGCCTCAGATAGGAGAACATACGGAAGAGGTCTTGAAGGAGCTGGGATATAATGCGGAAGAAGTAAAGAGGCTTAGGCAAGAAAAAGTAGTATAAGCTTTGGATTCGGAGCCTTAAATAAGTCTTTACTTTAGTTTGCCCTTTTAGGTCATGCGCGGGGGAAATCCCGCATCATCAATAACAAAAAAAGGAGGCGGTATTATGAGTAAAAAACTAATCTTTGTTTTGGTTGGGGTGGTGGCGATTTTTTTCATGGTCGAGAGCGCAATGGCCGCCAAAATTACCATTGATGTCAATTGCACGATGAAACCTGGAGGTTCGGAAGAAGCTGGTATTGTAAAATTCAAAGAAGTTGTTGAAGAGAAATCAAATGGCCGGATGCAGGTAAGAATGTTCATGAGCGGGCAGTTGGGAAAAGAAAAGGCCGTGCTTGAACTTATGAAAATCGGGCAAACGCAGATGGCCTTAACGGGCGGGCTATTTCTAAGCATGTTTGCTAGAGAGTACGATCCCATTTCTATTCCTTTTTATATGCCCACCTGGGAATGCGTAAAGGCTTACTTGGAAGGGCCTATGCTTCAGAAGATAAATGAACTTGCTATACAAAAGGGTGGCATCATTGAATTTGGGCCTCAAAAACGTGCGCCTAGGCACATGATCTCCAATCGAAAAGTTGTGGAGCCTGAGGATATCAAAGGTTTGAAAATGCGTGTTCCGGCTATGCCTATTTGGGTTTCTGTCTGGAAAGAGTTAGGCGCCATCCCTACAGTGGTTCCTGCTACAGAGATCTATCTTGCACTAAAGACAGGACAGTGTGAAGCAAGTGAAAATACTCTCGCTTCTCCTTACACACGAAAGCTTTACGAAATTATGAAATATATCATTCTGACCAGTCACATCTATTTCCCCTGGCACTGGGTAGGCAGCGAGGCCTGGTTTGAGAAACTGGATGCCGGAGACCAGAAGATTATCCGGGATGCCGTCGAAGTAGCTCGGGCGCATGGCGAACAGGCTGAAAACGAGAAGGATTCATTCTACGTAATCGAATTGAAAAAGCGCGGGATGGAATTTATCAATCCCAATGTTGAGGGCATTCGGCAAAAGGCCATGCCGGCCATCCAGCGGGCAATTAGCAACCTTGCTCCAGGGGTAGCTGAAGAAGTAGAGAGGGTCTGTAAGTAAAAAAAACGTATATCCGTGAAGAAATCGTTTGTATATCGGTTGCCGGCGTCCAATCTCTTCTGATGGGATAGCCGGCAGCTGACACCTTGACTCACCAATGGAAGATATGTTTATTCGAGAGTAATGCTTATGAGGTATTTGCTTCGTTTCTATGACATCGGCGCTTTGATTTGTTTTTGTGCCATGTTGGCTTGCGCTCTCATCGAGGTGGTGAGTCGCAATGTTATTTATCTACCCACTACCTGGGCTGAGGAGTCTTCCCGGTTCTTTTGCGTCTGGACGGTATTTTTGGGAAGCGCATCAGCCTGGTTTCGTGGTTCACACATTGTCATAAATATTCTGCCACGGAGGCTGACAGGCCGTGTGAAGCTCTTACTTCAGTTGGCTATAGAAATTATCACTGCTATTTTCCTGCTTGCTGTTTGGTTTGGCACATTTTTTATCATGAAGATCAGCTATCCTGCCAAGACAACAGCCCTTGAGATCAGCATCAGCTATTTCTATCTTGGATTTTTCATTGGATTCACTGGAATGATCTTATTTCATATTGATACTTTAAGAGGCACTGTCCGCAACTTACTCAAACCTCAAAGCTCTCCAGAAAAAGGAGTCTGATCTAATTGGAACTTCTTATTTTCTTCATAGGATTGCTTCTGATCCTGTTCATAGTGGGAGTGCCGGTGAGCATTTCAATCGGGCTCACTTGTATGGCCGTGTTGTGGGCCGAAAATGACCTCTTGAGTATCCCCCTCACGCTTTTCCCCCTGAAGATGATGCACGGGATCAATAGCTCTGCCATTCTCGCCATTCCCTTTTACATCTTGGCGGCCAATGTGATGAACAAGGGAAGCGTGACTGATAGGATCTTCAGTTTTGCCAACTCCCTTGTAGGGCACTTTCGAGGGGGTCTCGGTCACGTCAACGTTATCGCCAGCATGATATTCGCCGGGATGTCCGGCACTGCCGTGGCGGATGCCGCGGGCTTGGGGACCCTTGAAATTCGAGCCATGAGGGATCAAGGCTATTCCCTGTCTTACAGCACGGGAATCACCGGGGCTTCGTCCGTCATCGGTCCCATTATCCCCCCAAGCGTGGCGATGGTCATCTACGGTTGGCTTGGGGATGTGAGCGTCGGAGCTTTGTTCATCGGTGGCATTATCCCTGGAATTATGCTGGGAGGGAGCCTGATGATTATGATCACCATTCTCTCTTACCGGATTCCCATGCCGATTCAACCTAGACCCTCCGTGAGGGAAATCGCTCGGTTGTCCAAGCGAGCCTTGCTTTCACTGATGACGCCCATTATCATCGTGGGAGGCATCTGGTCCGGCATATTCACGCCCACCGAGTCGGGCGCTGTCGCAAGTGCATATGCCATTGTCCTAGGCCTTATTATATATAGGGATGTCACCTGGAAGGACCTCTTGGATGTATTTAGAAATACGATAGAATTCACGGCAATCGTCCTTTTCATCATATCGATAGCTATCTTGTATGGTTGGCTTTTAGTGCGGCTTCAAATCCCTCTGACACTTGCCGAAGTTGTCTTGCGTTTATCAGCCAATACGACTGTGCTTCTCATCATTATCACGTTCTTTTTCCTCATCGTCGGATGTTTCATGTCCGTGATCGAGTCGGTCCTTATTTTTACTCCAATTATGGGTCCTATGATCAAAGTTCTTGGAATTGATCCACTCGCTTTCGGCGTTTTAATGGTCATCAGCCTTTCGGTCGGTGTGATCACGCCCCCTTTCGGCAACGTCATTTACGTGCTTGTGGGAATCACGGACACGACGTTTGAACAGGTTGTAAAGGCGCTTTTCCCTTTCCTGATTCCCATCCTTGCGGTTATCCTGATACTTGTTTTGTTTCCGGGGATTATTACCTTTCTGCCCCAATCCTTAGGTGGTTGAATGAGGTGGATTCTGTTTTCCTTCTTCCATGGTGAACCACAGGGGATAAGCTTCAGGCTAGCAAGAGATTTTGGGCAGAGAATATTTGAGTGAAACTCATATAATGAATCAATGTAGTAATCTAACTGTAAAAAGGTACCATAATCATGACAGAAATGTATGAGGTCGATCTTCAACAAGCAAAAAGCGTTTCTATTACGACTCTGGTTGATAATTACAGCGATGTTTTATTGCCGAGCAAGGAATACGTAGAAAGGGCTCCTTTAATAAAGGATGGGACAAGAACAAAACCTCTCCTAGCTGAACATGGGTTAAGTTTTATGATTGAGGTGACTGATACTATAGAGCATCACATCATAATTATGGATTTTGGTCTTTCTAATATTGCTATGCCTCACAATATGTCTGTGCTAGAGGTAGATGTGGAAAAAGTAGAGGCATTTGTTATTTCCCATGGGCATCATGACCATATTGGCGCCATCAGAGACGTTTTAAAAGCTCTCCCCAAGCCTGTTGAGGTGATAGTCCATCCCCATGCATTTCTTGAGAACAGAATGCACAAATTTCCAGATGGAAAAGAGGTTCCTATCCCTTCGCTTAGAAGGGAGCTTATTGAGCCGTCTGGGTGCCCAATTGTTCAGGTTTTATCACCGATGGTTTTTGCAAATGGTTATGTCGCTACACTTACGGATATTCCAAGAGTTACAAATTTTGAAAAGGGTTTGCCGAATACCTACTATAAACAAGATGGTACATTTTATAAAGATGAGATTAAGGATGACCAAGGAGTCGTGATACATATTAGAGATAAAGGATTGGTTGTGATAACCGGTTGCGGACATTCTGGAATTATTAATACAATCCTCTACGCTCAGAAAATAACTGGGGTAGAGAAAATTTATGCAGTGATCGGGGGTTTTCATCTTAATGGACCCTATTTCGAAGCAATAATCCCTCAAACAGTGGAATATATGAAACGATTCTCGCCAAAAGCAATTGTACCTTGCCACTGCACAGGGTGGGAAGCCGTTAGCGAATTCAAAAGAGCCTTCCCAAATATGGCTATTCTAAACTCTGTTGGGACCAAAATAATTCTTTGAATGGTAAAAGCATACTATTGCGATATATGTTCAATATAAATTAAAGCATTACATTACCAGCCACCGGTGGAACCGGTGGCTGGTAATTATCCTACCGATTACCCAAGCTCAAGGAGCCTATCTAATTCCGGTCTTGTGCCACCGGAGGATCTGCTTTACTGCACCGCTGGCGCCATGAAGCCCAGGCAACCTTGAGCGGGTGCCCGGAAAGGTTTTTTGCTCACCCATACCCTGAAGGGTGCGATGACCCAATTCGAGGATTGTATCTTTCGCCAGCCGGTGAAACTAATCATGCTTCGACATTGATGCAATCGTATCTCTTTTGCGCTTTTCTTTCATCCTTGAACCGCACACCGCGCTCAGGTATAGTGTCTTGTCCGTCTCGTAAGTGCGGCTTTATGCAACGTGATTGAGGGAAAGGATTCGTTATGAAGGACCATGCCGGTGAGGTGAAGCGCTCGATGGATTTCAATGAGAGAAAGATAATCATGCTTACGTGTTACTGTCATTTTTTGTCGCATTTCTATATGCTCATCTTTCCCTCCCTGGTCATGCCGCTCACCAAGTATTTTCAGATGTCAATTCCGGATGTGCTTTCCCTCGGATTTCTCATGTATCTGCTGTTTGGCGTGGGAGCGCTGCCCATGGGTATTGCGACGGATTTGTGGAATGGAAAGCGAATGCTCACGCTGTACCTGCTCGGGTTAGGAGCCTTCTCGTTGATGGCCGGAATCTCAAAACAGACGAACTCCTTGATGATCAATCTGGCGCTTATCGGGTTGTTCGCATCGATTTATCATCCAGCTGGGATGGGGCTCATCAGCAAGGGATGCAAGCGGAGGGGATACGCCCTCGGATTAAACGGGGTTTACGGGAACTTTGGCCTTGGGCTGGCCCCCCTTGTCACGGGGATCGTGACCTATCGGTTTGGATGGCAGGCGATCTATCTCATCACCGGCGCCGTTGTGCTCATATCCGGATTGCTGATGTTCTTCGTGGATATCGACGAGACACCGGTACAAACGGCCGCCGTGGAACAGGGACAAGGGACAAAGCGGTATATACTGTATTTTGCAATTCTCTGTGTGTGCATGATGATGGCGGGATTCAGCAGCCAGGGCACCGCAGTGGTGCTACCCGCCTACTTTGAACAGGTGGTACCCTTCTTCAACAGGATTATCGACAGCCTCTCCTTTATAAGGCTTACCGGCACCAAGACCCTGGCCGCTACCATGCTCACCTCCTTTGTGTATTTCTTCGGGATATTCGGCCAATTGGCTGGGGGTCGGCTGGCTGATAGGATCGACCTGAGGGTCGGCTACATTACATTCCACGCGATGTCGCTGCCCTTTATGGTGCTCATGACGCAGTTCACCAACATACCCCTGTTTGCATTTACCATGGCACACATGTTCTTTGCGTGGGGCATGCAGCCCATCGAGAATAGCCTGGTGGCCCGGCTTACACCGGAGAAGCTTCGGGCAACGAGCTACGGGTTCAAGTTTATCTCGACCTTTGGTGTAGGTTCCTTGTCGGTTATTACTGCCAAGTATCTGATCAAACATTACGGATTCGTGTACGTGTTCTGGTTTCAGTCAGCCGTTATTGCCCTTCTCATACTGACTATCTCGTTGCTGGTGTTCCTGGCGAGGAAGGAGTCATTCAGAAATTAGGGAGACCTCGCCTTCCCCTCCCTCTCAACCTCTCACTCCCCTGTGCAGCACCGCTGAATCTCCGGGAGAGGGCTTTTCCCTTGACTTATCACGCCTTTTTATCGTTAATGAAAGATATGCTGCTTCATGGATCTCCTTTGGTAACGTCTTTCTCGGGAGGCATTATAAGCGCAGCAGGAGGATCTACGTATGGATGAAACGAAAACCAATGCGGACAGGCCCGCGGATCAGGAGGTAATAGAGCTCCAGAAAGGCAAGCCAGGGAGCACCATTGGGGCGGGCTTGGCAAGCGTTGCGGTCGTGATGCTCATCGGCATGGGCATGCTTGAGTGGGTATTTCAGGTCATGTACCCGGCAGCCACCTGGGGTTCGCATCTTGCTACGATCGTGGGGGCCTCCCTTCTCGCTACCGTTGTCGCTTATATCATATTGAGGAAGCAGGATGTGAATCTTCAAGAGGCATGCACTGAGATTGCCTCATGCAGACAAAGCCATACTGAATTGGAACAAAAGGTAGCGGAATTGACCGAGGAACTGATAGGGGCCACCAAGCAGTTGAGGGAGGAAATGGAGGAGCGCAGAAAGGCAGAAGAGGCCCTGCAACAGGCGAAGAACGATTTACAGCACCACCTCGATGAGAGAGCCGCCGAGATCACCTCGGCAAATCAGCAGCTCACTCGGGAGCTCAATGAGCTCAAGAAGGCATATACCGTGCTCAAGAGGGGTGAGGAGAAATACCGGAATCTACTCGATAGCATTGAGGATGGATACTATGAGGTCGACGTTACCGGGAATCTCACCTTTTTCAATAACGCGTTATGCACGATAGCCGGGCTTCCACGGGAGAAATTGACCGGCATGAACAACCGGGAATATACCAGCCCGGAAACCGCAAAGAAGATGTACCAGGTCTTTAACAAGGTCTACAAATCGGGAGAGCCGGCCAAGGAATTCGATTGGGAGATCATACGGACCAACGGCTCCAAGAGGTATGTCGAGGCCTCGGTTTCCTTGATCAAGGATTCAAAGGGTCAGGGAGTGGGATTTCGGGGTATCGTGAGGGATATCACGGAACGTAAGCGGGCAGAAGAGAAGTTGAAATCCCTGCTGTACTCCTTCGGCAAGGTATGGACCAAGTAGGGCGGAGGCATAGGAATACGTAAATCCAATCAAAAGAGCGAATTGTTCCCGGCAATCGTTTCCCTATGAGCCTCTCGCCATTCCAATAACAATCCTCACATTCTGCGCCTTCCTCCTTTCCTTTTTAGCCTTGGCTTGGGCGGCTCGATGCCCTTGCGCGTGAGCCATTCGGCGGCCTCGTGATGCAGGTCGCTGAGGCCGGGGCGGATCAAAATGGCCTTGTACATCTCTATCTCAGCCAGCTCGTCGCCGAGTCCCAGGCAGTGGGAAAGCCTCCCAGCCTGCATCGGGTGACGGGCTATGTGGACCTTGAAGGCCTTCACGTCCCGCTTCCGGAGGACCCGGTTCAGCCCCCGGTGAAAACCCGCATATCCCCGCTCTATCTCAAGCTCATCCATTCCGGACCTCGATTATCAGGACGGGACTATAGACAATCGAAAATTCATGGTCAATGGAGAATTGCGCACGAGCGGGTATTTGAAACATGCAAGATAACAAATTTCACAGCACATTGTTATTCAATTTCTTTTCACCTATTACTTCGGCAGGGTCTATCAGCGCAAATATTTCTGAGGGGTTTGGCAGAAAAACCAGGGCTGGCTATGAACATTTCCTGAGCATAGCAAGAGGATCAATCACAGAAACACAAAATTGGCTGATCACAGGTAAGGATTTGAATTCGGCATTTAAGATCTCATTTGAGATGGTTACGCCTTTACAGAATGAAATTTCACCTCAGGAAGTTCAAGGCAGGTGAGCTTGTGACCCATCACCGCGCCGGTATCAATGCCGATCTTGTTTTCCATCACCAGGGGTTCAAGGCAAGGCGTGTGACCGAATATGACTTTTTTGCCGAAATCGTACTGGGATAGGAGAAAGGGATCTCTGATCCAGACCATGTCCTGGAGTGATTGCTGTTCTATTGCCACGTATGGCCTAAACCCGGCGTGAACGACATAGTAGTCAGCAAGCTCGAGGTAGGGAGTAAGGGACTGGAAAAAGGCCATGTGCTCCGAGGGAAGGAGGGACTCTTCCTCTGTCCCCTTCTCGATCTCATAGCTTCTCAACGTGTTCCAGCCACCATTGCGGATATAGGCTGCCTCGTTAGTGCCGTTCAGGTAATCGAGGAACAGCGCCTCGTGGTTTCCGATAAGGCAGTCAACGTTGGGAGAACAGTCCTTTAAGGCTAGGATATAATCCACCACCCCTTTGGGGTCCTCCCCCCTATCGATATAGTCACCTATGAAAATCAGCCTGTCTTTTTCAGGGTGCCAGGGAATGATATCCATAAGCCTGTTGAGCATCTCCAGACACCCATGGATATCCCCTACAATGAAGATTTTTCCGTAGTCCATATCAATCATGAAGAGAGAAACGGCTCGGCTTGGTATCGATGCTCTACCCCAGAAACTCGCTGAACTCCTCGTTGAATGCGTGCGGTTTGAAAATTGGCCGTAACCATACGGTAAGAGAATCTCATATGTCAAGAGGCATGGTGACGAATTGGGGATACATTAACAAAAAAAGTAAGCCTAATCCCAGGAACAGGATTGAACACCGGTGGAATCAGGTCGCTGAAGCAGGTCTTGATACCCGAGGCATCAGCCATCCAAATGGCATGAAAGGCCGCAATACTACGGTCTGCCTCGCCCAGGGCTATGAAAGAGCATGAGTGCCGAACAGTCTCTCATGATCTTGTCACATCGGCAGCCACCACGGTGTATCGTGAAGGTTTGCGTATCGTTTAGTTTTGTCTAAAATATCCCTTACATTCCGTGACAGGTCCTCCACATCGAAGGGTTTCTGAATAAACCCATCACAGCCTCTCTCTCCTATCGCAGAGGCCTGACTATCTATGCTGTATCCGCTTGAGAGGAGCGCCCTGACGTTGGGGTTGATTTCCTTCAGCGTATCGTAGGTCTCTGCTCCGCCCATATCCGGCATGATCATATCGAGTATAATCAAATCAATAGTGTCCTTGTGCTCTCTATAGAGCGTAATAGCTTTCTTGCCGTTATGAGCCGTGTGCACTGTGTAGCCCAGAGCCTCGAGCAGCTCCTTGCTTACCTCGAGAATCTGTTCTTCATCATCGACTAACAGGATCGTCTCTGTACCCCCTCATTTCTCCTTTGATCACTTGCTCCTCTTTTATCTCTTCTTGCGATGCCGGGAGGTAGACAGAGAAGCTCGTTCCCTTTCCCCTTTGGGATTTCACATTGGTGTAGCCACCGTGGGCCTTTACCATACCGTAGACTGAGGAGAGCCCGAGACCGGTGCCCTTGCTTAAGCCCTTGGTGGTAAAGAACGGTTCAAAGATGCGATCCATGGTCTTTTTATCCATGCCGACGCCCGTGTCTCGTACCGTCACGAGCACGTAGTCCCCAGGCTTCACATCGTAAGGCTTCCCCGTGATTTCCTTATCGGTCACATTCCGAGTTCTCAGAAAGAGCCCGCCTCCGGTGGGCATGGCATCGGCAGCGTTCACGTAGAGGTTCCACAGGACCTGCTCGATCTGGCCTTTGTCTGCCTTGACCGCATAGAGCTTCTCTATCTTTTTAAGTTTTTCATAGTGAGGGCTCCCGGGCTCGGTCTCCAGGAGCAATAGAGAGGTGTTTCCCATGATCCCCATGAGAAGGTTATTAAAGTTGTGGGCAATGCCACCGGCTTATGCTCGGCCTTTCACTCAGAGATAATGCCATACTTCTCTCCTGTAGCTACCTTACGGAATACAGAAACGTCTTGTCATGTTTTCGAGGGTTCACATGGATCGCGCCACTCTCGCTCCACACTGAGAGATGAACGACAGAAACGGTGAGAAACAACCTGAAGAAGCACATGCTGTTGTTAGCCGTTTGGTGTAACCTTATGCTATCAGACTGAATTGAAGAATTGTATAATGCACATTCAGGCTCCCTTCCGGAGGAGTTCGATGAGAAGTTTGTTTGGAAGGAGCAGGAAGGAGATTTTTGTTGCCTGGCTTCCTTTCAGATTAAAGCTTCTGTCATAGCCCACGCATTCTATAGGCGGGGAGACCACCTGAAATCCCTTTTGCTTTAAGCTCTCGGTCATTTCCTCGATATCGTCCACCTCAAAACACAGGTGGTGCAGGCCTCCGCCTCTCTTTTGAAGGAACTTGGCGATGGGGGAGGTGTCATCCGTTGGTTCTAAGAGCTCGATGTGTACGTCTTGCTCATCTTCTCCAGCCAGGAAGCAGGCCGACACTTTCTGGATAGGGTCCGGCTCAGGCTTTGTCAGCTGTTTGAGCCCCAAGAGGCGCAACAACCGGGCGGCTTCAAGGACATCGTGTACGGCTATTCCTAGATGATTCAGCTTCGCTTTCATGTGCCCTCATATTTACTTCGATAAGCTCTTTTCGGAAATAACGATAGCCCTCATAGGAGAGGCTCGTGAGAAAATACCCTAAGGGTCTGTCACATGTCATGCTTTTTCGCCGACTTACCGCAGATCTTTTCAAATACTATATCACCTCTCCATTTTTCCTGTTACCACATCCCCAGCGCGAATAGTACCATAAAGGGGTTGATCTTTTGGTGTGACGATGTAACCGCTCGGAAAGGTAACTTCTCAAAAAATTCGGATAATTCCCTTCTACTGCCATTTGCCGTTATTGCGAGGAGTCCTTCGGCTATGCTCAGGATAAACTCCACGATGTGCTAATTTCGTTGCTATAAGACAAATTGCTTCGCTCCAACCCGGCGCAGACAGGGGCAGCACTCTGTGAAAGAAGCTTCGGGGATGAGTACTAAGCCGTTTCTCTACCTATTCCAGTTGAACGTGATAGGAGTTGAGGAATGGTCCGCCTCAGGCCGGCGTGGCACCTCTCAGGGGTGTTTATGCTTCAGTGCCGTTCAAATGCCTTGACACTGTTTAACGTAATGTGATATCAATATTTTAAGGTTGGCAGCAAAACAATTAAGAGGGGGATGGTCATGGCCAAGGAGGATGACACCAAAAAAGGCCGTACTGAGAGCGAGGACGAGGACCTGCTTGATTTCGACTTCGATGAGGATATACTGGGCGCGGAAGAGGAGCTCATCGATCTCGTTGATGTCGTTGAGGAGGAGGGCCTTACACCGGAATCTAACGAGGAGAAGATAGAGGGTCTGGAAGAGCTCCTAGAAGAGCTTGATAAGGACGAGGGCGGCATGGGCGTGCCAGCTGAGGATGAGGATGGCGAGGAAACCGTTCTTATGGAAAAGATAGAGCAAATGCCCGGGGAGGAGGCAGAACCCGCTCTCGATCTTGAGGAGGAGATAGACCTCGATGTTGGGCTAGAAAAGATCGAGGGGTTAGAGGAGATGGTCTCAGAGGGTGAGACCGAGGCTGCGGAACCAGAGCAGGAGCCCACACTCGATTTGGATGAGGAGATCAAGCTGGATGAAGGGCTCGAGGAGTTGGTGGCTGAAGGTGAGCAAAAAACGGCAGAGCCTTTTGGGGTTGAGGAAGCAGAGGAAGAATCCCTACTGGATCTTGAGGAAGAGATCAAGATAGGCGAGGAATTCAAGGAAATGGAGGAGGAGCTCTTCGAGGAACCCGCATTGGAGGGCGCTGTGGAGCTCGAGGCCCCAGTGGCAGAGGAAATCGCCGAAGAACCTGCGCCTGAAGCGCCCCTTGCTGAAGAGGCAGCGCTGAAGGAGGAGCCCATCAGGGAGGAGGCTCCACAGGAGGTTCCCGTAATCTCAGAGGAAAAGATCGAGGCAGTGCTCACGCAGACTGTACGAGAGGTGCTCGAACGAGTGGCGAGGGAGGTACTACCAGAGGTGGCAGAGAGGATTATCAGGGAGGAGATAGATTTATTGAAGAAGAGCATAGAAGCCGAGAAACAATAATAAATCTTTCTAAAGTAAATGGGCACAGAGACAGGGGGCAGGAATATCATGGCATGTCGTTGTGCCCATTTGTTTATCACTATTTCCGCCTCTTTTGTTCCAGTTGTCGTTTGAAAAACAGAGAAGGAGCATCACGCAATGGAAGGTAAAGGCCTAGGCACGGCATATGAACCGGGTGAGGTTGAGTCGAAATGGTACGAGTATTGGGAGGGGAACGAGTTATTCAAGGCCAGCACCAAATCGGATAAGCCTGCCTTCTCGATAGTCATTCCCCCACCGAACATCACGGGGAGCCTCCATATGGGTCACGCCCTCAATAATACCCTTCAGGACATATTGTGCAGGTACAAGCGAATGAAGGGCCATAACGTACTGTGGCAGCCGGGCACCGACCACGCGGGTATCGCCACGCAAAACGTAGTGGAGAAAGATCTGGCAAAGAGGGGAACCAACCGTCACCAGATTGGTAGGGACCGATTTATCGAGCTGGTATGGGAATGGCGAGAGAAATACGGTCATATGATCATCAACCAGCTCAAGAGGCTGGGAAGTTCATGTGACTGGAGCCGGGAGAGGTTCACCATGGATGAAGGCCTCTCAAGGGCCGTGAGGGAG
>Ga0315537_1002229_pt1 | contig 14885 bp, 11 predicted proteins | sample SalMarSW160270MG_FD_203091 | JGI IMG/M metagenome (GOLD analysis project Ga0315537, IMG submission 203091) | Salt marsh sediment microbial communities from the Plum Island Ecosystem LTER, Massachusetts, United States - Salt Marsh Sediment SW1602-70 ... | reverse complement strand
ACGAGTGGAGGCTTCATAACGTCTACAGCTACGAGCGGCTCGATGCCATGACCGCAAAGGACGGTGCGCTGCAGGCGGCTATTTCGGCCCGGGAGGAGGGACTGGTCCGTAACATCAGCATCAGCGGACACACCGATCCCCAGATCCTGGTGGAGGCGCTGCGCCGCTTTCCCTTCGATACGGCTTTGGTGGCCGTCTCCGTCCTGGACCACTTCCTCTACAGCTTCGCGGAAGAATTCCTGCCGGTGGCCGCTTCGAAACAAGTAGGTGTGATCGGGATGAAGATCTTTGCCTACAAACGGCTGGCGGATACGGCCGAGCGCGCCCTGCGCTATGCCCTTTCCCTGCCCCTCACCACGGTGGTTGCCGGCTGTTCGACCCTGGCCGAGCTGGAGGCGGACCTGGCTGTGGCGGAACGCTTCACCCCCATGAGCGGACCGGAGCGGCTCGCCTACTTCAGAGAGATCCTGCCCCTGGTGAAGCCGGAGAACATGCCCTGGAAAGCGGCGGATTGGGGCAGCCCGACGGAGTGGAACGGGCGCAAAGAGCCGTCGGGCCCGAGCATGTATCCTGGCATGAGCAGTCGTTGAAAATAGAGGAACGTTTTAGTGAAAGACATAAGAGCGGGTTCCGTGCAGTTCAATCACGTCCCCGGAGACAAGGAGGCCAATCTCCGGACGATCGGCCTGTTCGCTCGGCAGGCAGCCAACAGGGGAGTCCGGCTGCTCGTATTTCCCGAGATGTGCATTACCGGATACTGGCATGTGCGCAAGCTGGGCCGGGCGGATATCGAGGCACTCTCTGAGAGTGTGCCGGAAGGTCCCTCCACCCGGAAACTGTTGCGGCTGTCTGAGCAGTACGGGCTGGCCCTTGGTGCCGGGCTCATCGAACGCTCGAAGGAGGGAAGGCTCTACAACACCTATGTTGTGGTCATGCCCAACGGGCAGACGGCCCGTCACAGAAAGCTTCATTGCTTTATCAGCGAGCACATGGCTTCAGGTGACGCGTACACGGTTTTCGATATCCCCCAGGGCGCACGGGTGGGCGTCTTGACCTGCTACGACAACAACATCATTGAAAATGTCAGGATTACCGCCCTGAAGGGAGCGGAAATTCTGCTTGCGCCCCATCAAACGGGCGGATGTGATACGCCCAGTCCGCGATGCATGGGGCTGATCGATCCAAAGTTGTGGGATAATCGGGACAAGGATCCCGCCGCCCTCGAGGCTGAGTTCCGCGGCCCGAAGGGAAGGGATTGGCTCATGCGGTGGCTGCCCGCCAGGGCTCATGACAACGGAATGTTTCTTATCTTCTCCAACGGTGTAGGTCTGGATGACAACGAGGTTCGCACGGGGAATGCCATGATCCTCGATCCGTACGGCGAGATACTCGCGGAAACATGGCAGGCGGAAGATACGATGGTGATGGCGGATCTCGAAGCAAGCCGTCTCGATATGTGTACCGGCTCCCGGTGGATCAGGAGCCGTCGACCTGAGCTCTATGAATCGCTGACGGTTCCCACCGGATCGGAGCTGGCTACCCGTACTCTGCGTTTCGCGGGGAAGCGTAAATAGTAGTAGATACTGGTGCTTCCTCTTCAGTCCTAAAATTTAGTATCTTTACCATCATTCCGAGAATTTGGTGCGCGGGATATAAAGAAGAATCAGCAAACCTTCGGGTCGTACAGGCTACACGGAGTAACCAGGCATGAAGAAAGCCGCAATCGTAGTAATGATCTTATCAGGACTGCTGTCCACGGTGATCTTGTCGGCCCAGCAGGGTCCCGGCGGGCGACCCGGCGGCGGCTCGGGCGCCAACCCGGCGCAGGCGGGAGCTGCCGGTGGGTCCCCGATCGCCGTCGCCCAGGTGAGCGAGCAATCCCACAGCATCACGGTGGGCGGAAGGCTGGAGCCGCAGAGCCGCATCGTTCACAAGATATCAACCGGCGGTTACGTTCAGACTATCTCGGTTCGCGAAGGACAGCTGGTGGAGGCCGGACAGGAGCTTCTCAGCGTCAAACGCAAGGATGATGTGCTGGAGCTGTACAAACTGGTACCCCTCATCGCTCGGATCTCGGGACGGGTGTCGGAGGTTCTGGTGCAGCCGGAGGCCGAGGTCAGCGCGGGGGATTCCGCCGTGGTGATCTTGGGCACCGAGGGCTATGTGCTGGAGGCATACGCAAGCGACAAGGATGCTTTTCGGATCGACGTCGGCCAGCAGGTCACCGGCCGGACCGCCGGGGGTACCGGGATCACGGGTTTTTTACGGAGCCGTTCACCGGAGCCTGACTATTCCACGGGATTGTTCGAGCTCACCTTTCAGTTTGCCAACAGCCAGCGGGTCGGCATCGGGGAGTTCGTGCTGATCGATCTGCCGATCGACCGCGTGCGGGGATTGTTTGTTCGCCGGGATGTGGTGGTCCGCCGCTACGGGAAATTTTACCTTTGGATGGTGAACGAATCCCAGGTTTTGGAGGCCCGAGAGGTGACGCTGGGGCCGGTGTTCGGCGACCTGGTGCTGATTCGCGAAGGCCTTGAGCCGGGGGAACGGTACCTCGGAAACCTGACCGGAAGGGAACGGGAAGGTGCATCGGTCGGTGCGCCGGTACAGTAGGGGCACGGTCATGCTCAACGGGATCTTTCGCAGGGCTACCGGTGTGATCCTCCTCGCGGTGCTGCTCTGCGTTGCCGGGGTCTTCCTGGTGACGGAGCTTCCCATCCAACTCTACCCCCAGACCCAGAGGCCCCGGGTGCGGGTGAGCATCAACCATACCGGTATCTCCGCTCTGGATTTTTCCGGACAGTACGCGGATGAGATCGAGTCCCGGCTGCTGGCCGTGGACGGCGTGGATATGCTGGAGGTGGAATATGAGAACGACCGCAGCTCCTTCACGCTGACCTTCGAATGGAACACGGACCCGGAAGGCGCCAGAGCCGACGTGGATGCGGCCATGACCAGCATTTCCAACCTGCTTCCCTCGGATCTGCAGGACAGCTATCGCGTGGGCTTCTTCTCCGGCGAGAATGCGGGATTCCTGATCATGGGCATAAGCTCGGCTTCCACCAGCCCGGAGGAGCTGTACCGGATCCTGGATACCGCGGTCCGACCGATGATGAGCGGCGTAGAGGATGCCGACAGTGTGGACATCTACCGGGTAGAAGATCTGGAGGTGGAGGTGCTCCTCCGTCAGCCGGACATGCTGGCCTACGGTCTGGATATTGAGGACGTGGAGTCTGCCCTGCAGGCGGGATACCGGCCCGAGTCCGTCGGCCGTCTACAGCAGGGGGATACCTCCTTCAGTGTGCGTTTTCACACCGGGATAGATTCAGTATTCGGCATCAGCAGAATCGTCATTACCCAGATTGGGAACGTCTCGATCCGGCTGCAGGATATTGCCGATATATCCACTCGCTATGCCCTTCCATCCCGGACCGTCATCATGAACGGAACCCGGGGGATCCGCATCACCGCCACCCCGATCGACGGGGGAAACGTCCGCAAGATGTCCGAGGATGTTCAGCGGATTCTGGAGGAGGCCAGGGCTCAGGGGATAATCCCCGAGGACACGGTGTTACAGATGTACATCGATCCGGCGGAATACATCAACCGCGCGATTCGCAACGTGGTACGGGCTGCTGTATTGGGAGCCGCCCTGGCCATGGTGGTGGTGCTTTTTGGTCTGGGGCAGCTGCGCAATACCCTGCTGATCGGAATTTCCCTGCCTTTATCCCTGGTGTTGAGCTTCATTCTCATGTACTTCTTCAAAGTCAGCCTGAACCTGATTTCCCTTGGAGGTATCGCTCTGGCAGTAGGCATGGTCATCGATTCCTCCATCGTTGTGATCGAGAATATCCATCGGCACCGCATGGAGGAGGCCCCGATTCAAGGAAACGGCCATCTGCGGGAGCTGATCATCCGGGCGGTGGATCAGGTTCGGGCGCCGGTGATCGCCTCGACCCTGACAACGGTACTGGTGTTTCTGCCCATCTCTTTCACCGCGCCCCTGACCAACGCGATCCTCGGCGACCAGTCTCGGACCGTGGTGTTCGCCCTGCTCATTGCGATGGTCGTGGCTCTGACCCTGATCCCCCTTCTCGCTTTCCAGTTCTACAGCATCAATCGAAAGCGGCATCCGGGGCTCGAGAGCGATACTGATAGCGGTGGAGTTGTTCGGCTCCACGGCCTGCAGCGGCTCTCGGTGCCCATGGTAGAGTTCTTCAAAAATCTGTACAAAACCGTGCTGGGGGCTCTGCTACGGCGCCGCTGGGCTTCCCTGCTGTTCATGGTCTTCTCCTTCGGGCTTTTGGTCTTCTTGTTGCTCGAGGTGTTACCGCTGATCCCCAGAGAGATCATTGCCGCGCCGTTGAGCGACAGGATCGTGCTGTTTTTCCGCAGCTCCGAAATCACCGACCGGACCCAAATTATCGAGGAGGTGATACCCGTACTGAATAAGCGCATCAAAGCAACCGTGGGAGAGAAACTGGTCAGCTCCTACGCCGACGTGTCGGGGCGCTTCAACCTCTACTACATAAATCTGATCTCCTCGTCGGTGGCTACGGAGGTCCTGGCGGATCTTCAGAAGGAGTTCGTGTCCGACAATGAGTGGTACTACAACGTCATGATGTGGGACCCTGCTCAACTGCCCCTGCCGCGGACCATGGATCTGCAGATCAGCGTGCACGGTGAGGATGCGGCGGAGACGGTCACAATCCTGGAGCGGATTCGGGACTTGGTCAATGAGACGGATCTGTACGGATGGGCCTTCACCGATCCCTCGACCAACTTCTCCGACGAGCTCACGCTGACCGCCCGGGAGGAGGTGCTGGAGGGAACGCCCGAGTTCAACGAGCGGGGTCTGCTTGCCCTGATCCGAAAGATTCTCGGAGGCACGGCGGCGGTGGAGTTCGAAGAGAATCGGCAGACCGTTTCCGTGTCGGCGGTCTACCCGGATTCCGAGATCGAGGGCCGGCAGAAGCTGGAAAACTTCCTTCTCCCCTACCGGCAGAGGACCGTGCCGTTGAAGCACTTCTTCGATTTCCGGGAGTCCATGGGGGTGGCGGGCATCGCTTCGGAGAACGGGGAGAGGATTTTCCGCCTCTATGCCCGCATGCCGCCGGAAACCCCCGCGGCCCGCCGGGCCGAATACGAGCAGCAGGTGCGGGAGCTGCTGCAGGAAAAGCTCGTGCTTCCGCCCGGTTACGCGATCACCTTCGACAATCCGCAGGAGGAGCTGGACAAGGCAATCCACTCTCTGTTCGTGGCGCTCGGCGCTTCGGTGGCGTTGATCTATCTCCTGCTGGCCTTCCAGTTCAACTCCCTGCGTATCCCCCTGGTGATCCTGGTGACCGTACCCCTGGGTTTCATCGGGGTGGTGCTCAGCCTCTACGTGTTCAAATCGACTCTGAGCTTGAACTCCATGCTGGGTACGATCCTTCTGGGAGGGATCGTGGTGAACAACGCCATCATCATGATCGACTTCTACCTCAAGATTCTGCCGAAGCACGCCGACAAGATCGACGCCCTGGTGGAAACGGCGGGCTTGCGCTTCACGGCGATCGTGATGACCATGTTGACCACGGTGTTCGGAATGCTGCCGATCGCCATCGGCATGGGCGAGGGATCCAATATCGTGCAGCCCCTGGGCATCGCCGTGTCCGGGGGATTGGTGATCTCGACCCTGTTCACCCTCTTCATGGTGCCGAGCATCCTGAGCCTGATCAACGTGAAGCCGGGAAGCGGGAAAGCGGGGAAGCCTGAATGAATAGGATGAAGAGAACCATTTTAGCAGTCGCGTTGGTTTCCCTGGGACTGGTCGCTGCCTGGGCTCAGGATCCGCAGCCCACCGTAACCCTGTCGATCGAGGAAATCGCCCGGCAGGTCCAGTCCCGCAACCTGGAGATCTTCAAGGCGGCGCGGAACGTGGAACGGGCCCGGAAGGATCTGGTCGGGGAGCCGGAGCTGATGGATTCCAGCCTGTCCGTCGGTGGGGGCTATACGCCGCAACAATCTGGAGCAGGGGCATGGTACGGGCAGTCGAATCTGACCCTCCGCCTGTTCCCCCAGCTGTCGGCGGGTGCCTCGGCAGCCGTAGAAGAACCGGGGCTGTTCGGCGAGTCGGTATCCCTGTCCCTCAAACCCTTCGAACCCCCCAGGCAGACCTATACGGAGCAGAAGACCCTCGACAGCACCCTGATCCGGGAGCGCTATCTGAAGCGGCAGATCTATCTGGATGCCGAGCAAGCAGCCCTCAACCTGCTGATCAGGGAGATGGAGCGGGAGCTGGTCCGCGCAACCGAGGAACTGGAGCAGAGGAAATACGAGCTGGCCCAGCGCCGGCAGGAGGTGGGGGAGGCTTCATTCCAGGACGTCCAGGACCAACTGGTGGATCTGATACAGGCGCGGGAGGATCTGTTCGACAGCGAGCAGCGCTACTTGAGCGACTGGGGAAACTTGCAGCTGCTCTTCGCCCCGAGCGACGAGCAGGTCGCCGTGGCGCAGCTGCCCGTCACCGAACTGATGGGAATGGTTCAACGGCGGAAAGCCGAGGTCAAACGGTTCGACGAGGTAGAACCTGTCACCGAAGGGCTGGAAAATCTGAGACTGGAGCTCACGGCCCTGGAGGCGGAGCTGAAGGCCACCCCCGCCTGGAGACCGGAGCTGAACCTCTCCACGGCCGTGACTCTCCCCTATGCGTATCCCGACTCTCACAGCATGAGCATGAGTTTGAGTTTCTCCCCGAATCAGCTCAAGAGGGATGAGCGGCAAGATCTTCTGGAGGATATCGAGGTCAAGCGTATGGAGATCGCCGCGGAAGCGTATTCCGCGGGCCTGCAAAAGTCGCTGGAGCAGCAGAACATCGCCATCGTCGAACAGGCCCTGGCCAGCGCCCAGATCCAGGCGGAACGGGACAGAGTCGCCCTGCAGGAGGGGGAGCTTCTCTTTCAGCAGGGACGGCGCACAACCCTGGAGCTGGAACAGCTGCGCTTGAATCTGCGGCGCACCCGGATCCTGACCTTCCAATCCGCCGCGGAGGTCTACCGTGTGCTGGGGGTGTATCTGATGCTGTTCGTTGCGCAGTGATGCGGGCATCGCTCCGGTACGTATTTATTGACGCATTGCGGCGCATCTTCTACTCTAGGGGCGATCATGACGGGAAGACAGCGGGTGCTGGAAGCGCTGCAGCGAAAGGAACCGGATTCGGTACCTACCTTCGAGTGGGCCATCGATCGGAAGGTGTGCCGGGATATCGCGGGCAGCAAGGATCCCCTCGATTTGATCGATCATCTGGACATCGACGGAGTGGTGGCACGCCCGGACTATACCAAAGAGTACATAGGCAAAGACGTCTACGTCGATGAGTGGGGCAGCCGGCGGCAGGTTACCGGCGAGACTATCGATGTCGTCAGGGAGAGCCCCGTTCGGGATATCCGGGATCACCGCGGCTATCGGTTCCCGGACCCCTGCGCCGTTTCGGCAGATACCCCCTGAGCTGACAGTTTTTCAGTTCCCGAAGTTGATTTTTCAGCGGAAAGACGTATTGCCGGGATTGACGAGCCGGCCTTACAGGCTCTATTCCCGTGATTGTGCAGCGGGAATCGGTTCCTCGATGCCCGCCTCCAGCCGGCGTGATGTAGCCGCCGCCCAAACAGCGCCCAGTATCGAGCTGAGCAGATTCCCCGCAACGATCCCCGTCCAGATCCCCTCGATGCCGATCAGCCGGGACAGAAGCAACGCCAGCGGCATGGCGAAGATGAGGATGTAGGAGAAGTTGATCACGAAGGCGGCAAAACCTTTGCCCAGACCCTGAAAGAAGCTGGCCAGGATGAAGCGGGCCGCCAGGAAGGGAAAACCCAGGGCGAAGATCGTCAGCATGGTTTTGCCGATGCGGATGACCTCCCCGACGTCGCTGAACACCCTGACCAGAGCTCCCCTGCCCAGGATCATGATCAGGGCGAAGGCGCACATGACCCCCATGCAGACCAGCAGGGATTTCCCGACGATCGACTTGACCCGCCCGATCCTGCCGGCTCCGAAGTTCTGGCCGGTCATGGTCAGGGTTCCCTGGGCGATACCGATGATCGGCAGGGTCGCCACCTGCTGGTAGGTGAAGCCGAGGGTGAAGGCGCTCTTGGCCATGTCCCCGTAGGGTCGCAGCAGAATGAACAGCAGGCTCAAGCCGAGGGAGTTGGACAGCTGTCCGACGATGGTCGGTCCGCCTACGGCGAAGATCCCCCCGATGATCCCCCCCTGGTAGCGGAAAGCCTGCATGTTCAGAACGACGAGATTCCTCTTCCCGAACAGGGAGGTGGCCAGCACGATGCAGCTCACCGCCCGTCCGATCACCGTGGCCAGGGCCGCCCCCTGTACACCGAGAGCGGGGAAGGGACCGATACCGAAGATCAACAGCGGATCCAGGGCGATGTTGACCAGCGTGCCCACGACCATGACCTGCATCGGAATGACCGTGTTTCCCTCGCCCCGCAGGATCCCGTTTCCGATCATGGAGAAGAACTGGAAGAACGATCCGTAGAGAATGATGTTGATGTAGCTCAGGATGTAGGGAAGCATCTGCCCGGAGGCACCGAGGAGCAAGAACAGAGGCCGGGTCAGCCGGGGCCCAAAGATCGTCGTGATCAGGGCCAACGCCAGGATGATCAGCAGGCTGTGCTCCGCAGCGTTGTTGGCCTGCTCTTCCTTGCCCGCCCCGATGAAGCGGGCGATCAGGGAACTGGCCCCGATCCCCGTGCCCGAGCCGATGGTAATAAGGATGCTCTGTACGGTGAAGGCCATGCCCAGAGCTCCCAGCTCCACCGGTCCCAAACGGGAGACGAACAGCCGATCCACGAAGTTAAAGGTGGTGTGAAAGATGAAGGCGATGATCGCCGGTCCTGAAAGTTTCAACAACGTCGGCAGAATCGAGCCGCCGAGTATCCGCTCCGGGCTGGTTCTGAGGGTCTTTCGCATCCCCCCAAAGTATCGGGTTTATCTTTAAAAGACAAGCTGAGGAGGATATATTTAAAGGGTATGGGCAAATACGGTAATCTGTCGGACCAGGAACGACGAAAGCTCTACCGGGATTTCTCCAGAGCGGCCAAGGAGATCAAGGTGGATGGCAACCTTGGTTCGGCTGCGGCCGGCCGGGGTGCGCCCGGCCGAGGCGCCGCCGAGCAGGCGGTGGGCCAATGCGGCGCCTTGGGACCGGCTCGCCAAGGTGAGAGGGAAGCTCAGCAAGCGGCGGAGCGTTTTCTCTTCCATCGGCGCCGGCGCAAACGACCCTCCTATCGCGTCCGGCTGAAGATCGAGAGCTTCGCCTACAGCGAGGGCTTCGAGATCAGCGGAATTCGCCAATTTCTATCCAGTCTGTTCTCCTTTCTCTGGCCGAACCGGGATCCTGTTCCGGTGAGATTTCTGAAAACCCTGGTTCTGGACAGCGCCCATCGTGGGGACCCGGAAGGGTACAGCCTGGTCCACACGCTGCTGGAGCTGCAGAAGATGGCCGAGAACCTGCTTACGGGAGGAGGGTTTCTTCGCCGGGTCAGCGACAGCGGCTACAATTTGAAGGGCGACCTGACGAGAGATCTGTTGAACTGGGAACCTGCGGGCTACCGCCTGATGATGAGCTTTCAGAAGATACCCCCTCGGCTGCTCGAGGCTCTCGAGTCCCTGCGGAGCAGATTCGAACAGCAGAAGAACGTGGATGTGTTCGAGCTGACGGATGTGGTCAAGGGAGTGTACAGAATCACCTTGGGCGTTCAAGCCGATCCGGATGTCCTGGAGGAGCGGATCCGCAGTGCCGGAGAGTTGATCAAAGGCCTGTACAAACGCGTGTATACGGACGAGGAGAAGATTCAGCAGGTTTGCACCCGTATAAATCATCAGATCGCCGATTTCCTGGCCTGCTACACCCGTTTGAAATGGTTCGCCGGTCAGCTGTATCCGGCCCTGCTGAAGATGCTGAACCGCTTCCGAACCCAGGCGCAGGTGGCTTCGATCCTGGAGAATATCTACGCCTTCGTCGGTTTGGACATAAAAGAGGTGCTGATCCTCCGGGAATCTAGGAAGCTTGCCCCTTCGGGGGAAAGACGTGAACCGGGGCGAGCGGTTCAGGCCGCGGAGTCCGAAGAGGAATCTCGTGAGGAATCCCCACAGGAGGAGCCGGAGGAACCGGAGGAACTGGAGGAACTCGAAGAACCGAAAGAACCGGTGTTCGACTTCAACGAGGAGTTCCGCGGAATCCTCACCATCCTGGACTACGCCTTCCCCGGATGCCGGGCTCAACACATCTGGGAAGGGGATTACTCGATCCTGCTGTGGTTTCAGCAGAAGATCTTTTCCCATCGGGACTACAGGGGCCCCGTGGTGTCCCGTCGGCTCGATTTCATGGACCTGCTCTGGAAGATCAGCCGCTACGATCCGCTGGCACCGGTGATTGTCCTGCACGAGCTCATCGGTCAGATGTTGGAGTCTCTCAATCCGGAAACCCTCGTGGACCTGGTCGATCCCCTCCGCAGCCGCAAATTGCGGTCGGCGGATTTGTTCACAGAGATTCGCCGACAGTGGCGGGCGGCCCGGGAGGAAGTGCTGCTGCGCTATCTCAAGGAGGTGGACTACTTCGAGAAGGAACTTTCCCTTCGGGAGAAGGAGGGGGAGGGCCGTTTTCTGAACTCTACAATCGCCCGCAAAACGATCGAGACGATAAACCAGATCCGAAATCACATCATCCGCGGTTACGGGCATGTAGCCCTGATCATGGACCGCAAGGAGTATTTCCGCTGCCGTCCTCTGTACGCAGTGACCAAGGATCTGCACGAATTCCTGGACGAGTTGGTCATCCGCAGGGATCAGCTGAACACCGACAACCCGATCGTGCGCCAGCGCTTCGACCGGGAGGATCTGGTCGAGCGTCAGCCGGGTCCGTTGATGAATCAGATTCACTGCTATATCGAGGCTCTTCCGGAAGAGAAGAGGATACTTAAAAATCCCTTAGGAGAATACAACCGGGTGTTCCTGGAGATCCTCTTCGGATTCACCGAAGTAATGGATTTCCTGCTCAATGACGAGCGGAGCCGCTTGGGAGAGGCCGGTGCCGAGGTGCTTTTCGCTTCCGCGGAGGAGCGGAGGATCTACAAAGAGATCGAAAATGATCAAACCCCGCTGCGAGTGGATCTGAAGAAGGACTTCGAAGAGATCGACAGGCTGACCGGTCTGTTTTCGAAGAACGAGTACCTGCGCTTCATGCCCGCTCTGTTCCAGAACAGCCGGCAGGCGGGGCAGCCGCTCAGCCTGATGGTGATGGATCTGGACCGCTTCAAGGCCATCAACGACACCCTGGGACACGATTTTGGAGATGAGATCCTGAAGCTGGCCGCAGGTGTGATCCTCTCCTCGGGCAGGGATGAGGATCTGGCCGTTCGCTTTGGCGGCGATGAGCTCCTGGTCGCGGTGAAGGGTGATGTCGCCGCGGCCTTGGGTCAGGCCGCCCGCATCCGCAGCCGCTACTACGAACTGCTCAAGGAGCGTTTTGCGGAACGGCTGAAGGAAATCCCCCTGCTCATGGCTCAAAAAGAGCTGGCGGAGAAGAAGAAGGCTGATCCCACCTACCGGGGAGGGATCGAGGATTTCCTGGAACGCTGGAAGGGTAAGGGGCTCGGCACCCTGTCTATCGGGGTGGCCCAGGGATTGGGGAAGCGGCTGAAAAAACCCTGTGCGGATGAGAAGGAGCTTTTCCGGAGGGCGGACAAGATCCTCTACCTGGCCAAAGACTCCGGGGGAAATCGAAGCGTAGCCATGTTCGATACCCTCGAAATTCCCCTGACAGCAAAAGAATACGGCGACTTCGTACAGTACCTCGAGAATATAGCGGTATCCGAGCGCGTCGAAGCGGCCAAACGCTTCGTGGATCTCCGCCTGGCCAACAATCAGGCCCCCCTTTTCTGGAACTATCCCTACCAGAAGTATCTGCAGGATCCGTAGGCAAGCTCGGCTCTGCCTATCTCAGATCTTGCGACCTCAGCTCTCGGATCGACCCAACAGCTTTTCAAGCACTATAACGTGGGTACGTTCCTGGTCCTCGAGGAAGCCGAACGCCCGGCGGGCGACGGGGATCTTGCTCTTGTGATGCAGGGCGGCAAACAAGTTGTAGATCTCCCTCTCCTTCTCGAGAATGGTCTTCAGGCTCCTGCGGATCTGGTCGTAGCGATCGCTTGAAAGCGGTTCGACCGCTTGTGGATCGTGGATGTGCAGTTCTTTTCCTGCGATTATTTGCTCCAACTCCGGATCACCGATGCGGTCGTCGATCATATCGCGGATCAGGCGCTGGTGGCCTAGTTCCTCGTCCAGGATGCGAACCAGGCTCTGGGGTACCTCGATGCCGGCGAGTTCCGCTTTCAGGGAGGAGTAGAGATTGTAGATCTCCTTTTCCAGGGTCAACGCGCTGGAGAGGATCGATCTGAGCCCAATTTTCCGCATCGATTGTAGCAGACCCATCGGTAATTCTTTCTGATGCTCAGGCCTTGAAGGCCTCGTAGAGGGTCAGGGCTCCGAAGCCGATGAACACGACTCCGGCTGCGATCTTGATCACCTTTTCCGGAACAAAGCGTCCGATCGCCGAACCCAGAACCGCGGCCATCAGGGTCGTCAGGATCAAGGCCCCGGTCGCCCCGATGAGCACCGACAGGAAGGCCTTGCGGTTCGCGGCCAGGGCAAAGATCGATAGTTGCGTCTTGTCTCCCAGCTCGGCCAGAAAGATCATGAGAAAGGTGGATGCGATAAGTCTCAGATTCAACAGCATTAGTTCTCCTATCCCAGCGCTACATCCAGGGTCATCATCACGGTGAATCCCAGCAAAGCCCCGATGGTGGCCACATCGGTGTTCGACTCAGCTTGAGATTCCGGGATCAGCTCTTCGACCACCACGTAGATCATGGCTCCGGCTGCGAAGGCCAGGGCGTAGGGCAGTAGGGGTTTGACCACGATCACGGCCAGCGCTCCCAGGACCCCGGCGATCGGTTCCACGATGCCGGACAGCTGTCCCCAGAAAAAGGACCGGAAACGGGAAAAACCCTCCCGGCGCAGCGGCACCGACACTGCCGTTCCTTCCGGGAAGTTCTGGATGCCGATTCCCAGGGCCAGGGCCATCGCTCCGGCCAGGGTCGCCGAGGGAAGTCCGGCGGACAGGGCGCCGAAGGCCACGCCCACGGCCAGCCCCTCGGGGAAATTGTGCAGGGTGATGGCCAGTACCAGCAGCACGCTGCGCTGCCAGGTGGTGGAGATCCCTTCAGCCTCGCTGCGCGGCAGACCCAGGTGGAGGTGCGGCAGGATCTTGTCTATGGCAAAGAGAAAGGCGCCGCCGAGCAGAAAACCCACGGCGGCGGGGACGAAGGCTGGGAGGTTCGAGTCGTTTTCCGCCATCTCGATGGCCGGGGCCAGGAGGGACCAGAAGCTGGCCGCGATCATCACCCCGGCGGCAAAGCCGAGCATGCCGTCCAGCACTTTGCGGTTGATCGTCTTGAAGAAGAACACCAGGCCGGCTCCGGCTCCGGTTATAAACCAGGTGAAACAGGTGGCCAGCAGAGCCTGAAAGATCGGATCCAAAGACTTAAACCACTCGAAAATCATGACTCCTCCTCGAGTATGGTTTCGTTATCAAGGTATCGTTATCATACGGATAACGTTTCGACCGGTAAAGGCATTAGTCTCACGCTCTGTCCCATTCGCTTTATCCGCCGTCTTCGGCCTATCCGTCCTCCTGTTCCCTCCGTCTTCCTGGGCTGATCTGTCTTCGCGGTTACATCCGTCCTTCTATACGAAGCGGGAGTCATCCCGGGTATTGTGCACCCCCTTGATCTTGCCCTCCAGCCAGCCCTTGCGGGTCTTGCGGCGAACGTCCGTATCTTCTATGTATGGTTTGATGTCCAGCAGCGGTGTACCGTCCAGGATGTCCACCTCCCGGATAGTGAGGATATTCCCCGCCCGTGAAAGCAGACGGACCACGGAAAGGCCGATCGGATTGGGCCGGGAAGGAGCCCGGGTGGCGAACACCCCGCGGGGAACCGAGTCCATGAAGGGCAGCACGGTCAGGCTGTACGGCCTGACCCGGTGGCAGTGGTACAGCAGGATCAGGTGGGAGAATCCTTCCAGGTCCTGAAGACCTTCGGCGTACTCCGGGTATACCTCCACCGTAGCCCGGACATCCCGCCCCGCCGACGACTGAATGGGCGTTCCCTTGGCGGCGGTGAAGGGGGAGTGGATGATGCCGATCGGGCGGAGCCGGAGTTCCTCCATTACGCGTTTGTCAATTCTTGGGCCTCTTGTTCGATCGCGTCCATTTCCCCGGCTGAGGCAACCACGTCGAAATGAATCCGGATCTTGTACTCGCTTTGTCCGTCCAGCAGCGGCAGTTTGCCCGCCTCCCGCAGGGGTCCCCTGCCGACGGGGGTCACCGTGCCCGGCTCCAGCCCCATGACGTAGAAACCGCGCCGGGGCATCTTCCACTCGGTGAGCTCGGGAAGCTCTTTGGTATTGAAGCGCAGGATCATGCCGAGGGGTGTTCCGTCTCCGATGTCGCGGTTGAGCAGGGCAACGAAACTGTTGCCCGATTCATCCGCGGCCAGCTTGTGAAAGAACACCTTCTCCTGATACCCCTGGATCGGCTCGGGAAAGATCAGAGCCTCCTCCACGCCCCTGTCCTTGCGGGCTTCCTCGTCCCGGGCACCGGTTTCCCGGATGGGGCCGACCACCCGGGCCTTCGATCCCAGCAGGGGAAAACCGAAGTTGAAGTGGTAGAGCATCATCAGGGGTTGGGCCTCGAACCCCCTGTTTTCGATACGGTCCTCCAGGACGAATCCCCTGGCTCCGAGTTGGGTCCGGAGAGTGCGGCTCAGCAG
>Ga0315537_1002225_pt1 | contig 14900 bp, 12 predicted proteins | sample SalMarSW160270MG_FD_203091 | JGI IMG/M metagenome (GOLD analysis project Ga0315537, IMG submission 203091) | Salt marsh sediment microbial communities from the Plum Island Ecosystem LTER, Massachusetts, United States - Salt Marsh Sediment SW1602-70 ... | reverse complement strand
ATTCACATAACTTCTCTATTGAACCCATAAAAAGCATTTGCGAACAGATAATATGGACCAAAAATAAGTTCAGTTGGTAGGTTACTTTCCGAAACCAAAAGCAATTTTACGAAGTTAACAGTCTTTTAGAGCAATAAAAAGGATGTTTAGAATTCATGATCAAAGCAGTGATCTTCGACCTGGATGGAACTCTCAAAGAATTTAACCTAGACATCAAAGCTTGCAGGACTAAGATAATAAACCTCCTCACCCAACAAGGCTTCTCCCGCTCTCTTTTCTCGCTTAACGAAACCGCCTTCGACATGCTAGTGAAGGTGAAAAAATACCTTACAGCAAAAGGAATGGAGAAACAGGAGTTCGCGAAAATCAAGGATATGATATTTTCTGTCGTGGAGGACTTCGAGTTGGAAGCTGCCAAAACAGCCAAAATTTTCGCGGGTATACCGGAGACCCTAAAGGCACTAAGGGATATGAAACTGAAAATTGCCTTGTGTACTATAAGCAGCGAAAAGACGACAAACTACATTCTTAAGCGCTTCCATCTTGAACAGTTTTTCGATGCTGTGATCACGCGGGAGTCTGTTTTTGAGGTTAAGCCGCATCCTACGCATCTGGAGGCTGCATTGGATGCTTTGAAAGTTAGGTCTCAGGAAGCTGTGTTAGTTGGAGACAGCGTCAAAGATATTGAATGTGCTATCCAGCTTAATGTCCTCGCTGTGGGGGTGACGACAGGCCTTTCGTCCATAGAAGAGTTAACCTGCTCTGGCGCTCACTACATAGCCTCTTCAGCCAACGACATAGCAATCCTAATACAGAAACTTAACAGAAAAAGTGTTGATTAGCTTAGTCATGCCTAACCATAATGTTCTGAATCAGAATCAGCAAGATTACCGATCTATAGTCTCATTTCGCAATCATTATAACATAATTCATTGATTTAAGAACAGGTCTTCAAAGCTCAATTTCACGGTCAAAAAGAATGTTGGATCAAGATATGCTAGAATCATCTGCTGAACAGTTACAAAAAACGCCTGTAAGTTTAACCCCTAAAACTTTGATACGCGTTTTACATGTGGATGATGATGCTGATTTTTTGAAGAGTTCTAAACGAATTTTGGAAATGCAGGATTCGTTCCAAATAAAAACTGTCTTATCTGTCAACGAAGCCCTGCAAAAAATTAGGCAAAAACCGTATGACGTGATCGTTTCTGACTATCAAATGCCTGAAACAAATGGATTGAACTTCTTGAAAGAATTGAGAGATAGAGGAAACAATGTTCCGTTCATTTTGTTCACTGGGAAAGGCAGAGAAGAAATAGCGATTGAAGCCCTTAATCTTGGTGCCGACAGATACTTCAACAAACATGGAAAACCCAAAACAGTGTATGGGGAACTTGCACATAGCATAGTAACCGCTGTGAAAGCTAAACGGGCGGAAAAAGCTCTTCAAGAGTCTGAAGAAAAATATCGGAAGCAGTTTGAGGAAGCAATGGATGCAATTTTCTTGGTTGATGCAGAAACCGGTATAATACTTGACTGTAACCTTGCGGCGACAAAGTTGGTTGGCAGAACGAAATCTGAGATTATTGGTGCGCATCAGAGGATTCTTCATCCTATTGAAGAATTGGATGGCGAATTTAGCAGAACTTTCAGACAGCATATCACAGAAAAAGAAGGAGATGTTCTGGAAGCGCAAGTAATTACTAAAACTGGAGAAATAAAAACTGTTGAAATCAAGGCTAATCTCTTTGAACTGGGCGATAAAACTCTAGTTCAAGGAATATTCCGAGACGTCACTAACAACAAAAAAATGGAAGAACAGTTGCGCCGAGAACGAGAAACGCTTGAACTTGTTACAGGAAATATTGGCGCTGGACTCACAATCATCTCGAAAGATTACAAAATTCTATGGGCAAATAAGTTTCTTAAGACCGCCTGTGGAGATGTAAAAGGTAAAACTTGCTACTCAGTATATAATGACCGCACCAGCATTTGCCCCGGCTGCGGAGTCAAACAAATCTTTGAAACAGGAAAGAATCATGTTGTACATGAACAGTCAGTTCCTGGTCCTGACGGTCAACGCGTTTGGATAGAGATTACTGCCAATCCCATCAGAGACGAAAAGGGAAACATAGTTGCAGCTTCGGAACTTTCTGTCTTTATAAACGAACGCAAACAACTGGAAAGTAGGCTTCGAGAGGCAGAAAAGCGGTATCATGCACTTTTTGATAAGGCCCCTTTGGGCATATTAATTATTGACTCTACTGGAACTGCAGTTGAGTTCAACGAAGAAGCCCATCGTCAACTCGGTTATTCAAGAGAAGAATTTGAAAAACTCACTGTTTCTGACTATGAGGTTCTAGAAAGCGCTGAGGAAACAACAGCACACATGAAAAAGGTATTGAAGACGGGAAAAGACGAGTTCGAAACCAAACATCACACTAAAACGGGCGAAATCAGAGATATCATAAACACAGTGCAGGTGATTGAGCTATCTGGAAAGAAGTTTTTCCATGTTATCACGCGGGACATCACTGAACAGAAGAAGGCTGAGAAATCGTTTCAGGAGAGTGAAGGAAAGTATAGAGAGTTACTTAATGGAATGAATGATACGGCTTGGGTTATTGATTTTGATTGTAACATTATGGATGTGAATGATGCTGCTGTTGAGGTTATGGGTTATTCTAGGGAAGAATTGCTTTCTATGGGGCTTACAGGTATTGACTCTAATCTAAATCCGGAAGAAATTAAAGGTCTTGTTGAAGGAATGCCAGCCGATGAAATACAGGTTTTCAAAACAGTGCACACCACCAAAGATGGGAAGAAGATTCCAGTGGAGATATCATCCAGTCTTGTGACTTATCATGGAAAACAGGCGATCTTGAGCATTGCAAGGAACATCACCGAACGGAAGCGGGCAGAGAAGAAGTTGAGTCAGTCGGAGGAGAGGTATAGAACTGTTTTTGAGAATACTGGTACCGCGATGTGTATTCTTGAGGAAGATAAGACGATTTCTATGATCAACCGGCGGTTTGAAGAGTTGAGCGGGTACCCCCAGAAAGAGATAGAGGGGAAGAAGTGGACTGATTTTATCACCAAAGACTGTTTGGAACGAATGAAGAGATACCACGAAGCAAGAAGGAAGCGAGGTGGAAAAGCACCCACGCATTACAATTTCGACTTCGTAAACAAAAAGGGGCAGATAAGGAATGCGTTGCTCTCAATCACTCTGATACCTGGAACAAAAAAGTCAGTAGCTTCTATCCTAGACATCACCGAGCAGAAGAAGACTGAGAAAGCACTACGGGAAGCTGAGAAAAAATATCGAAAAACCATTCTAAAAGCTAATGTTGGAATCATAGGTTATGATGCAGAAGGTAAAGTTAAGGTTCTTAATCCGAAAATGTGCCAGATGACCGGCTTCAAGAGATCGGAAATTCCAACTTTGCGGGATTGGTTCGAGAAGCTTTATCCCAACAAGGAGGAACGATACAAAATTAGGGACAAATGGTTCAAAAGAATGTCTGAGGAAGGCGAAGTCAAAGAAGGGCATGCCATAATCACCACGAAGGACGGTAAACGCCGTAATTTCCTGTTTAACGGTGTTCGCCTAGAATCTGGAGACTCCATCGCCTTCGCTGAGGACATCACTGAACGCAAGGAAGCAGAGGAAAAGTTGGACAGGATGATGAACGAGCTGGTGACGATTAATGAAAAGTTGGGTGTTGTTGGCAAGTTGACCCGACATGACGCCAGAAACAAGCTCTCTGTTGTCGCAAACAACGTTTATCTGGCTAAACAGAGGCTAGCTGGCAATAATAATGCTTTAGACTATTTGGGTGATATCGAATCAGCTATTGGGCAGATGGAAAAAATTTTTGATTTCGCAAGAAACTACGAGATGTTGGGCGTGGAAGGATTATCCTACGTGGATGTGGAGAAGAGCGTTGACGAAGCAGCCATGCTGTTTTCAGGTCTGGATGGCGCGAAGCTTGTGAATGAGTGCCAGGGCTTGACGGTGATGGCTGATTCGTTGCTGAGACAACTCGTTTACAATCTTATTGATGACACGTTGAAGCATGGAGAAAAGGTTAGCCAAATCAGAGTATACTACGAAGAGGAAGAGGATCAGCTGAAACTGATTTATGAGGATGACGGCGTTGGCATACCAAATGATGAAAAAGAAAAGATTTTCAAGGAAGGATACGGGAAAGGCACAGGCTACGGGCTCTACCTACTAAAGAAAATCTGTGAAACGTACGGTTGGATCATTCAGGAAACAGGTGTACCCGGCAAAGGAGCCCAGTTCACCATGACTATCCCAAAAACAAACAAAAAAGGGAAAATACCCTATCGCTTTGATAATAAGTAGCTTTAGAGACAATTACAGGGGTCTAAAGAAGTATCTGGGCCATGCAGGCCATTGGGAGGATGTTGACGGTTCAAAGTCAATTTTTAGGTTCATTCCCACTCTGATTTCTTTAGGGTCCACGCCACGAATCATTCCGGGTAAGCGAAGACCGTTCTGTAACTTCACGATGCCAACACTGTAGGGGGTTATAGACTGAAACTGCTCTGGTGCAACATGGATGACTGTGTAACTGAGCAGCTTTCCGGCACCTTCAAGTTCTATCCACTTTAGATTCGTGGAAAGACATTTGGTGCACATTGGTTTTGGCGGTAGAAGCACAGTTCCGCATTCATTGCACTTGGCTGCCATTAGCCGCTTTTCGCTTACAAACTTGTAGAAACTTGATACTGTGAATGGAGGATTATCAGACATTTCTAATCCCTCCGGTAAATGTGTACGCTAGCGGTGGCTCCGGAGCCTCCAACGTTGTGGCTTAACCCTATCTCAGCTTTCTCCACCTGCCTCTTTTCAGCTTGTCCTGTCAGTTGTAAGTAAATTTCGTAGGCTTGAGCGGTTCCAGTTGCGCCAACAGGATGCCCCTTCGATTTTAATCCTCCACTTGGATTAACGGGAAGCTTCCCTCCAAGCTCAGTTGTCCCTTCATCTATCAGATTTCCGCCTTTTCCAGAACCGCAGAAACCGAGGTCTTCGTAGGCTATAATTTCGGCGATGGTGAAGCAGTCATGAACCTCTGCAACATCCAAATCTTTCGGCTCTACGCCAGCCATCTTGTAAGCCTCTTGCCCCGCAAGTCTAGCAGCTTTAAGCGTCGTAAGTTCTTCTCTCTCATAAATACCAATGGCGTCGCTAGCCTGTCCAGAACCGATAACGTGAACGGGTGCATCAGTGAATTTTTTGGCAAGGTCTGGATGAGTCAAGATTAAACAACTGGCTCCGTCAGTTATTAGCGAGCAGTCATAAAGTTTTAGTGGCCACGCAATAACCTTTGATGCCATAGCTTTTTCCACAGTTATTTCTTTCTGCATATGAGCCTTTGGATTCAAAGTTCCGTTGTGATGGTTCTTCACTGCCACTCGAGCCATCTGCTCTTCGGTTGTGCCGTACTCGTGCATGTGAGCCGTAGCCATGAGGGCATACAGTCCCGGAAAAGTTATTCCATGCCACTGTTCGAAGGGCATGTCAGAGGCCATAGCCAGAAACTCTGTTACTTCAGCTGTTGTTCGATGAGTCATTTTTTCCACCCCGCCAACCATGACGACCTTGTAAAAGCCAGAGAGTATAGCAAGGATTCCGGTTCTCAGGGCAGCTCCTGACGAGGCGCAGGCGGATTCAATTCTTACTGCAGGTTTTGGTAGCAGTCCAGCCCAGTCGGCTAATGTGGGTCCGGTGTGTCCTTGATGCTCGTAGGATTCGCCCATGTGACCCACGAAAAGAGCCTCAATGTCTTTTATCGGGTTCAGATTAGGGCATCTATCATAAGCCTCTTTTGCAGCGTCTGCGAAAAGTTCTCTGCAGTACATGCCATCCAGTCGCCCAAACTTGGATAATCCTGCTGACACGATTGAAACTAATGGTTTACTGATCAATCACAGGACCTCATTACAGAGTGGTTGCATAGCAGTTACTAAATGTTGCCTGAATAACTATTCAGTAAAACTTTTTATGTGTTTAGTTAACCTTTTTGGGTTTTACTTTGGTTTTCTGAAGTAGGTTAGACCATCGTTGTCTTGTCCTACCCATTCAAATCCAGATTCTATTAGCATCTGTCTTTCGTGTTTTGTTGATGCTGCTTTGCTAATGTAGTTTTCAGGTTTCAAGTCTCCATAGATTTCTGTGTAAAGCTCTACGTATCGTTGAGTGTTCATTATGTTTCTGTGACCTAGAATTTTCTTGACGTGTAAAATAGATTTTGTCTTATGGTACTCTCGCAATGCTTTGCAATGTCTGAAAGTGCGGTAATGGATTTTTAGAAACCTCGGATTGTTATGCGTTCGTGCTAACCATTTAATTCTTTTACGAAATGTTACCTGTCGCGTTCCGTTAGCTTTCCGCTTAAACAGTGTTACTTGTTTATCGCTTCTTGGTAAATTAAGCAATATTGAAATCAGCCTTTTTGAAACAGAAAGCGTACGAGATTTACAGTATGGGCTTCTTTGCAAACACAAATTATTGCAACATTACCTAAATGGTGCATGTTTGTTGAATTTCGAGTTTTCCCAAATGTTTATCTGATTTACTGTATAATGCTATGCTGTGAGTTTTTAGTAATTCATTGTAAAATTCTATTGGATTTCTAGTCTTATCAAATAGCTTTAGGTTATAAGCACACATAGCGATAAGAGGCAAATCCAATGTTCTATTCGCAGTTCTCTCTAGTTCTATCAACTCATCACAACGGTTTTTGTGGAAGAAACATGCCGTCTCTCCGAAGATTCGAAAGCCCATAAATCCTTTTTTCAACGCATTATCATACATCTTTTTAAACAAACGATTAGTCGTTTGGATATTGAATTTCCCATCTATGAAGTAATATTCATTATATCCTAGGATTCTTAGGGCACCTTTCTTTTCGCTTTTATCCACATCAATCCCAAATCGCTTCATTGTTTCTCTAATATTTCCCAGATCCTCCTCTGATACGATATATGCTACAGCTTCACCATTCTCTAATCCAATTTTAAGGAAATTAAACAAAACATTGTATTTGGCTTCTAAAGATCCATAAAAAAATACTACATGATTTGTAGGTTTCAAGCTATTAAGAGCAAGTATAAGCCTTATGTCAGCATTCTCATCTTTCATTGCAATTATATTTTCAGAACCTAACCATATTACTTCAAAATTCTTTGCAATTAATTCAACTAAGTTGCTCTCGTCAGTCCATAAATAATGCAAATTTCCCAGCCCAACTGATTTCATCGAAGTTGCCACTAACGCCTCTCCGTAATCCACTACAAAGTAGCTATTTAGCTGTTGATCCACAAATCTTACGGAAAAGGAGACTTTAGAAGAGTTGTATTCTTTTAATACTGTGATGATCGAGTCATCATATTCGCATTTTTCCAGCACTACGCGAAAGTTTAAGCCTCTGCTTAAATTCTTTTTAATTGGCGACTTGTGACTGGTGAAAAAATGGATAAACTGGTCTCGGGATAAAGCTAAGTCAACGGTTTTCTCAGCAGCATCAATCATAGAAAAAATTTTTTGAATTACTGCATCCCTTTGTGAGATGATGGCAAAATGAGCTTTTCCTTCAGAATCATTTTTTATTTCGAATTTTTGTATATCTTTTAGTAATTCGCCTTTTTCTGCCTTTAGTTTAGAAACCCTTTGTGAGTTCATGTCTTTTTCGCGTTTGATGAGAAAGGAAAGTACAGCTTCGAAGGGTGTGGCTTTCACTTTGATTGGTTTTCCTAAAATTTTTTCCAGTAAACCCAATTTTTCAAGTTTTGGTAGTAACCGATAGATTTCTTCTCGGGGAACATTTGATTTTTTTGAAATTTGTTTGACTGAAGCTATGCCCATCTGCGCTGCTGTTATGTATACCCTTGCTTGATTGAAAGTGATCCCGAAAGCAGACAATTTCTTGGCTAATTGATCCAAGGCTGACATTATACATTCCCCAAAGCAACTGATTGTAACTGTGGGTTTACACTTACATAGATTTAAATTTTATGTGAGAAGTAGTATGGCTGTCAAAAATAAAAAAGGAGAAAAAATGACAATGCAAATTCTAAGAAACAAAACAAAAACAGCTACTATCACTTTAGTTCTAGTGTTAACAATATCTGTTATATTCGTTGCTTTACCAGCAGCAAACGCGCATGACCCTGCCTGGAATGTTCCAGTTTATTGCTTCGCCGGTGTAACACCACGAACTACTGGCGTTGGTCAACAAGCGATAATTGTCTTCTGGATCAACGCAATACCGCCGACAGCACGCGTCGACAGTAGATTTGGTGACAGGTGGATCTTCTATGTGGACGTTACAGCGCCTGACGGCTCCATGGAAACGTTTGGTCCGATCGAGTCTGATCCCGTTGGTGGCGCATATCGTTTATACACGCCTAATCAAGTGGGCACATATACAATTGTAGCTCGCATGCCTGCGCACGAAGTAATCGGTCTTCCCAGCGCCACAGGTGAACCTATCGACCATGAGAGTGTAGGCGATATTTATGGACCTGCCACTAGCGAACCAGTATACCTCACTGTGCAGGAAGAACCCGTAGAGGAATGGTCTGAAGCTCCGGTTACAGATGATTACTGGACTCGCCCAATAAACAACGCGAACAGAATGTGGTATGTGCTTGCAGGAAACTGGCTAGGCGGAGCCGCGCAAAGTTTCGCTCCAGGCTGCAGCCCGTATGTTTCGGCTAGTGGGTTTGGCACCCCAAATGGGGATGCGATTGGTCACGGTAAAGGAACAGAAAGTGCTCATATACTGTGGACAAAGCCATATCAGGCTGGAGGCATCATGGATGAATGGTTTGGTACCACAGGCTACCAAACGTCACACTACCAAGGTATCAGCTTAGGTAACCCAATAATTATCCAAGGAAAACTTATCGTCACCAACCGCAAATGGGCACATGGAAATGAAGGTTGGTGGGTCATTGACCTATACACCGGGGAAACACTGTCCTTAGAAGATGATACTACTATACCCGCTTTTGGTCAGATATACAACTATGCCTCGCCTAACCAGCACGGAGGCTTCCCATATGTATGGAGAACATCTGGAGTCACCTTACCAGAAGGTTATACAACCGAGCCCGGAAAGTCTACCTGGGAGATGCTTGACGGATACACATTAGAAACGTGTACCTATATAGCCAATGTGTCTGCGCCTCGGGGAAGCGTAAATGTATACGGGAAAGACGGAAGCATATTGTATTACATATTAGATACAACTGACGGAGTACAGTATTTGCAAGTGTGGAACTCATCTGCGGTACCAACCCTGCTTGGTGGACCAACAGGTACAGCTTTCTGGCAATGGAGACCAATGGGTGGAGCTTTTGGCTCCGGTTATGGAATATCTTTTACAGACACATACGTCCACGATGGAAACCAAGGGTTCTCATTGAACGTGTCAATATCGACGCCGGTGCAGGGTAGCATACTTTCAGTTCGTGAAGGCGAGTTCGTTATCGGTGGAACAGGAGGAAGCAACTCCGAGACTGGTGGGATTGTGCAAGGTAATTTATGGTGTTTGAGTCTGAAAGAAGGTGAAGAAGGGAAACTGCTGTGGAACCGAACCTTTACGCCACCACGCGCGGCAACACCAGACCCCAGTATTGTCTATAGAGCAGGTGTAAGCATGGGAACTGTGGATCCAGAAGATGGCGTCTTCCTCTTTGAGGAACAATCGACATTGCGCCGTTGGGCATACAGCCTAGACACAATGGAACTCCTTTGGGGTCCATCTGCACCAGAAGAAGCATTCCACTATTACGGTATGGCTGAATCAATTTACGCGGGCAAACTCCTATCTTATGGCTACGGCGGACAAATGATAGCCTATAACATAACAACAGGAGAAGTCCTATGGAAATACGATGCTACATCAATCGGCACTGAATCTGCTTACGGAGGCTTATATCCAATAGGTGTTGCCTGCATTTGTGACGGAAAAATCTACGCGGTCTCAAGTGAGCATTCGCCCACTCAGCCCATGTATCGAGGACCAAACCTACGCTGTATCGACGCATCAAACGGAGAGGAATTATGGAGCATACTATTTTGGGGAGCCAGAATGTCTCCCACCGAGGCAAACGTATACATAGCAGACGGAATTGTTATAGGTCTCAATTACCATGACATGCAACTGTACGCCTTCGGCAAGGGACCAAGCGCAACCACAGTCACAGCACCAGATACTGGCGTCCCACTTGGATCCAGCGTAACGATTAAAGGCACAGTCACGGATCAGTCTCCCTCTGGCAAGCGTAACACCAACGGTCTCTTAGACTTCACACTTAAGGGTACTCCAGCAATTTCTGATGAAGACATGAGCGAATGGATGCAGTACATGTTTATGCAGCAACCAATGCCCGAAGATGCACAAGGCGTTCAAGTGAAATTAACTGCCATTGACCCCAACGGCAACTACCAAGACATCGGCTATGCCACCACTGACACAGCTGGCAAATTTGCCGTGAGCTGGAGTCCATCTGATGCAGGTGATTACTCTGTCACGGCTGAATTTGAGGGTTCAAAGTCTTATGGCAGCTCATTCGACACAGCCTTCTTCACAGTAGATGAAGCGCCAGCACCGTCAGGTCCAATAGAGCCTGAACCCACAGAACCAGCAGAAGCGCCTTTAATAACCACAGAAATCGCCATACTGATAGCAGCTGTTATCGTTGCAGTAGCAGTGATAGTTGGCTTCTGGATAATCAGAAAACGGAAATAAACCCAAATTTTCCCTCCCTTTTTTTATGGGGAGTAATGCATTGGAAGGAAAGGGGCTGAAAAGGCTCCACTACGAAAGATGGAAATCATCAAAAGCGATTGCAGCAGGTTGAGATTTCATCTTTTCTCCTATAGTTTGTCTGTGGAGGAGCCTCAGCAAACCCTTTTTCCTTTTGTTTAGCTATAATTTAAATTTTAGCAAGATATTTTGGCATCCTTTACACATCCACAGCTGAAGCCCAGGGTCATTAAAGTTTTTAACTAGCAGCTTGCCTAAAAGACTCTTCGCAAGGCTAGATTTCATATTTCGAAAAAAGGGGGGAGTTGCGGGAGATGTCGCCACAGTTTTGCTAAATAACTATTTAACGTAGTTCTGAAGTGGTCTGTGTGGCAACTTGCCTTTTTTAGTGATATCAGTGTGTGTTCTGGGCAACATTAGTAGTGAAGCCATACGCAAATGTTATGAAGTATTAGGCATTGAATATTACGGTAAATAGAGGAGGGGTAGAATTATGTTGGCAGAAAAGCCGATTATGACTGAAAAAGTTGGAAAGAAAATTCTTGATCGTGAGATTTTGAGACTGGCGATTATCGCAGAGTTGGATGCTGTGAGTTTGTATGAACAGTTGGCTGCGGCAACTGAGAATGAGGCGATCCGTGAAGTGCTGTTGGATGTGGCTAGGGAAGAGAAGACACATGTGGGTGAGTTTCAGACTTTGCTGTTAAGAGAAGACGCAGAGCAGGTTGAGGAGTTAGAACACGGAAAAAAAGAGGTTGAAGAAGAACTGGAGATTTAATGTCACAGAATATGTTCGCCTAACATGTTTTAGGAGTTATATCCCGATAGCTTAAATTAGCGAATGTTATAATTGCTGGATTATGAGCCCCAGCAGATCTCGTCGACGTAGACCACGTAAAAAGAAAAACAACAAAAAACTAATATTGATTGTATGTTTGTTGGCTGTTGTTGCAGTGATTATAGTGGCGTATACTATGTTAGGCAATAACGCTTCAAACGAAAATGTTCCCAACAGCAACAAGGTTCTGCTTACTACTAGCATGGGCAACATTCTGATTGAGTTACGCGATGACATGCCGATTACAACAGGAAATTTCAAGAATCTGGTTCAGCAAGGGGTATATGATGGTACGATTTTTCACAGGGTAAAGGATGATTTTATGATTCAAGGAGGAGCTCCTATTGGAGGAGACATTCTACCCAGCATACCGGATGAATTCATTGACAACAACAAGAATACTAGGGGCACTGTAGCTATGGCAAATGCAGGTCCAAACACGGGAAGCAGCCAATTCTTCATTAATGTGGTATACAACAGTCACCTTGACGATGCACATCCAGTTTTTGGAAACGTACTAGAGGGAATGGATGTTGTTGACAAAATCTCACTAGTCGAAACCGACGACGCTTGGAAACCACTGCAAGACGTCATACTGATTAAAGCACAGTTTGTTGACTGAAACGCAAATTTTGTAAAATAATCGGACCTTTATTTGGTTGGATTAGAAAAGAAAATTATGCCTCCAAATTGGCTGATTCGGTTGCCTGCCGGAGTTTCCGCGTTCACTATCCTTGTTTTCACTTTTTTATTCTTCGAAATCTGCAATAACCTGTGAATTCTGCTCTTTTCTTTACTGTCAGCGAGATACTGGTCTGTGAGTAACAGATATGCGGTTCCGAATTCATTACGTTTGCCTCGGTCATAGACAATATCTTCGATTTCCTTTAGCGAATACAAGACAACCGTGTTATCTCCAGTGCTGTAAAGATGCTTCTCTAAAACATTGATGATGTGATCAGCTTCTTCTGAAGTTGTCTCTGCTATTAGTTTAGAGAATTCCTTGGTTTTCACGAGTTCAGCCACTTCGATGCGGTCGTCTGCGGAGCCGACTAGCTCAACGAAATTTGCTCGGTTCGGGCTCTTCGATTGAATAAGATACCTATGATGTTTCCGTACGTGGTCCAGAAAGTCTGCTGCATAAGTTGTTTTCATCGGAGCTGTGACCACGACACTTCTTACTCCTTCTTTGAGCACTGGTTTCAGCGCATTAACAACTGATTCATGAAAGTTGTACAGAACTCGCTCATCTGTCCTCTTTCCGTCAAGCTCTAACCTAAGGGATAGTTTTACGACGTGACTGAATACTTGCCACAATACCGCATGGTCATCTTCGAAACCCACAAGAAGCGCCACTGGATACCCGCGTTTAATGCGTCGTTTCCGCTTCATCTTTGACACCTAAAGCCCTCACATCTTCCTATTCCATTGTATAACCGTCTTTTATGAAGATAGGTACACAGGTTCATGCGCACGCAAAGTTAGACTATAAAAAAGGCATCCAGCCCATACAATAGTTTTCTAGCTTTTGACGAAGATTTATATGCTGCAAACCTCAGTAAAAGAAAAATCCGATTGACCGTGGAATGATAATGGGTGACAAACCAGCGAATCCAGCGCCTCTGGGACTTTTGGGTTTTGGAATGACAACAGTGCTGCTGAATCTACACAATGCAGGCTTCTATCCATTGGGCAGCATGATACTGGCTATGGGACTGGTGTATGGTGGATTAGCTCAGGTGATCGCTGGAGTAATGGAGTTCAAGAAGGGCAACACTTTTGGCACCCTTGCCTTCAGTTCCTACGGATTATTCTGGTGGTCTCTGGTCATTTTGTTATTGCTTCCCAACTTTACACTTTTGTCTCCGGCAGTTACAGCTCCTGACGATACAGCTATGGCTGCATACTTTTTCATGTGGGGAATGTTTACTCTGCTTATGTTCTTTGGTACACTGAGAACTAATCGTTCACTACAGTTCGTCTTCAGCAGCTTAACTGTGCTGTTCTTCATGTTGGCGATTGTACGATTAACTGGCAACGCAGACCTACTGCTGATTACTGGAATTGAAGGAGTAATCTGCGGAGCAAGTGCCATTTACACTGGCTTGGCGGAAGTTTTGAACGAAGTCTATGGAAGAACAGTTCTGCCGTTATGTCCAGTAAAGAAGTAAAAGACTGTCACAAGTTTTTTACGGGTTTACCCCCTTATTCTTTTTTGAGTATCCTTATCCTTCAGGTAGGTTGTAGATGTGGATAGATTTCTGTACCGAAAGGAAATTTTGATTGATGACTCTGGCTGGGGTGACCTAATTTTAGGTGTAGTGATAGGTGCGCTGAAACTTCCAGAACGCAGGTACATGGAACGTCGGATTCCTGTTTCCTCTTTTCAGTCTCCGAATTTCCAGAATAAACGGTATCTGGATGATTCTGTGAAGATTGCAGAGGAGATCGTTGAGGTGATGCAACCTGACAGGGAGACAGTTTTCAGGGTCTGTTCCGGTTATGTTCTCTCTAGTATACGCAAATACTTGAGAAATCAGGGATTCAGAGTTGAAGAAATAGAAGTTACCGGTGAACTTCAGGAGATGGTTGAACGCAGCTTTGCCAATTGGTGCAAAGAGGTTGGAATAGACTTTAAACGGTTGGAGGGAAAACGAAGCTTCAACACGTTTCTAGAATGGGTTGCAGAGAAACCTCATCTCCGAGAACAACTTGTAAAGACCGGGTGGAAAAGCTGGAATCAACGATGGCGCGAAAAAGTTTACTCTATGAAAACATGAAAAAACGATAATCTAACTAACATCTTACTCGATTAGCGTCAAGAGGTCTTCTTTGATGTAGTTGATGAGTTCGTCTTTTGTGCTTTTGCTGAATAGCGTTACCACGCTGTTTCGTGTGATTCCCATCGTAAGCCCACGTTTCTGCGCCTCAAAAACTACATACCATATCTGTCCATGGGCTAGATAGTCTTGGTAGAGTTGAGTGTCAGCAACATCTGATCCAGCTAAACAAAGTTTCTCCACTCCGGGTATGTCAATTTGGTCAAACCATATGAGGCGGGTTGCCTGCGGATTTGACTCATGAAGCTCCTTAAGGGTTTCATGGGGAATCTTAGTTTCCACTATCGCTCTTGGAGTTATGAAAAGAACCTTGCTGAGCTTGTTAGCCACGTGATTCGTCAACAGCTTTTTGACTCCACGAGCCACAGAAGGCGCAACCACCATCAGGAAGTTTCGGTTGTTGAACTGGGTTAC
>Ga0315537_1002223_pt1 | contig 14905 bp, 14 predicted proteins | sample SalMarSW160270MG_FD_203091 | JGI IMG/M metagenome (GOLD analysis project Ga0315537, IMG submission 203091) | Salt marsh sediment microbial communities from the Plum Island Ecosystem LTER, Massachusetts, United States - Salt Marsh Sediment SW1602-70 ... | reverse complement strand
CATAGGTCGCGCGTAGTGAGTGTAAGGAGTGTGCGATTAGCGACAAAAGGTACCGCGTCAACGAAGGCATTCGTGCCCGCGAGGTCCGCCTCGTCGGCGAGGAAGGGATGATTGGCGTCGTGCCGACCCGAGACGCGCTGGGAATGGCGCGTGAGCGAGGGCTCGATCTGGTCGAAGTCTCACCCAATGCCGACCCGCCAGTCTGTCGTATGATGGACTATGGCAAGTTCCTGTACGAAAAGTCCAAGCGGGAACGCAAGGCGCGTAAGTCACAGAAGACGATCGATGTCAAAGAGATCCGCCTTCGTCCCAAGACGGGCGAGCACGATATTGGTTTCAAGGCCCGTGACGCCGAGCGCTTTCTCAAAGAAGGACACAAGGTCAAGGTTCGCGTGCGGTTCCGTGGTCGAGAGATCACGTATCCGGAGATCGGGCGTGAACTGTTACAGGAGTTTGCCGGCCGGCTCTCCGACGTGGCCGATGTCGAAAGCGCACCACAGATGGAGGGTCGTAGCATGTTGATGATCCTCAGTCCAAACGCCAAAAGCTAGCCGTAGGCCCCCTGGGGCACGCGGCCGTTCCCCAGGCAACACAGCACATGTGAAGCAGGGACAGGGAACTTGCTGTCCCTTTGTTGTTGTCTGGTCAGTACGTGAGACAGATAGTATTTCCGCAGGAGGAAACAGTGCCCAAGATCAAGACACACAAGGCCACAGCTAAGCGCTTCCGCTACAGCGGCCGTGGCAAGCTGATGCGCACTCGCGGTGGTGGTGAGGGTGGTGCGACGCACCTCCGCCGCCGTCGTTCGAAACGAAGCAAGCGTCTTCTCGGCCAGATGACCGAGGTCGAGACCCCAGGCGATGTCAAGCGCATCCAGCGGCTGGCACCATACCTGAAAAAGAAATAGGGTTCCTATACCTACCGGTGTGGGGTACCTTCCTCTCCCTACACGGGCAGAGACGAGGGCACAGCAAGCAGGCTGTAGCCCTGAAAGGGGAATAGAACATGCGAGTAAAGGGCGGAACAAGGCTCCATCGACGCCACAAGAAGATCCTCCGTTCGACCAAGGGGTACCAGGATGGGCGACGCCGTCTCTGGCGGACGGCGAACCAGGCGGCCCTCAAGGCCGGCCGCTACCAGTACCGGGACCGGCGGAACCGCAAGCGCGATATGCGTCGCCTCTGGATTACGCGTATCAACGCCGCCGCACGCGAGCGAGGCCTCTCCTACAGCCGCTTTATGTATGGCCTCAAGACAGCGGGCGTCGCGGTCGATCGCAGGATGCTGGCCGAAATGGCCGTCAACGATGGTGTTGCCTTCACTCAACTAGTGGACGTGGCACGCCAGGCCCAAGCCTGATCTGGGCAGAGACTGTACTTGCCTGCGTACGTGGGCACGTGAGAGATACTTCTCGCGTGCCCATGATAGTTTGATGGCAGGGGATGACAGTCCCCATCACGTGAACGTCACACCTGAAACAGCGTATTTTGCAAAGGAACGCGTCTCGGGTATAATACGCGTCGATTCGTTGTATGATTGTGACCAACCGAGTCTGCGGGTAACTGCGTCGTTCAGCGCGACGCTTTTTGTTTACACGAGGCTGCGGTCAAGCGAGGAACCAAGGCAATGGCAGAGACAAACTATCTGACTCGCGAAGGCTACGAAAAGCTCAAGAAAGAGCTCAAGTATCTGCGTGAGGTCAAGCGCCTGGAGATTGCGGAACACATCCGCATTGCCAAAGAGGACGGAGACCTTTCGGAAAACGCGGGATACGATGCGGCCAAGTACGAGCAGTCGATCGTCGAGGGACGTATCCTGACGGTCGAGGCCATCCTCAACAGTGCACAGATCATCGACAACGATGGCGGGAACGACACGGTGACAGTGGGCAACAGGGTGACCGTACAAGAAGAGGGATACGAACCGGAGACCTTTCATATCGTCGGCTCGCCCGAGGCCGACCCCAGTAAGGGACGCATCTCGAACGAATCGCCGCTGGGGCAAGCGCTTCTTGGCAAAGCCGTCGATGACACGGTCGAGTTCAGCACCCCTGGGGGCGTAGCGTCTTTCACCATTTTGGCGATCGAGTGAGCCCTTCGCCCTGCCGGAGCCGCTTGCAGTACGTCACGCGCGTTGAGGGGTCAACATGCCAGAACAGGTCACGTTTGTCACAGCCCAAGGGCTGAAACGGATCGAGCAGCAGCTACACCAGCTACGTACGGTCGACCGGCCGAGAGTGATCCTGCAGCTCAAGGAGGCGCTGGAGCAAGCTTCCGCGCAGGCCTCACCGCTTGAGAACCCCGACTATGCTGCTGCCAAGAACGAGCAGGCCTTCATTGAAGGGCGCATCCAGCAGCTAGAGTCCATCGTCAAGACGGCAGTGGTGATCGAAGAGACGACCGCCGAAGTCGTTGGACTCGGTACCAAGGTCACGGTGACCGAGGGCGAGTATGGTACGCCGGAGCACTATCACGTCGTCGGCTCGGTCGAGGCGGACCCGCTGCATGGCTACATCTCGAACGCCTCCCCGCTCGGGCGGGCGTTGATGGGCCACAAGGCGGGTGACACGGTCATCGTCAACGCTCCCGACGGCGATATCGAGTTCCATATCGTATCCGTCGAATAGGCCAGAGCGGGGCGTAATCCCACGGAACGAGACCCATTTCTCGATCATCGCCGAGATATAGCTGGGCCGCACGGTTTTCTCCACCCCGTCGATGCATCCACGTGAATGGGTCTCGTTGTTTGTCCGCCCGCTGGGAGCAAGGAGCAAGCACATGGCACTGAGCGATCAGGAGCAGCAGCGCCTGCAGAAGCTGGAATGGATCCGCGAACAGGGGATCGATCCCTTCCCGCCGCGCTGTGAACGCACGCACACAGCCCAACAGGCGGTTGCCGCTTTTACGCAGGCCGAGGCAGAGGGCACCGAGCTCACGGTCAGCATCGCCGGGCGGCTGCACAGCTTTCGGGATATGGGTAAGTCGATCTTTGCCCACATCGAGGACGAAACAGGGCAGATACAGGTCTACCTCCGGCGTGACGAGGTAGACGAAACCTCGTTCGAGCTGTTCAAGCGCTACTCTGACCTGGGCGATTTTTACGCGTTCACCGGGCCGGTGTTCCGCACGCGGACCGGCGAGGTGACGGTTCGTATCCGGGCCCTACATCTTCTCTCCAAGGCCCTCTCCCCCCTTCCCATCGCCAAGGAAAGAGAGGGCGAACGCTTTAGCGCCTTTGCCGACCGCGAGGCGCGCTACCGCCAGCGCTATGCCGACCTGGCGGTGAACCCCGAGGTCCGCGAGCTCTTTCGCACCCGTGCCAGGGTCATTCGCGCCCTGCGCCACTTTCTCGACGAGCGCGGCTTCCTCGAGGTAGAGACGCCGATCCTGCAGCCGATCTACGGCGGGGCAGCAGCGAGGCCTTTCGTTACCCATCACAACCAACTGCACCAGGATCTCTACCTGCGCATCTCTTTCGAGCTCTATCTCAAGCGGCTGTTGGTCGGCATGTACGAGCGAGTGTACGAGATCGGGCGCGACTTTCGCAACGAAGGCGTGAGCTACAAGCACAATCCCGAGTTTACGCAGCTCGAGTTCTATGCCGCCTACCTCGACTACAATGATGTGATGGAGCTGACCGAGCAGATGGTCGCCTTTGTGGGCGAACAGGTGATCGGCAGCACGCGCATCACCTACGACGGGCACGAGATCGACCTCGGCCCCCCATGGCGCAGGGTGACGTTGCGCGACGTAGCGCTCGAGGTGACCGGCGTGGATTATGCCCGGTATCCTACCGCCGGGGCGCTGTACGATGCGATCCGTGCGGCGGGTCTGCCAGCACAGGAAGGCGCCACGTGGGGCCACCTGATCGACAAGTCGCTGCTCGGTACGGTCGAACCTACCCTCATCCAGCCGACGTTCGTGATCGATTACCCGCGTGACATCACGCCGCTGGCCAAGGCCAAGCCGGGCGACCCGACCCACGTGGAGCGGTTCGAGTTCTTTATCGGCGGGCTCGAACTGGGCAATGCCTTCACCGAGCTCAACGATCCGCTCGACCAGGAGGAGCGCTTCCTCGAGATGGGACGCCTCTATGCCGCGGACGACGAAGAGGCGCACCCGATGGATGAGGACTATGTGCGGGCCATGCGTTACGGTATGCCTCCCTGCGGCGGGTTCGGCACCGGCGTGGACCGCCTGGTCATGCTCTTCACCGACCAGCAGTCGATCCGCGACGCTCTGCTCTTCCCACACCTGCGCTCCCGCGAGGACTAGATCTACGCCCAACGTTCTGGCGACGCCCGACGTTCCGATGGCGCTCACTGTTCCGACGGCACGACTGTTCTGACAGCGTCACTGTTCCCACAGCGCTCGCCACTCTGGCAGCGCTCGCTACTCTGACAGCGCTCGTTCCTGCCCATGTGGCTCGCAGCAGGCGCTGTGTCCACTGTAGCCCGGTAAGGACAACTGGCTTGCCGGGCAGGATGCCAAGCCGGGAAGTAACTGCCGATGCATGTTCGGTGGCGCGACCCTCACATGTCCGCCCTCAAGTGGCTGAAGGTGTTGCTTGTGGTCCTCGCCATGTCTGCGCTCGTCTATGCTGTGGCTAGACCCTCCCTGCACAGCTACCTGATCACCCACCCCAGGCGCCTGCAGTCCGAACTAACCCCGGACCAGACGGGCCTGCCCGTGGAACGCGTCACTTTCCAGGCCGTCGACGGCGTCGAGCTAAACGGCTGGTTCGTCCCCGGAGGAGGTGACGGCGGGACAATCGTCGTCAGCCATGGCCTGGGCGCGAGCGGAGCAGCCAGCTATCCTGCCTACGCTTTCCTCAACCGTGCTGGGCACGATCTTTTGTTGATCGATCACCGCGCGCACGGGCACAGCGGCGGGCGCGCCAGCAGCCTCGGACCGCTCGAGGTGCACGATCTCTTGGCCGCTGTCTCTTACCTTCGTTCGCGCAATGGCATCGATCCAGAACGGATCGGCGCCATCGGCTGCTCTATGGGAGCAGGCGTCGTGTTGGGGGCCGCAGCGCGCGAGCCCGCCCTGCGTGCCGTGGTGGCCGAGTCGGTCTATGCCGAGCTGGGCCAGGTGTGGGACCGCTTTGGGCGCGTCAGCATCCGTGGCACGTCGCTCTCCTGGTCGTGGGGGATGCCGATGCGCTGGGGAGCCTGGCTGTGGACCGGCGCGCAGCCCGCTACCTTTGCGCCGATCGACGCGATCGCCCAGATCAGCCCCCGACCACTGCTGCTCATCCACGGCGAGCGCGACAATGGGGCCTGCACCGTCGCCGATGCACAGCGCCTCTATGCCACGGCTGGCGAGCCCAAGGAACTGTGGATCGTGCCGGGTGCCGAGCACTGTGGTGCTCACTCGGTGCAGCCAGAGGCCTACGAGGAACGCATCTCCGCCTTCTTTGCCCGCGCTCTGGCGCCGGAATAGACCACGTCCGCGCGACCGCGCGGTCGCGCGGATCGACATGCTAGCGCAGGACGATCTCGGTCCACGCCTCGATCCAGGTCTCCCGGTTCGCAGCGATCTCGTCCGGCGGGATCGTGGCCGGGTCGGTGGCTTGCGCGCCGAAATCGACCAGAACCTGCGGCAACTCGGCCGTCTGGTTGGCCGGATAGACCCACATGTGGAGCGGGATGTCCTCCTGAAAGGTCTTGCCGAGCATCCAGTCCACGAACGCTCGCGCCAGGCGACGGTTCTGTGTCCCTTTCAGGATACCCACGAACTCGACCTGACGGAAGCACGTGCCGGGCGCAGTCACGGCGGCGCTGGGGGGCACCTGATATTGTCCTTCGCTGTAATACACCTCGGCCGCGGGGCTGGTGGCATAGCTGACCACGATCGGGCGGTCGCCCTCGCTGGCAGCAGTGAACTGGCCATAGTATGCCTCTGTCCAGCCATTCTCCACGAGCACGTCATTGCTGCGCAAGGCGCGCCAGTACGTGCCATAACCTTGCTCGCCAAAGTGACTGATCGTCGCCAGCAAAAAGGCGAGCCCTGGAGAGGACGTCGCCGGGTTCTCGATGACGGTCAGGCCCTCGTATGCCGGTGCAGTCAGGTCCTCCAGTGCGCTCGGCGGCGCAATGCCCGCATCCTCGAACCACTGCACGTCGTAATTGAGACACACGTCGCCCCAATCCACTGGCAGCAGTTGGTACGTCTCGTCGAGGATCAGTGCAGGCGGAACGTCCGACAAGGCGCGAGATTCGTACGTCTCGAACAGATCATTCTCCAGCGCACGGCTGAGAAAAGTATTGTCCACGCCATAGAGCACGTCGGCCAGGGGGTTGTTCTTGGCCAGGACCGCCCGGTTGAGCATCTCACCTGCATCGCCCGACTTGAGGAACGTGACCTTGGTATTGTACTGGCTCTCAAAGGCCTCGACCACGTCGGTGCTGATGTCAAAGCTGTCGTGCGTCATCACTACGAGTTCGGCCGGTTTGCCGGATTGTGCGCACCCGGCAGCCAGCAGCACGATCGCCACGCAGATCCACCACTTTTTCATGTCGCCCTCCTCCAAACAAAAAACGCGCCAACCGACGATCGGTTAGCGCGCGTTCCGCTCTATCGTTGCTTCCCTTCGCCGGCATTATCCGTCAGGTTCCAGGGGTCGGCGGTAAACAGATCCACCCTCTCAGCCCGGCTCTCCGAGCTCCCCCAGCGAATCTCGATTGTCAGCGCTCCTCGCGCTTGGGCCTCGTCACCTCCTTCCCTGCGGCTTGGCACTCACTCTGCGACCGAACCTCCCGCTGCTGCGATCTGCTCGCGGAGCCGCGCCCGGTGCGCGATCATCTCTCTGCCCAGCCCGCCGAGCACGTCTCTCATCGACTGCCATCCGGATGCCTTCCGATCGCGTGCCCGGTGTTCCTCGATCACGTTTGCCAGCGCTTCCCCCATCTCTTCTGACTCGCGCCACTGCAGGTACAGCTCCTCCAGCCGGGACTCTGGAGGTACCTCCTCGTTAGCGAGGAGAGCGAGCGTTTGCTCGTCCGCGCCCTGGAGGCGTTCGACAAACGCTTCCGCCTGAGTCCGCAGCACCTGCGGATCGAGCTGGTCGGCCAGACCCATGAACTCGATCCACTGCTCGACGATCACCTCTCGTTCGTCGCGCAACGCGTGAATCGTGGCTAGCATCTCCTCGTCGATCGAATCGGCTCGCTCCGTCGGCGCTGGCTGCTCGGCCATATCCGGTGTGGGAGATGCCGACGCTGCCGCGTCCTCTGGTTCGGTGACAGGCTCACATGCAGGTGCTTCCTCTAGCTTTTTCCGGAGCGCCTCGATCCCCGCGCGCGCGTGTGCGTTCCGCGGGTTGATCGAGAGTACCGTTTCCAGACAGACCATCTTTTCGCGGTCATCTACGACCGCGCTCAACCACAGCCAACCCCGTTCGTACGCTTCGTCCAGCGTGACAGCGCGACGCAGGGCCTCAAGCGCTTGTTCCTTGCGCCCGGCCTTGAGTTCGTGAACGCCCAGATCGACCAGCTCTGACACCGAGAGCTCGGTCAGTGGATCCACGGCCTCAAAGCGGCAGCGGCAAGATTCGTTCTGGCACCCCGAAACGGGTAGGCGCGGTACGTCCGTCGGCCTGTACGCCCGCCGTGCCATGGCCTTGCACACTTTACACGCATCGTCCTCGGCGACGATGCGGATCCACGCCCCACTGCGAGCCAGGCGCATTGCGGTACGTTGGCTATACTCGCTCTCGGTCCATTCCACGCGCCTGCTCTCCTGTTCGCATAGACGTCCGATGAGCAACCAGGAGGGAAGCTAACGGCCTTACCGCATAGGCAGCCAGCTTCACTCGTACTTTCATTGTACAATACTTGGACCAGCAGATCAAGGACCGGATAGATTTGAATTGACCCCTCCTCCGAATTGGACTATACTCCCCACCCGAGACCAATCCACTCGCACCCATCAAGGAGACAACATGCCAGAAGCTAAATTCCTGGCCCTCGATCTGGGCGCTGAGAGCGGGCGCGCGGTCGTCGGGCATTTCGACGGTGCGTCGCTCCGGCTCGAAGAGATCCACCGTTTTCCGAACGGCCCTGTTTTGGTCAACGGCCACCTCCATTGGGATGCCCTCCGCCTCTTAACCGAGATCAAGGCTGGCATCCGCCTGGCAGCGCAAAAGTATGGCGCCAGCCTGGTCAGCCTGGGTCTCGACACGTGGGGCGTCGACTATGGGCTGTTGGACGAGCAGGACAACCTGCTTGGCAACCCCTATCACTATCGTGACGGCCGGACAGACGAGATGCTCGATCGGGTCTTTGAAGTCGTGCCACGAAGAGAGGTGTTCGAGCAGACCGGCATTCAGTTCATGCAGCTAAACACACTCTACCAGCTCTATGCGATGCGCGTGCAGGGCTCGCCACTGCTCGACATGGCCCGTACCTTCCTGACCATGCCCGACTTGTTCGATTTCTGGCTCACCGGCCGCAAGGCCAGTGAGTTCTCGATCGCGACCACCACCCAATTCTATGATCCTCGTGCCCGGGGTTGGGCCACGGATCTCCTGGAGCGGCTTGATCTGCCGGCCGCGATCCTCGGCGAGATCGTGCCGCCTGGCACAGTGCTTGGCGATATGCTGCCCGAGGTTGCCGACGAGCTGGTGATCGATCCGATCCCCGTCATCGCACCGGCATGCCACGATACCGGATCTGCCGTCGCTGCCGTGCCTGCGCAGGAGCGCGATTATGCCTATATCAGCTCAGGCACCTGGTCGCTGATGGGCGTCGAAGTGAAGGAGCCGGTGATCACGGCGCAGAGCCTGCAGTATAATTTCACGAATGAGGGCGGCGTGTGCGACACGTTCCGCCTGCTCAAGAACATTATGGGCCTGTGGCTAGTGCAAGAGTGCCGCCGCGAGTGGGCGCGCGAAGGTCAGCCTTACGATTACACACAGTTGACCGAGATGGCTGCCCGAGCGCCTGCCTTTGGCCCGATCGTCGACGTCGATGCCCACCGTTTCCTGTCGCCGGGCGGCATGCCCGACAAGATCCGGCAGTTCTGCCAGGAGACCGGCCAGCGCGTGCCCGAGAGCAAGGGTGAGGTGCTGCGCTGCGCGCTGGAAAGCCTGGCGCTCCGTTACCGCTGGGTGCTCGAGCGCCTGGAAGAGATGATGGGGCGGCACATCAACGTCGTACACGTCATCGGTGGCGGCATGCAAAACGAGCTGCTGTGCCAGTTCGGGGCCGACGCGATGCAGCGTCCTGTAGTCGCCGGGCCGATCGAAGCGACGGCGATGGGCAACATCCTGATGCAGGCGCTGGCCCTGGGCCACATTGGTTCGCTTGCAGAAGGACGCGCCGTCGTGCGCCGCTCCTTCGGGGTGCGTACCTACGAGCCGGTGGATGCCGATCCCTGGGAAGATGCCTACGAGCGCTACCTGCGACTGCTCGACCAGGCCTAGCCCGTTCGCAGATCGTATCCCCTGACCGTGGCGCCGTCCCTCCGTCTCCACCCGAGCCCGAGGGCCGGCGCCCTGATCCGGAAGGAACCCATGTCCATCTCGCCCCGCGTCGATTGTCACCTCCACACCGCTGCCTTCTCTTGCGATGCCAGGGCGACGCTGGGCGGCCTCGTCACTCAGGCCCAGCGGCTGGGGCTCGACCTGCTCACTACTACAGAGCACGTCGATTTCGACCCCCGCGACGGCTGCTATGGGCACTATGACCAGGCCCGGCACCTGGCCCAGCGCGAGCAGATTCGTGCGCGGACGTTCGGGCAGCTCCAGGTGTTGATCGGCGTGGAGATCGACTACCAGGTCCAATACGAGGCGGACGTGCGCAGCTTCCTCGAGGATGCCATGTACGATTTCGTGATCGGCAGCGTCCACTATGCGGGGGGTGAATTCATCTTTGGCCCGACATTCCTGCGTGGGCCGGAACGAGCAAACTACGAAGCCTATTTCGAGCAGGCACTGCATGCGGTGCGCAGCGAGCTCTTTGACGTACTGGGGCACCTCGACATCGTCAAGCGCTACGGGGTCGAGCACTATGGGCCGTTCCAGCCGGCGCGCTATGCCGGACCGATCGACGCCCTGCTGCGCGCGTGCGTCGAGACAGGCACTGGCATCGAACTCAATACCTCGGGCTATCGCGGCCCGCCGGGCGAACCTTTTCCCTCACTGCCCGTCTTGAGGCGATATCGTGAACTGGGCGGGGAACTGCTCACCATAGGATCGGACGCACATACGGTCGAGGATCTGTGGCGTGACGTCCCGCTCGCGCTCGAACTGGCGGCACAGGCCGGCTTCAGGGCCATTACCGTGTTCGTCGATCGGCAGCCACGGTGGCTGCCGATCGATCTCGATGCCTAGCGTCTGCGCCGCCGGGTGCCACTCAGCAAAAAGACAAAGTACAGCACCTGTCCCAGCGCCTGAGCCAGTGCGGCCACGTAGGTCAATGCCGCCGCCGTAAGCACGTTGCGGGCATACTTCATCTCCCCCTCTGCCACCAACCCCGAGCCGGTCAGCAGGGTCAGCCCGCGTCGGCTGGCGTTGAACTCGACCGGCAGCGTGACCAGGGCAAAAACCACGGCCAGGCTAAAGCCCAGGATCCCGAGCCAGGAGATCGCTTGCCCCAGCCCGGGCGCACCGACAAAGCTGCTCATGGCAAAGCCGACGAAAAAGAGCAGGATCCCCAGTTGGCTGCCGATGTTCACCGGCGCGACCAGCGCGCTGCGGACCTTCATCGGCGCATAGTCCTCGTCATCCTGCATCGCGTGGCCCAGCTCGTGAGCCACGATGGCTAGCGCACCGACCGAGCCGCTGTTGGCCACACCCTGCGATAGGTGGAGCGAATCATCTCGTGGATCGTAGGCGTCGGTCAGCTCCCCACCGACGACATCGATGCGCAGGTTCAGGCCGGCACGACGCATGAGCAGTCTCGTGGCCTCTACGCCCGACAGGCGAGCCGCATTGGCCACCTGCAAACCCTTGCGGTAGGCGGACCGGACCCATGCCTGGGCCAGCAAAGCCAGCAGCATGGGGGGTCCTGCAAAGATCAGATATCTCGGATCCCACCAAAGCATATCTTGTCCTTCCTTTTTCTTGTCTAGTATCTGTGCTGCCCGCCCATACAGGCGCGGCAACTATATCGCAGCCGCGGGAGACGCCCGCGACCGCGCAAGTTTTCCATGGTGTTGGCGCGTATCTGTTCAGCCTATCACCGGCCAGCGATTCCCTGTCTACGACGGGCGCTGGTCGGGATGGGGCTCGTCGGCACAGTGAAACCAGCAGTTGATCATCGGGTAGGCAGGATCGCCGATCAGGTGATGATCCTCGCCCGGCTCGATCACCAGCACCTCGCCCGCGTGCACCGGCTCGCGCCGTCCATCGATCTCGATCTCGCCCCGACCCTGCATGATGCAAAATACCTCACGGTCGTCGTGGACGTGCACCCCTTCGGAATGAGTGCGGAACCCGACCGCATGAAAGCTGAGCCCGCCCCGGGCGATATATTTGTGCGGAACCAGCTTGGAAGCAACGTGCTCGGGACCTTCAGACTCCAGATCGCCAAATGTATACCGTTTCACGCGGCTCTCCTCTGCCTCTAGCGCTATCCACCTATGCTCTCTATGCCCATCCGATCGCCAGCAAACACGCGCTGTGGCGATGTCTCGGCACCCATCAGGCACTCGCCGTCGTCTCCTGAGCCAGGAGCGATGCCTCGCGCGCGGCCTCGGTCGGGATCTCGAAACCGAACGTGCTGCCGACCTTCGGCTCGCTCTCTGCATAGACCTTGCCCTCGTGAGCACGGACGATGTGGTGAGCCAACGCCAATCCCAGCCCCAGGCCCTGCTCGGGCCCTGCATGTTCACGTCGTGCGGTCCGCCATGCCCACAGGTCGTCTGCCCGCTCGGCAGCAACACCGGTGCCCGTGTCCTGGACCTCGACGTGCAGCGCGCCATCCTCCCCCCAGCAACGGATCCAGATCGATCCGTTGGGCCCGGTGAACTTGACCGCGTTGTGTGCAAGTTGGAATACAGCGCTGCCCAACCAGCGCTGGTCCCCGTAGACGAGAGGCAGCGGCGTCCCGATCTCGACCGCCAGGTGCACCTGCCTGGCCTCTACCTGGGCGCGCAGCGGCTCTATCGCCGCCACAATCACCGGCTCGAGATCCAGCTCCTCCTTCACCATGTCCATTTGACCACTCAAGAGCCCAGCAAAGGCGATCAGGTTTTCGGCCATCTGCCTGGCTTTGTGTACCTCTGTGCGCAACTGTTCCAACTGATCACGCTGATCGCGCGTCCAGCCCTCCAGCCCATGATGCTCCATCAACTGCAGCGTCAAGTCGAGGTTGGCAAACGGCGCGCGCAGCCCATCGTCGATCGTCTCGAGAAAACGGGCTTTCGCCGTATTCTCATCTGCCAGCCGCCGATGTTCGGCCTCCAGGCTGTCGTAGGTTGTCTGCAAATGGTCGAGCCGACCCTCCAACGCCAGGTACGCGCGCCTGATCTGTGCCTGGACGTCCTCCAACGCCCGGATCTGCAGCACGTACCACAGCACAGGCGCGGTCTGTTCCGCCAGCCTGCGCAGCAGCCACAGATCCTCCTCGGCATATGCGGCATCTGATTGCCTGGCGCCCAGTGCCAGCAGACCGATCCACTCGCCTCGAGCGTGAAGTGGGACGTGAGCCTCGTAGTCGAGGAACCATCTTCGTTCATCGGCCTGCATGCCCACGAACTGGGGTGCCTGCTCGATCGCGCTCCGGGTCAGGGGATGCGCTTCGGTCTCCAGGTAGCGAGCCGCCGGGCTGTCGGTCCCCAGGGCATGGCCCGCCTCATCCCCCTCCGCGCTCGCATCTACTCGCTCCAGCCAGAACGCGCCCTCCGACTCGGCCAAGGGATGCACCGCAAAGAGCGCTGCTCCCTTGACGTCCCACAGTCTGTAGATCGCATCCAGCAAGGCACCTGACAGGCCTACCAGCGACGGAGCATCCCTGATCTGCCTCTCATTTTCTTTGACGATCTGAACCGGGTCAACCTTTCCCCCGAGAAGCAGGCTGCGTATCCCTCGCTGGGTCAGGCTGACCAGGGGACCAAAGAGCAGCGCGATCCCGAGCGCAATCAGCCCGCCCACGGTGGCGGCACTACTGCTCGGAAAGACGGCGCGCACGCCCACGAACGTGCCAACGTACAGCCCAAAGACGAGGCCGGCCACGACCAGGTAAGCGAGTGTGCGCTCCAGCGCCTGGCGCCCGCTGTCAACCCTCGACGCCAAGAGTGCGCGTGCCACGAGCGGCACGGCCAGGACGTGAACGACGATCCCGGCTTCCACATAGCCGGCGTGGAAGAGTGTGCCGCCGACCACGAGCGCCGAAAGAGGCAATGTCCAGGCGACGAGCCTGCCTCGCTCGAGCGGCGGCCTCACTCGCCGGTAGGCCCGGACGATCAGTACTCCAGCGACGAGGGCGGCAATCGCTGTGCCTGCAGCCAGCATACCGGGTACGACCGCCCCGAGCGCTGTGCCGGGTACAAGAACCCCCGTGTCCAGCACGAGCGCCGCTGCCAGCCAGCCCAGCCCGATCAACCAGGAGAGCCATCCCCCTCGACTGCGTCCCAGGACAGTACGCGTGAGGACGAGGAACAAGAGCGCCAGCAGGAACGATCCATAGGGCAGCCCACGCTGGACGACGCTCACGATGGTCGCGTTGGCGTTTCCGAGCAGGACCGCGAGTCCGGCGAGCGCCCACAACAGGGCACAGAGCGCATAGATCAAGAACAGCGGCTTGGCACAGCGGGGCAGTCGTCGCCTCTGAAGCGTCCAGGCGACGACAAGGAGCAGCATCACGCTTTCGAGAACGAGCAAGATAGCCATCAGGTACGTCAATGTCGACCGGTCTCGACAGGCCAACGAGCCTCTCTGTGGTTGATTGTATCATAGAAGAGGGCTTGGATCAACCTTGATCGGGCTCGCCTGCGAATTCGCATTCTTGACGCGGACACAGAAGGATAGTATATTGGCCCCCGTCATGGTGTTGGTTTTCAACTCTATGGGGGATGGCATCCACGACGCAGCCACCCCTTACTCTCGGTAGGACCCCGATTGGCTATCGTCTTTTGCTGCCGCGCGGACAATGACCTCTACCAGGCGCTCGCGCGCCTGAGCCACGTCTGCCCACGCTACGAGCAGCTCGACGAAGCGCTGGCAGCCGCGCCAGAGCGCGCGGGCGTCCTGGCACTGGCCGACGACTATCCTCGCCCCACATGCGCCCTGGGTGCCGCGCTCGCCGACCTGGCCGCCGCCAAGGGACTGCGGCTCTACCTCGAATACCGTACGTCGGTGCCCGGCATTGCCCTGGGATCGCCCCAGCCTACCACGTGGGAGCGCGTCGTCGTCTCTTCCTCTTTCTTCGAGCCGCACCTGCCGCGCCACGCCATCCTGGCGCAGCACGGCTGCTGGTTCCTGCCGCTCGAGACGGCGTTGCCGGCGGCGGACCCCAACCTCACTTCAAAGTCCTGGCTGCCTGGCCAGGGCGACGGCGTCGAATGCCCGTCGAAACCGGGGGAGCACGAGCCGCCGGCAGCGGATCCTGCCCCGGCTGTGCCCTGGCCTGCGGGCCTGGAGGTCACGCTGGCAGTCGCCCGCGTCGCCGGCTACGACCGTGCCGTGTATGGCCTGCCCGCAGAAGCACACCCCCTTCTGTTTGTACTCCCCGGCTCGGCGTCTATCCTCGTCGCGACCAGCGCGCTGAGTCACTTTGTCCGGGGCCGGTACGGGCCGCAGGATGCGTGGAAGGCGATCTGGGAACGGCTGCTTCGCTGGCTGGCCCCCGCCGACGCGCTGCCCGACCTGGCCTGGACAGCGGCGGTCCGCGTGCAGGCCGGGCCGGACGTTCCGATGCCCGGCGATGCGGAAAGAGCGGCCTTGCGCCGCTCGGTGAGCT